>Ga0315913_1010179_pt1 | contig 10899 bp, 7 predicted proteins | sample MpolsnodulesMG_FD_207736 | JGI IMG/M metagenome (GOLD analysis project Ga0315913, IMG submission 207736) | Medicago polymorpha root nodule microbial communities from Los Angeles, California, United States - small nodules | ecosystem: Host-associated > Plants > Roots > Nodule | place: USA... | reverse complement strand
TCTTGAATCTAACAATATCGAGAAGTTTCTTTGCGCTATGTATTCCAAAATCTACAGCTACCATAAACAGAATTCTCCCAAGTCACATATAAATGAGTTTGAAAGTTTGGCTTCTCTAATCTTATCATCTTAGAAACTACGGGCTTGTTTGATTGTGTTTTCCTTTATAGTTTTTGGAAACTATTTTATAAATCAATTCTTTATAGAACAACTAGTTTCAGATCAAGGTAAACTTAAGTACTTTAATTTCAGAATTAATATCAAAGTAAATTTCATTTAAAACAACTAGGAAAATCAAATGAAATGTAATTCTATAGAACAACTACGAAAACAACAGAAAAATTCAACCAATTCCAAAACCGATCATAGCATCAGACAAAATTTCAGTAAGGGGGCTGTTATTTGAAAGTAGTTTTAAGGGATATAAGAAAGATGCAAAGGCATGTGTGAAAGTATACATAAGAGATTAAGGAAGAAATAAATAAGGGCACGTAGCAAACCTGTTTTTCTTGTTTAGCTTTAACCAAGAGCTGATCTTGCTTCCGTGGACATCAAAAATAGGAAATGATGAAAGACAACACAATTATAAATAAGAAACATGTTTGCCATAAAACAATTGAGAAGAGGACAAATTCAGGACTCTGAGCATGCATTAAGCACATGTCTCTGTGTCGCACGCAGCATCTATGCACATGAAGAAGGAGGGAGGGGGGGGAAGTCAACAAAAAAGAAAGGACTTACGTTAACTTTTTTGAAGAAGTTTTTCCACTGAAAAGGAAAGGAGAAAATCTTATATGTGAGAGATGGTTATGCATTTGCAATTGCAAATTGCAAATACATATAAATGTTAATCGTCAAAAGAAATTGACAACATGAAAAAAGTAATTAAATCAACTATCAAATCTTCTAGCAATTGAACCGGAGACGGACAACGGTCACGACAGTGACAAGCTGACACCGCCAATAATTAATTTGAGAAAATCACATGATTCAATGTAACCAATATCATATGTGTCAAGTGCTCGTAGTATCGTGTTGTTGAGAAAATCATGACTCAATGTAATCATATGTGTGAGTGTCGTGTTGTATGTATCGGACACAGACGCATGTCTGTCACATGGACACGCCTTATCCAAAGAGTATATGTGCTTCATATCTTAAGAACTATAGACCCGTGCTATGATGCTTTATGTATGAACCGAGTAATCAGAAACTCTGTCTTTTAATAAGTCTCAGAAACTGTCTTTTAATAAGTCTCAGAAAACACAAATAATGAACAGAAGAAACAAGGACAGAGATACTAAACAGAATTGAGAGAAAAAGAAAAGAAACAACATACCATTTCAATGAGAAGAAGAAGAAGAAGATTGAGAGATGGATAGGTTTCTGAAATCCAGGAGAGGACGCTTGAATGACCTTTCATTGATTTCCAACCCTAAAAACCAGAATGAATGAGAAAAATAAAAGGAGGAGAGATATGAAAAAGAAGAAGAAGAAAGGAGAGTTATTATGTAACTTACAGAAAGCATCGAGTGGAGAATGAAAGGGTTTTCATTTCACCCTAACCACAACAGGCTTCGCTGGAGCTGGAGACGGAGCGGAACAACTTTCGGCCATGCCACAACTCCGGATTTGCTGACTTTAGAGCACCAACGTTACATAACTTTGGCTCAATCTCGTCCCTTAGATGAATCCTGCGCCCCAGATCAAGCCAACGTGTCCACTATATTTCTTTTATAAAAAAATATATTTAAAATACACAATAACCCGCATCTCGGCTCGTGTAAAATGAACAATATCAACCTTTTATTAACAAATATTGTTTCGAAACATGTCTCCACCCAATATTGTTTGACCATCTGGGAAGCCTGTCATTTGCTTTTGTCTATGGTGCAGGCTGATAGGTTAGTATACTATGACAGTGTTTGGAATAAAACGACGTCGTTCAAGGTCACATTGCTTGTGTGGCGGCTATTGCTAAATCCACTATCGACGAAAGATAAGCTGATTCATCATGGTATTATTCCACACACTTCAGGCCTTTATTCGAGTAGTTTTGGTCATAGGACGAAAGTGCATTTCACATGTTTGTGGGTTGTGCATTTTATGACAACATTTGACCCAGCTGTGTCTGGTTACATCCTGTTGTTCATCCTTTCTCAAACAAGACCTTTAAAAAAGTGATAATACATGTAGCCTCTCTGCTTCTGTTGATGTTCTTAGGGAAAGAAACTCCGGCCTTGATAATGTGCACAAAGTGACAATTCTTAATTTTCCACATGAGGGTGTGAATCCTGAAAATAAAGCTTGTGATAGGAATGAATGCTGCATGCAAGACAGACTTGGCTCGCCAAGAAGTAATCTTGAGAAAGAAACGGTCAAATTTCCTTCTGGTGAATTATGTATGCCAATATTGCCATGGATCAATGGAGATGGGACCGTCATTAGCATTGTTTTCACGGGACTCAGATGTCGCGTTTTTGGAATAGTGATGCAGAACCCGCGGATGTTGGAGGTATACGAATATATTGTTCTTTGATCAGATTTATTTAAATTTTCTTTTATAGAACTTTCAATTTCGAAAAGGAGTTGCCAGTGGGTGTTGTTACCATAGTCACACGGTTCGTGGTACGAAATCGGGTACGCGGTACACAACTTGTTACATACTAGCTTTTTGCACTGAACCTAATCGGATGAAAACAACAAATTATAAAATTATCAATTTTTAAATATAAGAGAGAAAATATTGAATGAGATGCAGAAGCTGACAACTGTTCTTGGTTTGAAAATAAGAGTCTGGTGGTTTGTAACCCAAGTTATACCTTTTTCAGTATTTCAATAAGAAAGGGAAATGCCTACTGTCAGTTTCATTTTGTATGTGCTAGGATGATATTCTACGTCAGATGCAAGTGTTGAATCCACATGTACCCTTTCTATTTTTCTTTTTTTGAATTAGCGAATATTATTTAGGCCAAGCTTGTGCACAACGCACAAAAAAACTCGAAACTGCAGCTGTATATAAGCAGAACACCTTAAAAAAACACAAAAACTCAAGACTACCACTACACCAAAACTTGCAGCTGAGCAATCATAACCGAAAGACCACCTCAGTAGTGTACAACCAAAGGAACCAATCTGCAGTAACCAAACTTGACCATAACAAAGAAAACAGTAGCCGATCCTGTCCATAACAGCAACAGCAAGGAAACAGCAGCCGCAGAAACACATGCCTATCATGAATGCCCCAACCTCTTCACCCCCGCTCCACACAACAACAAATCCCACCACCCTGGCAGGACCAGAATAATGGCACAGTGGAAAGATTTTTGTTAACCACTTATTATTTGAATGCCCTGTCTTTTCTACAGTTTGGTGGAGGGTTTATTTGTGGCTTGGTGTCACGGCAACAATGAGCAATGAGGCTCAGAAGTACTTTGAACAATTTTCAAGTGTATCAGGTGGGAGTAATTCCTTTGATCAAAATATGGAAAAGAGATAATGCGATAAGTGGGATTTTTGGCATGACCAGAATAATGGCACAGTGGAAAGAAAGGTTGATGTGGTTGTTGTGTTGTAATATGAAGAATGGGTGCGAAATAGTATATGCACTCTGGTGATGACAAAGGATTCAAGGCAAGGAGGAATGAACATCATCTGCTGGAGCAGAACAGGTAGCAAGTTGAAAATGATAAGGCAATAGAAGCTATTTACCAAAACCATCTAAAATTTAGTAGGTGAAACTGCCATTGCTTGTTGTCATCAATGCTTACTCATAATATTCTACAAGAAGAAATCATTTATTAAATACATCATAGTTGAAATAGTAATTTAAGCTGAATAGGAAAATAAAGAAAATGTCCAAATGTTTTGAAACTACAAGTTCGTGTGTATGTTCTCACTAGCTTTCATACAAAAAAGTTCATATTCACGAGTTTGAAACTCATTGCCATTTTAGGTTCACCGGTTCCCTCATGGATATCTCGTACAGTGTTCCAATTTTCTTGGGCAGTCTCACAGCTTATGACATTATAATATTGATCACAATTTAATGCAAGCAAGAGAAGAACCTTTTTCTTATCTTCATCGGCCCATATTTTATGTTATGCCTTCGGCATCTCCATGGATGGATCCAGACATTTGGTGTATGTGAGGCTAAAATCTGGTTAAGTTGCTAACACTTGCACTTGCTACCAACCAAAACAAAGCAAACAAACTTATAAATCATAGCAAATGTGTTGCACTTATTTGTTTCCACAAGTTTTGCACAAGGTTGTTAACTTGTTGATCTTTTTCTTAACATATTGTGTTTTATATATAAGGGGTAATAATTATTTTGGTCTCTGAATGTATATGGAGTAACCATAATAGTCTCTCAATGTATCAAAATTTTAAAATAGTCATTGTGCAATTTGTTAATCAAAATAGTCTCTAACATTAAAATAATTTGTTAATATCATCATATTAGTCTTTTAATATACTTGCTTATTGTCATTTTAGAGTTATTTTGACTGTCCTCGTGAACTTAACTCAATTGGTTGGAACAATGCATCAAATATGTAAGGTCCGGGGTTCAAACCCCGGCCACTACAAAAAAAAGAGCTATTTTGACTAACAAATTGCAAAATCCGAGATTATTTTAAAATTTTAATACAACTATTGTGATTACTCATGACACGTTCAGAGATCAAAATAACTGTTACCCCATTTATAATAAAAAAAATAGTGAAGTTGGACATGGGCTTCGGCCCCACATAGCCTCTTAATGTATCCACCCCTGGGCATCTCACTCCTAAAAACGAAAAACTTTTTCATTCTAACTTTCCAATTATCGTATTTTTCACCATTGAAAAACAAGGGTCGTTTGAAAAAATCGTCCTCGTCATCATCATCATGAAAAAAGTTGTTTGAGGCGATTAGAAGCCTACAACAACAATATTGAGAGATAAATCCTAAAATTAAAGACGATGAAAATAAATAGCACTACAAAATGAATACATTAAAGTAACACAATAGTTTTAAAAAAAATTGAGGGTAACAATAAAGAAGCAAGGGTTAGCAATTATTGAATTAAATTAGTCGGCCCTTGGACCCTACAAGGAGTTTCCAAAAAAAGAAAAAACTCAATGTGAACTCAAATCCTGATTAATTTATTATGAATCAATGCTTTATCTTCATCCATTTTATTCAGTCGATTTCATACCTTTATTTGTTTATATAACCATTTCAATTTTCAAGTACTATTAGTAAGTTATGTACGTGAAATTCGTAACATATATGGTAGTAAAAGTTAAAGTGAACCTACTGTTCCATGAAGATCAACATCTTTGAAACAGTAAAATGCAGATTCTTACAAATTTTATCTCATAATTCTAAAACTAGTGACCCTTTGTTTACTTCAATCCACCCTTATGTACAGCAAAAAAGGAATAATAAAAGATTAAAACCACAGAGTAAAAAAACAAAAAAGGTTAAAAGGACATAAGATTGATGTCTTTAACAAAAGCCTAGTGACTGGCATGGGACCTCTGTCCACTAAATATAATATTGACCACAATCACACTAAAAAAAAATTTAAGGGATTTTAATTAATTATTGGTTGATTAATTAATAGTAGTTGTTTGTATGCTACTATTCCCTCTGAGTTTGATCCGGATTTAGACATACAACAGTGTTATTGTTGTCCATTTGAATTCCACAAATGTTAAAAGATTAGTTTTCATAGTTACACTTCGATGATATGATTTACACAAAAATAGTTATTGTCCCCTCTATATGTTTCACAATCAGTGTTCTATTCTATTTGCAAAAAATATTGTCTCATAAGATCAGGTTTTTTTTTGAGAGAACATAAGATCAGTTTAATATTAGGTTTTTTCCCATTCAATTATTCTTTTTATTAATACTATTTGTATTATTCTCGTATCAATATCTACCACTTAATAAAAATATGCTCCCTTTTAGATTATGTTCTATTCATAAAAATATATACCACAAAAATATGTTCTATTCATTTATATACTTTTTTAATATGTGTGAACTTGTGAGAATTTTTGTTAGATTATACCTGCCCCACGTCTGAACTTTAGATTATCAATACCATTTTCTTTCTCTGAAAAATGGAGTTAAAGAAAAAATTTCTATCACATGACACACTTCCACACTTTGCACCAAAGTTGAACACTATTTATCGAAAACATGTCATCAAAATTGAACACGTTAGCACTGAAAGACAAGAGAGGTCATCGAACCATAAAGGGGGCAAATGATGGGGTGCAAAATCGCTTCAAATAAAAGGGGTGTAAAATCGCACAATTGGTAAAAGATAGGGGGCAAAAGTGCAATTAAGCCTACATAAAATTTATATCCTTGTTTGGTTGAAAAAAGAATGCTCTCCCCTTTCAAAATGAACATCGTTTAAATTTTTTACACAAATTAAAAATTGTAATAAAGTTGTAAAAAAACATGACAATTTTATTAAATTAATTTTATTAACAATTTATTTGTTTTTCATCAGCACAGATGTAGAGTGGAGTATAATATTTTAGGAGTAGTGTAGTTATTATAAGGTCCAATTGAAAAATAATTATAACTAATTATACGTTGAAAAGTGAAAATGACATTTATTTTAAAATTTTTTTTTTTTTTTGCTAAATTGATGATATTCATTCCGAAGGAGAGAGAATAAATATCTAGACAAACTCAAGTCCAACAAGTTTCATGACTTCTAACACTTCCATAGATACTTTAGTGGCTACTGTCAAATGCTTCACTACTCTTGTCCTTCCTACAAACATGTCTTGAAATTAGTGTTGGATATATTCATAGTCTGTCTTGAAATTGTTCTGAGTGTTTGAATTGTGTTGGATATTGTACATTCCAAACGCTAGACTATATTCCAAAACTTTAGAACACCAACAATGCTTGAATGCACCCATTTCTGTTTTAATGTGAGAGGTAAGAGATGGTAAATATACAACAGTGAATAACAACAAAATAGTATGAGGGGAGAAAAATTATCAAGTATCATCATGTCATATTTCTACTTTGAGATCATATACCTTCAATTTGTGTTGGCAACAATTTTTTTTTTTTAGTATCATAAATACCGAAATAAAACCAAAGAATCAATGGAATAAAATTTTATATTATACATAGAGCCAAAATATATATAACTGTGATTCATCAGTTATCTTAAGTTTCATAAGAAAAGAATTTCATACAAAAATGAAAAAAAATTCATTATTATACTTGTCAAATGCAAGCATGCTAGATCTATGTAGAGTATCATCTGGTATCACTAACTCCTCTGCTATCGTCTCTCATCAACATAACTTTTCTTTCTTTTTTTTTTGACAAACAACATAACTTTTCTTTTATATCACTGATTTCATCTACAGTAATTTGAAAGAAACAAATCTTACAATGCTACTGATGAGTCAATAAATTAGTGTTTTTAATATGTTATTTGAGTCTATTTTATTTAGATTTGATTTAGTTTTATTTAAATATTATTTCCTTTTTGAATTATTTTACTTCAATTGCAAATTATTATATTTCAGGAACAAATATCTAAAGATTTAGTCTTGGAGCAAAAGAAAGAGGATTAGGAGCTGATTCGGGATAAAAATACGAAATATGGGACAAAAATATGTCACTCCCCAAAGTCAGAGACATGGCACGGCCCGTGCCACCAGCAGCACGGTCGTGCCATCCTTCAGATGCTCTTTTGCTGCTTTTTGCTTTCCGGACAAGCTACCTATCAATTTACTTCTGACCTAAAAGCCCATGGTTTCTTGTGGAGCATTCTATTGTTATATTGCTTAGGGCTTAAGTCGATGTAAACTATAAATAGAGTAGCTAGCTATCACAACAAATCATCTTTTGTTCTTGGAATTCAATAGTGACAATTGTCTTTCTTAATAAAAGTCCTTCTTTTACTTTCTTGTTATTTTATGTTCTTCTTCTCCTCTTCTATGTCTACGATGATCATGAGTGAGTAGACCCTTCTTGTCTTGGGATTGTTGATGAGTCTAATGACGTAATCCTAATCAAACCAAGCCGTAAACCCTAATTTTATATAAATCTACTTTCTAATCTAATTCACCGTTTTTATAATGAATTAACAAATGCCAAACTCATAATGCGAGAGCGGAGGGTTAGTATTTGTTAATTCATCATCACAAATATCAATTCATAATGCGAGAGCGGAGCTTTGATATTGGAACAAGTGAATTTAGACAAGGGTTGCGAAACATGAGAATAGTCTAGCAAACCTTGAGACATATAAAGTTTCGATCTTCAAGGATTCTAATAGCAATCAACCATGAGAATAGGCGTGGTTGCTAGAGGAACATACTCACTGCACCTCGAGAGAGGCTTTGATACGCTAAAGAGAAACTTGTCTTAAGAAAGTAGGTCCATTATAAAGTTATAGTTTAGGGTTTGCTTGTGACGGATTTGTCATTACGATGAACCAATAATCCCAAGGCGCTTTTTATTATTATTGTTTTTAAACCTTTAAAAACCCAATTTCTACTATCAAACTTTCTTCTAATTACCTCTTAAAAGTTAATAGAATTAAACAACTCTCTGTCGTAACGATACTCTCTTTTTACTACTTCGGTGAAACCATGCACTTGCGGTTTTGCTCATCAGGTACTGATATACAATAAAACCAAAAGAAACATCTAAGCAAGCATATCAAACTCATCACATGGCAAGACGTAACAATAAATAAATGTTGAAAAAGTATTTACTTGTTCTGAAACGGTACAACCAAATATAACTTGCATAAAATCACTGCTTTAAATTATAGACAAACAAAACAAATCATCTAGATGCGGTCATTATACACCATACTTACTGTTTTAGGCTTACTCTCCCTTGGTTTCCATAGAAGAAACTATGGTGCAATAGGATTGTCAAAGCCTTGAACATCTGCTCGAAAGACAAATAAACTTGAGTTATTATAAAATTTTAATAGTAGGATATGGAGCAATTAAACAAAAACTGATGAAGAAACAAATCTTAAAAAAAATAAAATACTACTAAATTAGAAAAGAAATGGAGCTGCCTTTTAATAGTTTCCTAATTTTTCAAAAGGATTTGAAAATAATGCAACACCTTCATATCCTATTCAACTCTTCAAAACCACATTATCATCCTTGCCATGTGATTCTGAATCCGCCAAAGAATTATTCTCTATATTAGAGACCAAGTCCATCACAAAATTTACCTTTCCAACATTTTTGTAATCTATCTCAGATCGATTGACATCAAATATTTTGAAATAAAAAATATTATTTCCTTCGTAACAGAATTCCATGGTATGTTGATCAGTAAGACCATAAGCTGATCCCACTTCAAATCCATATGGAAAGACAACACCATGATCCATAATCATTATTTTCCATGTCCAAAGTAGATATTTTGGATCTGCTGCGTAAAATGGTTCTCGTTCTTCCAACTCATATTTCCAATGATGGTAAAACAAATCGTCAATCAATATTGAATCCTAAAGTACATTAAAAAAATACAACTTGAGACAATGTAATTTATATATCTTGAAGAATTTAATCTGTAAATACTCACAATGTAAAAGAATTTTCCACACACACACATCAATCTAATCAAATTTTACTATTTAACTATATCATAATATTACTTTCGTCTATAAATATAAAACTTTATATCATAATACTACGTATGTTACTAAATATAAAACTTTCTAGACATGACTTCTTAAAAAAAAAAAAAAAACTTTCTTGACATACCCCTACTTTTGTTTTAATTTTTTCTCTCTAATAAAAATATCCATTGATTCTCTCTTCTTAAGGATACAATTACAAAATAATATCAATTTTCAATAAGTTTAATCTCAAAACCAATTTTTTAATTCTTGTGATTTACTCGTGAAACCCTTAATTTAAGGAGGAAGGTCATGTTATTTACTAAAACATATACATAGCTATTTAAATTGTGAGATTTGATTGGACATTTATTTAGAACTTTTTTACACTGTTAATGTATATTATACATAAATTAAATTCAACCACAAAATATACGCAACAAAAAAACTGTTGTAAATATGTTCACCTTGTATGGATGAAACTTTGTTTTGAACTTCCTGGACTTGAGAATAGGAGATAAGGGCGTTGGTGTTGACATTCTCCTCATATTAGTAATATGCAAATATTATTGTTAGATTAATAATATTTCAAATAAGAATTTTATTGTTACAGTAAGTAGTATATTTAGTTCATTTTGTTTATTTTCAAATAAAGAAACTAAAATATCACTGATGTGATAAAATTCAAATTGTGTACTAAGTTGAGCCAGAACAAAAACATCAAAGGAAGACAGTTCAAGAACAAAAGATGCACTCATTATCTCTATAATTTGTATATCATTTTTTTTCTTGATAAAACTAATCAATATATTAACAAAAGGTGTGTCAAGAAGAAGGTTACAACATAGCTACTATCAGTAAAACACATTCAACCAACAAAATTGATCAAAAAGATTTAACATCACAACCATCAACCAACAACAGACAAAACAAACAGATATACCAAAATGTTCAACAAAACTCCCAAAAATACTAACACATCAACAAATACAATGAACAACAATTTATAATCAAAATCAAATTGTTTTATATGTTCTAAACAACATTTCATATCCAATTTTCTCCCTTCTATAACTGCTTAACAATTTTTATATTTACTTATTACATTGCACTTATAATTTATAAAGAAACGAGCATGTCCACTCATTAGAAATAGAAATACAATATATATTGGGATTCTATACCTAATAAAAGTAACCATTGCTAACAATGCATACAAATAATCACTTTAATCAGAAACTTCATAAGTATCTTACATTTTGGTCATAAAA
>Ga0315913_1010178_pt1 | contig 10899 bp, 3 predicted proteins | sample MpolsnodulesMG_FD_207736 | JGI IMG/M metagenome (GOLD analysis project Ga0315913, IMG submission 207736) | Medicago polymorpha root nodule microbial communities from Los Angeles, California, United States - small nodules | ecosystem: Host-associated > Plants > Roots > Nodule | place: USA... | reverse complement strand
TCTATTCTCATTAATAAAAATTTCTCTTGTCATTCAACATCGAAGTAGAAATAACTATAGTTCTCAAGATTTAAACTCAAAGATAAACAAATTCATCGTCAACCACAACCCCAGTGTTATAAATTAATGTTTATGATTAATATGATTTTAATTTTAAGAATATTATAACAACATATATTAAATTTGAAGAATTCATATAAACTCTCCCAAATCCCCCAAAACCGTCATCCAATACAAATTTTTAGTTCCCCAATCTAGGAGGGTTTTATATTTCGAAGAAAAATAAACCCCCAAAGCCCCTCCTCTCCAATATTCTCTATTTCTTCCACTTACTCCTTCCTATTTTTTCTTTAAAATCATCCACTCCCTTCCCTTCCAAACTCGCAAACAATATAAGATATGCATCTAAGTTGTGTCCTTTTATTTTTTATAAAAACCAACGGCAAGACAGCCATTGTCCTATTTGATTATAAATGTTTGGACAATACTACTCTCAAATAAAGATTTCCAAAAAAATTGTCATGATCAATTCTCCATCTTTAGAATCAATTTTAAACCCTCTAAAAAGTGAAATCAAACATACACTAAATTACACAACAATGTTATTTTCAATTGTCTTTTTTGTTAAAAAAAAGTTTTGTTTCTAATTAACTGTTATTTTCAAAGTTCGATGTAACATTAAATGTTATTTTATCAATACTTTCTTTAGTTAATTATTACCAAAAAAAAAACATATGAAATAAGATGTTAAACGAATGAGCCTATTATTAAAAAATGATAAATTATTATATCATAAGTAGTAATATTTATTGATTGTTTTGATTTGTATAAAATGTAAAAAAATGACAATTATAAAGGAAGTAGTAGTATATTTTTCTGCATAGTAAACAAAGTGCTCCAGCAATTCTCCTAGGTTTCACGTGACTTGCAGTAGCTTCTGTATAAATTTTCGTTATATATTACCAACGGTCCTTAATGTTTCTTTGAACAAAGACTGCATTGGATATTGAAATAGATGCTTGTGTGAAATTAAAATTCTTTTCTCTGTCTTACACCAGAACCAATGGATTTTTTTATTATATTGTTCTGTATCCAAAAAAAGTTGGTGGGTGCATTTTGATTCTTAATTAGATTATAATATCTAGCATTGCATTCACCTCCCTGTTCTTCTGCTTACTTCCATACTGCTTCAATCTAAATCAGTTTGTCATCTCTTCAACTCTTTCTTTTCTGAAAAAATGGCCGATGCTTTACTTGGTGTTGTGTTTGAGAAATTGATGTCTCTTGCTCAACATGAATTTGCCACCATTTCTGCAATCAAGTCTAAGGCTCAAAAGCTGTCAACCACTTTGGATCTCATCAATGCCGTTCTTGAAGATGCTGAGCAGAAACAAGTCACCAACCGTTCTATAAAGGTATGGCTTCAACAACTCAAAGATGCAATTTACGTGTTAGATGATATTCTTGATGAGTGTTCCATCGAATCTGGTCGACTTAGGGGTTCATCCTCTTTCAAACCAAAGAACATCATGTTTCGCCGTGAGATTGGCAACAGGTTGAAAGAGATTACAAAGAGATTGGATGATATTGCTGATAGTAAGAACAAGTTTCATCTACGGGAGGGTGGAACTGTTAGCCAAAGCTTACTTGAAGTAGATGAATGGCGTCAAACAAGCTCCATTATTGGTGAACCAAAAGTATTTGGACGAGAAGATGACAAAGAGAAGATTGTTGATTATCTTCTTAGCAAAACAAGGGACTCTGACTTCCTTTCTGTCTATCCCATAATTGGTTTAGGTGGTATTGGAAAAACAACTCTTGTTCAATTGGTCTACAATGATGTTAGGGTGAGTGGCTATTTTAATACAAAAATTTGGGTTTGTGTTTCCGAGACTTTCTCAGTCAAGAGGATTTTGTGTTCTATTATAGAATCTATCACAAGAGAGAAATGTGATGCCTTAGATTTAGATGTAATACAGAGAAAGGTGCAAGAAATGTTGCAAAGTAAAAGATATTTGTTGGTTTTAGATGATGTGTGGAACAAAAATCAGCAACTGGAATTCGGATTAAGCCAAGAGAAATGGAATACATTGAAATCTGTGTTGTCAAGTGGATCCAAAGGCAGTTCCATTTTAGTGTCCACTCGTGATGAGCTTGTTGCGACAATCATGGGAACATGTCAAGCTCATCCTTTGTCTGGCCTCTCTAATAATGAATGTTGGTTGTTATTCAAACAATATGCATTTGGACTTTATAGAGAAGAGCGTCCAGATCTTGTGGAAATAGGAAAGGCAATAGTAAAGAAATGTGACGGATTGCCTCTTGCAGCACAAGCATTGGGAGGTTTAATGAGCTCAAGAAGTGAAGAAAAGGAATGGCTTGAAATTAAAGAGAGTGAGCTTTGGAATTTACCACATGAGAATTCTATTTTGCCTGCTTTGAGGTTGAGCTACATTCAGTTAACTTCAACCTTAAAGCGATGTTTCACTTTTTGTTCCTTGTTTCCCAAAGATAAAAAATTCATGAAGGAAGAATTGATTCATCTTTGGATGGCGAATGGATTTATTTCATATAGGAAAAATTTGGAAGTTGAAGATGTTGGCAGTATGGTTTGGAATGAATTGTGCCAAAAATCATTCTTTCAAGACATAAAGATAGATGAATATTCCGGAGACATTACTTTCAAGATGCATGATCTCGTCCATGATCTTGCCCAGTCAATAATGGGGCAAGAATGTATGTATTTAGAGAAGGCAAACTTGACTAGTTTGTCAAGAAGCACACACCACGTAAGTTTTGACTCCAAAAATTTGTTATCATTTGATGATGGTGCCTTCAAAATAGTTGAATCCTTGCGAACATTGGTTGACTTGAATGAATATAGCCCAAAAAAACATGATCACTTCCCATTAAACCGCTCTCTTAGGGTTTTATGCACATCCAATGTATTATCATTAGGGAGTTTAATTCATTTAAGGTATTTGAAACTTAATTTTCTTGACCTAGAAACAGTACCTGACTCAATTTACAACTTACAAAAACTCGAAATCTTGAAAATAAAAAATTGTCTTTCGCTGAGTTGTCTTCCAAAACGCTTGGCTTGCTTACAAAATCTTAGACATATAGTCATTGAAGGATGTGGATCTTTGTCTCGAATGTTTCCTAACATTGGAAAATTAACTTGTCTACGAACATTAAGTGTGTACATTGTTAGTTTAGAGAAAGGGAATAGCTTGACAGAGTTGCGTCATCTAAACCTTGGAGGAAAGTTGAGTATTAAAGAATTAAACAATGTTGGCAGTTTATCTGAAGCTGAAGCGGCTAATTTGAAGGGTAAAAAAGACATTCATGAATTATGTTTGTCATGGAAACGCAATGATGAATATACCAAGCCACCAACTATTAGTGCTGAGCAAGTACTCGAAGAGCTTCAACCTCACTCAAATCTCAAGTGCTTGAAAATAAATGACTATGAAGGATTATTGTTATCAAGTTGGATAATTATTCTTAGTAATTTAATTTATCTTGAACTTTGGGATTGTAAAAAAATTGTGCGGCTTCCGTTACTTTGTAAACTACCATCTCTAAAAAAACTGACATTATTTGGTATGGATAATCTGAAATACTTGGATGATGATGAATCTGAGGATGGTATGGAGGTGAGGGTTTTCCCATCTCTGGAGGTACTCGAATTAGTATCGCTACAAAACATAGAAGGGTTATTGAAAGTGGAAAGAGGGGAGATGTTTCCTTGTCTTTCTGCGTTGGAAATCGTCTCTTGCCCTAAACTTGGACTGCCATGTCTTCCATCTCTTAAACACCTCACTGTATGGGGAGGTAACAATGAGTTACTGAGGTCAATCTCTACCTTCCGTGGTCTTACTGAGCTTTGCCTAAATGAAGGTGAAGGAATAACATCCTTCCCAGAGGGGATGTTCAAAAACCTTACTTCTCTTCAATATCTGGTTGTAGATGATTTCCCAAAACTGAAGGAGTTACCAAATGAACCCTTTAATTCAGCTTTGACGGATCTGTCTATCATTAATTGTAATGAGTTGGAGTCCTTACCAGAGCAAATTTGGGAAGGTCTTCAATCCCTTCGATCTCTAGAGATCTCGGGTTGTAAAGGATTGCGATGCTTGCCGGAGGGTATTCGACACCTCACTTCCCTTAGGACTCTAGAGATTTTGAGATGTGAAGGATTGCGTTGCTTGCCGGAGGGTATTCAACACCTCACTTCTCTTGAGGTTCTGACAATCAGGAAATGCCCAACATTAGAGGAACGATGCAAAGAGGGAACAGGGGAGGATTGGGACAAGATAGCTCATATTCCAAAAATAAAGTTTGAGCTTCAATGGGATTAAGAAGCAGAGACGTTTACCCTTATCTGCCTCAATCACCATCGCAAAAATCAATTATACAGGTAGGATCTCTATTTCCCCCTAAAATACACGCTTCTGTTGAGTGATTAGTTGACTCGAATTTTATTCAAAAATCGTTATATATTCTCATTATAGGATTATTTGAGGGCTTTTCTGTTGAGTTCTTTTGAACGAATCCCCCAAAAGAGCACTACAGTACATGAAAGATATTTTACAGCGGAAATGTCCTAATTCAGGTAATTCTCTTCATTATAGTTTAATTATTTTTAATCTCCTTTTTTATTTTGCTGATTTCGTGGAGATTGAATTGAATGGTTAGGATTGCTTTCGACACATGGGTGGGGTCGACAGATAAATGGAAGCGTACCTAATGATGAAGAGAACGTCTTTTGGAGTGGAGGAGGTGACAATGAGTCCCGTGGTGGTATCGAGGATTGCGATTTTGATAATCAGGGCCATTAAGGTTTACTCCATTTTTATTCTTAAGTTTTTGTTGGTCTTTTTTATTTATTTCTTTTAGATTGTTTATTTAAATTATATGTTGTTTGGCTTCCTCTTTACTTAGTTTTGATAATAATTTGAAGAAATGAAAGTTTTTGAATGTAATTATATGGGTTGGTGTCATATCAGTATCTAAACATCAGACATGTCATTAACGTGAAGTTTTGGTGCTACGTTAATTTGAATGATTTACGAAAAGTGAAATGGAATTTTGAATAATGGTGAATGATTGTTTGGTGCAGAACAAAGATCATGGCGAAGGTTGCAATTACTTTGATGGATCATTTAGGTTCGAAAAAGGCTCATGTTTTTGGGCACTCAATGGGTTTTTTTGTCTTTTTTACTTTTTTAATTAGTTAAAATTCAGATGGTTTGTCGTATGATTTGGTTAGGTTAAGTTTATTTGTTTGTGTTTATTTTTAATTATGTTTGCCTATTGAAATAGGATCTATGATAGCAGCAATGGTTCCTGATAAAGTTCGCTCCTTGCCTTTGCCAAATGCAATCGGTGGAGGTTTTCAATGTTCTCCAGAGGTATTGTCCCTTTCATAATTCTATGAAATGTTTTGATTTATTTTTACGGCACTATGATTAGAGCATTGCTGACGCAATTCTGTAAGACGTAAACTACATTAATGATTGCTAGGCACACTTTTTAATTACAAACTTAGTTCAGGATGAGTGGACTTGCATGCATCATAAGTAAAATTTCTTAGTACTGATTTTAGGGGATCCTTGAGGAGAAATTTAGTTGAGAATTATCTTTTTATGGCTTTGAGTCTGAATTTTGTTAAGAATTTCGTAGTACTGAAATTTTGTTAGTACATTATTTTTAAGCAATATTGGCAGGTGTCGATGCATGCCTAAAACTCTTTGACCAACCAAGGATTAAACTTTTTCTTGGTTCCCTATTCGATCTCTAGGTATTTCTTAAGACAGTTATCTAGACGAACATATATTGCCTCTAGAGGAAGATGTATGCTAGTTTTATCTCTTCCATGCATCTTCTTATCACCATATTACTTTGTAATTTAAACTTTTATATGCAGGAATCACTTGCTTTCTCAGTTTCTGTGTGTAAAGTCTATGGGTAAAATTATCATCGACAGAACAGCAACTCCAGCATTTTCTCACAGGCAACCTATATTACGATTTTCCTTTATTGGTAAATACTTTTGAGAATTGGGCCATATCTTTATAATCGATGCGGAGCTTGTTGTTGTTACAAATCAAAAGTTTTAGTTCAATAAACATGTTGCGGAACATATGGAGAAGATCTGCAAAGAAAGTTTTTATGATTTCTGAAGTTCCCCATGAGTTGATTGAGCTTCTACAAAATACAACACAATTATGTTTGGTAAAAGTTCACTTGACTCCAATCTCAAAATATTCAGATTTTCGTGGATGATCCAAATGTTTGATCACGTAAAGGTAACCTGGGCCATTCTTCAGTTCCTATAATATTTTAACATATATTGTTTGTTTTCATTTTAAATTTATATATTCATGAAAACATGCTGGTGATGATGTTCTTTCATGTATGACATGTTTATGGAGGAGTTGGCATTTCATGTTTAATCAGCCTAAACACCAATATTCAGAATTGGCGATTTTCTTAAGCATATTTTAGGAGTAAAGTTTGCTGCTGAAGTTTTCAATTTCAGTTAACTGATAGATCTTTGCCTGTAATGGTTGTAGAAGATTGAGATGCTTTCCTGAGGGTACCCAACACCACACCTCACTTCTCTCGAGGTTCTGAATATTCATCATTCTCCAACATTAAAGGAGCGATGCAAGAAGGAAACATGGGAGGATTGGGACAAGATATCTCATATTCCTGAATTACACAGTTGATGTTGGTGTTTCTGCTTCTGGCTTGCCACATTTCCACCTGAATTTGTAGGCTCTCTAATCTCCCTCCGTCTTTATTTCTATTGACTGTGTTTCTTACAGGGCAGTAACAATTTTTGGTAGTCTCTTTGTAGGATATGCCTCTCATGTCACTTGACTTTGGTCTCCTTGTTATGTGACTTTCTCTTTTGGCTATCGTAGGTAAGTTTGGATTATCTTGTTTCCTTACTTCTTATAGTGCAGTAACATGTCCTGAATATCCCTTTTTTATTTGGGGCATTGAAATATGTAATGGCATGTTTAGTCATTATGAAAATATCACTGTAACCATATTTCTCATTGTGAAAATGCTTGCCTCCATTAGGGCTATTTAGGTTGATGGCTTCATCATTTTGATGACCGACTTTAATTTCTAGTCAAAACAGTTTTTTGAAGCTTTTTGTTTGTCTCTTGTACATCTTTATGCCGAGTTGTCTGATATCAAATATGCCACAGTGAATACACATTCCATCGAACCACATGCTTGGGTTTCATACTCAATTGAATGGATTTTCATTCAAAACATTGTTGAATCCGTTGGATTGATTTTCAGGCTTTTGTTGAATTTGTTGGAACCCTTTCTGAAGAACGAGTACTGGAGAGCATGAAAGATCTTTTATTGGTAAACATGGGAATCAATTAATATTTTATTGAGATGACAAAGAACTGTATGATGAAAGCCAAGCTTCCAGATATTCACTTCAAGTACGTTGACAGGTAAAGTTTTTGGTTGCGGTTGTATTTAATTTTGAATCATTCTTTGACAATCTTAAATGTCCAATTTTCTAAGATTATACTTCTTGCTTCTAGGTCAATCGAACAAATTCTGCTATAGTTGTCAGGAAATTGTTAGATGATGAATACTTTGAGCTCATTCTCTTATTCCCATTGAATCATTGGTTGAAGAATGTGAGAAGAGGTATGCTTATTTTCTCTCTGTGCATGTGCATGTGCATGTCCATATTATTTTCTCATTTTAGTTTCTCTGTGCAGGAATCACTTTCTTATTACACTGTTGTTGCCTTGTTGGAACATATGTTAAAGTGAGGGTAACAAAGACATAAATGTGTGTAAGGCTCTACAATGGAAGTTCTTATGATTGCTGATTTGCCCCATTAGTTGATTGAGCTCCTTCAACAGATTGTGCTGCACAATTCTGCCTTTGGTTGAAGCTTCAATTTGCTTTCTTATAAGATAGCAACTTTTTGTCAGAAAATTCTGCTCTATATATAAACCAGAAACAATTTACTTTCATACACATGATGTATCTGAGTTTACAGTTTCATTGTTGTTTCAATGACTGTTAGTTAGCCTTTTATGTATTTAGGTTTACTAGAATTTACTTACGTTCACATGATGTATTTGGATTGCTCTTAATATGGTTAAACCATGGAAGTGCAAAATCTACCTCCAGTTGGAATTGGTCCTTCTCAAGATAATAGTTGATCACCATATATAAACTTGGTATATGTATCACAGTGAGCTTTCTGGTAGCACAATTACTGATAATTATTGACAATGATTTTGCTTAATTGTAATGTCACTACTATTGTTGTTTTACTCCGGGATTTTATTATACTACCTTTGTACCATAATAGCTCTCACAATTGCACACAAAGAAACTATCCCAAAAACAGTGTAAATAGAATCAGTTTGGCATGTTAGCTTACGGTGGAAAGCTTACCCTGTATAAGTTCATATAACAAAAGTAGACTTGTTTGGTAAAGGCCTTCTCATACAAATTTGTAGTGTTTTTTCACGAGTTTGTAGCATTTTTTTATATAACTTAAATTAGCGTTTGAATTTATAACATATCATTTTTCTTTTATTTATACTCTTATTATCTTATTGTAAAAAGATATATTAATTAAAAAAATGTCATTTCATATTTTTATTTTTTTACAAAATTGTCATTTTATATTTTTTAGTTAGTTCAACCGCTAATTTTATCAAATACTTCAAATAAAATTAAGGGTTAATTAAGTTTTTAGTCCTTATAAATATTCACAGTTTTGTTTTTAGTCCCTACAAAATAAAATCACACTTTTTAGTCCTTGTGACATTTTTCTTAAGCATTTTAGGGACCAAAACTGTTGATGAATTTTTTTTACAGGGACTAAAAGTGCTGATGGAAAAATTTATAGGACTAAAAATGCTGATGGAAAATTTTATAGGAACTAAAAAGTGTGATTTTATTTTTTAGGAACTAAAAACAAAACTGTAAATATTTATAGGGACTAAAAACTTAATTAACCCTAAAATTAACTAGTTTATCTGTTATTAAATAGCTTATCTCTTAACCTCTATAAGCTCATCATAGACCACATAAATATCCACCACCTGCCAGATTTTACCAAATAGAGCATTAGTTTGTTTTTTGGTCAGGTAGCCTAGTGGCTAGAATTCACCTTATAAAGTGAATAAGTGGGATGTTCGGGGTTCGAAGTCCGACCCCTGCATATAATAATGCATTGTCCTACCAACTGAGCTATGCTCACCAGACATAGAACATTAGTTTCTAGTACGGTTTAAATTTCTTTTTTTCAATTGTACCCTCTAATTAACACTTTCTGGATAACTCCCAAAATATTATTTTATATCCATTTTACGTTTATGATAATGAGCATCAACAAATAATTAATAAAGTTAATTTGATAAAACTATTATTTTGCTTCCTTTATTTATAACTTCTTTTTAATTTGTGTGAAATGGCCTACTCTAATGTGACAATTTTTTTGAGACGGAGAGAGTAGTACTTATCGTTAGTTGTAAAACAAGATATAAATTAATGAAGAGTATATTCATAAATAAATGATTAATACATTTAAAAATTTAAAGAGTATCATATGCTTTTACGCAATTTTAGTATATTGTATAATTAGAAGAGAGAATTATAGTTTCACTAAATTACTCTTATTAAGTATCTGTATTAAGCTCCCTCAAACAAAAAAAAAAAGTATCTGTATTAAATTATGCACCGTAAAATATATTGTTATGTAAATTGTGTTAATTAGAATGTACAGTTGGAAGAAGAAAAAATCATTTTGTAAAAAATTATTTCTACAAATAACCTTATTATTGTGGGACGGAGTGATTAAATGAGGATGACGAAATTTATCAAGAGCATTAATAAGATTTGCGAGGGTTAATGAGATTTTGTAAAGATAAAGAAAAATAAATTTCATTCTTTTGTCAAAAAAAATAAAATTCATTCTATCTAAAAAAAATTCATCAATTCAATGAAAACTGCCATTCTTCCATGCGTTTTTGCTCATTCTCACCTCAATTTTCAGAATTAACCTTCACGTAAGTTAACTCACATTCGGTAAAATCAGGGTGAGTTAACTCACGCTGAGTTCTGGTATAGCAGCAGAACAGCATTCAGTGAATGCAAACAAGTCATTAATGATCTGTAATCAATACACTATCATAATTGATCCAAATTACACTATTTCAACAACATAATTCACTCATAATATGTTGGAACAAAATGCGTTTAACAAACCTTACCCTTAGAGTGTGGGAAATTGTTTAAACAAAGAATGTTTAACATATGTCACCCTTAAGGTTTTGATGATAACAAGGTATTAAAAATTGTTAATTGGATATGCTAATATTTGTTCAAGTGTACAAGACCATAGCTAAAATTTTATATCCTTTAAGGGTTCTAGAAGAACAAAAGAGAGCAAAGAAATCAACAAAAAGGAAGCTTGAAGCGTCTGAAGAAAAGTGCTCCTGAAGTGATGACGTCATCAGAAGCACGTTCATCAGAAGCAAACTCACCAGAAGCTGAAGTTCATCAAGTGCTGAAGAACTTAAAGCTTCAAGAGCTGGAATCTCATTTAATCCTGCCTAAGAGTTGCTAAAGACGTAAAGAAGTGCAACAACGGTCTTGAGATGAAATTTGAAAGCTCAGAATGCTTATTCTATCAAGAGCGTTGAAAAAGGACATATGTACGAACTGTACAACCACCTTCTCCACTACTTTGGTCGTGCTTTGCAACAAGACAAGGATAACAGCTCTTCCTGCAGAAATGTTCCCTCATACAAGGAATGGATTTGAAATTGATCCTTCATAGGACAATAACCATATCAGGCAAAAGATCATTGGTGATCAACAAGCTTC
>Ga0315913_1010174_pt1 | contig 10900 bp, 8 predicted proteins | sample MpolsnodulesMG_FD_207736 | JGI IMG/M metagenome (GOLD analysis project Ga0315913, IMG submission 207736) | Medicago polymorpha root nodule microbial communities from Los Angeles, California, United States - small nodules | ecosystem: Host-associated > Plants > Roots > Nodule | place: USA... | reverse complement strand
ATCATATATTTATATATATATATATATATATATATATATATATATATATATATATATATATATATATATATATATAAATTCTTAATTTTGTTACAGATTCGAAATGAGAAAGCTAGAAGGTATCTTAACAGCATGCGAAAAAAGCAACCTGTTCCATTCTCCCAGAAATTTCCAAATATAGATCCTTTGGCTCTTCGTATACTGGAGCGCTTACTTGCATTTGATCCTAAAAATCGTCCATCCGCCGAAGAGGTTGGTCTCTATAACCCGTATATGATTACCTACCAAAGGAGAAAGTTCATTGATAAATAACAAAGAGGAAATTTAATTTGTTTTGTTATGCTTGTGATATTAGGCATTGTCTGATCCTTATTTCCATGGTTTGTCGAACATTGATCGTGAACCATCCACTCACCCCATTTCAAAGCTTGAGTTTGAATTCGAGAGAAGGAAAGTGACTAAAGATGATGTCAGAGATTTGATTTATCGAGAGGTATGGCCATGCATTTCACTCACTCCTGCTTCAAGTTATTTCTTCTCCTTTACATTGTAATAGTTAATTATACGTTTAAATAAGCAGATTTTGGAGTATCATCCCCAGATGCTTGAGGAATATATTCGTGGTGGAGATCAAACCAGCTTCATGTATCCTAGGTAAATGTGCTAGTATGCTTGGTAGTTTGTTGAATGCTTGATACGTACATATATTAATGAAAATGTGCGTCCAATATCTGTGATGCGTCACAGGGACAGGGCACAGCCTTTCATTTCTGAAATAAGATAAAAGATATTAAGCCAACATATACTGTATGGTTTTCACAATATCTATTTTTTATAAATTGTTAGGAGCTCTTGTATGAGTTTAATGTTGTTGCATTGAGATTATGTTTATTGTATTGATTTATTTGCAAATTTCTACACAATTATAAATGCTTAAATAAGCTTTTAGTCCCTATAACATCACAACCTTCTGTCTTTAGTCTTTACATGAATTTTATTCAATTTCAGTTCCTATCTATATTCTATGGTGGCTATTTTTTTAGCCCCCATAGGGACCGATGGCACCATTTTTTGTAAAATTTAAAATTAAATTAAATGTATGTAGGAACTAAATTTGAAAGTTTGTGTTTTTAAAAGGACTAAAACTTTTTGTATGCTCATCCTTGTAATAGGTAAACCTTTGACTCATCAAATTATTGATGGTTAATTTTCTGCGTTTTGCATGTCTTCTAAGAATTGTAATATGGAAAGTGGGCTCTTTTGAATTTCAAAATTTACATGCTTTGGTTATTGGTTAGTAATTCTTCTATGTTGTTGTATAGTGGGGTTGATCGATTCAAGCGACAGTTTGCACATCTTGAGGAACATTATGGCAAAAAAGGCGAACGAATCTCACCACTGCAGAGACAGCATGCATCCTTACCTCGGTAAGTATTTGTCAATATTTTATTCTCTGAGCAGTTTCTAGCCTTAGCACTAGAAATTTCTGTGGTCCAAATTAGGCGTTTAAATACTGCATTGGCTCACCTGCATTTTGAAGAACAAGCTTCTTGTCTTCTTTTGGGGATTTATGTGTTTAATATGTGTTATTATCATTACTCCCACCGGTTCCAGATAAGATTGGCAACATGCCTGCAAAACATTTTCTCTGGTATTGTGTGAAGTCATATGCGTTGAATACTGCAATTTCACTTTTTGCAGAGAGCGAGTTCATACTTCCAAGAATGAAAACAATGAAAACAACGATATTGAAATGCCAACTGGATCAAATCTTCAGAGCCCTCCAGGTTCTAATGTGACAGATGCTGAAAACTCAGGTGCTCAAAATGGACTCGCAAAGCCAAACTACAGTCCACGTAGCTTGTTGAAGAGTGCCAGCATTAGTGCTTCAAAGTGTATAGATGTGAAAGGAAGTAAAAATCCAGAGGTAGTTAACTCTATCTTATCAAGGGGGCAGATCTTAGTCGAGGTGGTGAAATAATAATAATATCCAAAAATTGGTTGCAATTTTGTGTCGAGTATCTGGATATAAATACAATATAGCGATGATTATTATTTCATATAACATAATATATACAATTGCAGTTCTATAAATTTAAAATAAGAACCTACTTTGTAGACATTGCTCTATAAAACCAATACTTTTGGTTGGATGCTGCGTGTTTGAACTTTAGAATAAAAATCTAACTAAACTGAAGACATTTACAATTATGCCATAATTGCAAAAGAAGAAAAATATGCAGCAATTTTTAAGGGTTTGAAGAACCGCTTGTTCAAATTTAAGGGTCCTAGTGATCTTAAATTGCATCTGTAAGTGACCCAGCCATTCCAGAATTAAATACTTTTTATTTAAGGGTCCAAGTGATCTTAAATTGCATCTCTAAGTGACCTAGCCATTCCAGAATTAAATACTTTTTAAAAAAGTTAACTTGTGTACTTCAGAAATAAGTATCGGTGAAGTATCCAAAAGCTTCGGGATAAAAAATGTTCGATGCAATACAATAGGTGAAGACAATGTAATATCAGTGCTTCATAGGTTCTGTCATATAAGATGCTTTTCATTTTATTGAGATTTTCTACAATAGTCTTACATATTAGCTATCAAAATTTGTGTACATAGAACAGTGGAACCTGACAAACCTTACAAATCAACACTTTATACTTCACACTATTATTTTGAATAATTTTTAATAGGAAAGATACAGTTTATTATTGTTTTGATAAGTCTGATTTTAATTGTGAATCTCTGCAAAATCGATATTTATCTTCAAATCGTCTCCGGTACATTCAATTTTAACTAAATGAAATGCATTTCTGTCTAGTTTGTTTTGACGGTATTCTTTTTGTATTAGCAGGAGCCTATTATAGAGGTCAATGACGACGCAGCAGATGAATTGACAGATAACATTGCTGCCATGCATGCTTAGTTCTAGTTTTATTTATTTTTGAAGCATTACATTGAAATCCTTCCAGTTGTTTGTGCTAGAAGCTAACTTGTTACTTGAGGACTCCTTGTCTCAAAATATCATTTTGCAATACTGCTGTAGGTTTTGTAATTAGGAGATATTTTTGTGTGTACCGAAACACAATGTATACTACTAATATTATTATGAAACAAGGATGAACAGTCTCGGCTACGACATTTCGTTCTCATGATAAATAAACAAAACAGAAGTCATTCACCTGCTAGCATGTAAATTTTCGTGTTGGCAAAATCACTAATAAGAAGGGCAGAACATGAACGTCTTCCTGATGATTCACTCAAAATTTTTGATTGTTCATCCATCATACCACACGAATGGTAGAGAGGTAGAAGATTTTACAGACTAATTTTTTGTTTGGGTAAAATACAAAACAGGATTATCGCAATGAGCGCTAATATATAAAAAGAAAAAATAAAAAAAAAACTTTATGAAGGGGTGGAACCAGTGAGTAGCAGCCTAGAATTGTCAGAAGTTGCTATTGCACCCAGTTTCTGTATTATCTGTCTTGTGTACCAAGTACTTCAACAAGTTGCCGATACTTTATGAAGATCATCTCTCTAGCTGTATGATAGTTCAGCTTACTCTTGATACATTCCACGTGATTCATGCTATCTTTTTGGTGATTTGCATTCTCTAATATAAATTCAAAGAAATAAATTGAATTCAAATCTTCATCAGATGATACATCCTCTTGGTTAGTACGAAGTAGTCTGAATTAGTAACTCAAATTTTCCAATCACCTCATTCACATGGACGCTAATCCCATAACCAACCAGGCGGATATAACTGCACTCCTCTCTCACTGCTATCAGCACTTCTTCAATGACAATATAATATGCCTAGAGAGTATTAACTATTTACCATTCTTTGATCTCTCCATTTTACCAATAATCCCCACAAGAACAAATGCTCTCGTTGAAGCGGTGAAAGCAGTGAGAATCCCTTAAAGTTATCAGCCTTCCAACAATCTTGGACATGTGCTTGATGGCACTACGACAGTCTTCGCACACACGCGCGTTTTTTCATGACGTGGATTGGTCTGCCAACTGGTATGGTCAGAATTCCTAAAGCTGCAGCTAATTTTTCACTGTGATACTTGAGCGTTCGTTCCTTCTCTTCCTCTTCCACATCACGCAGAACCAATTTTATTGAAGAAACATACCCCTCTCCCTCATTTTTAGATCTAGTTCTTCTAAGAAGCCTATTTTCTCTCTTTCTCTGGATGGGAACAATCCAACTGAGAACGTATGAATCTTGTTTTGTACTTCAAACCAACTATATCCAGGTACTTTCTGTAAACCAACATCCCTCATCTTTGATCTCATCTCATCAGCATAGACCCATCTGCCCAAAGCTGCATATAGATTGAAAGGAGGACATACATTCCTGAGTTCTGAGGTCCCATCTTAAAAAACATCTGAGCAGCCTTCTCGCCCAGTTCAGTATTGCCATGAATCCGGCTTGCACCAAGCAGAGCTCCCTACGAAGCAGCACCTGGCTCAAAAGGCATGTTTCTCCTTAAGTCCTGCGCTTTTTCCAAGCGGTCAACTCTGCCAACAAGATCAATCATGCAAGTATAATGTTTTGAAGTTGGTGTTACACTGTATTCTTCATTCATTGGATAGAAGTATTCGGCTCCTGTGTCAAGCAAACCAGTATATATGACTACAAGCAGAAAGAACAGCAACCTGAAACCTATATAGGATATGAATATGATATAATGATGATCATTTTTTCAAAATATAAGATAGGATACATCTAGGATATTTATAAATTTATAAAACATATATACAATTGCAATTCTATACGATAAATTTAAAATAAAGAATGCACTTCTTAGAAATTGCTATTCGAAACCAATACTTTCGGTTGGGTGCTGTGTTTGAACTTTGGAGTAAAAATCTAACTAAACTAAATATAATTACAATTATGCAGCAATCATATTTGTTAAAGATGAAAAATATGCAGCAAATTTTTAAAGCTAATATGCAACGACCTGAAGATGAAATAAGTAATGCGTAGCGTAGAAATAGCCTCAGGCAGAGAAGAGAACTGTGTGTTGAAATGGACTAAGGATCGAAAATATAATTTTTTTTGTTGATATTGGCCGTGAGCTAGAGCCAGAGCCAGAGCCAGAGCCAGAGGAGTTAAAGAGCTGCTTGTTCAAATCAAAGGGTCCAAGTTGTATTGAAATATCTAAAATTGCATCACTAAATGTCCTAGCCATACCAGAATTAAACATCTCAGGTAATTAACAAATAAGAATATTTGTTTCATACAATACAATAGGTGAAGACAATGCAAACATTAGTGCTTCATAGGTTCTGTCCAATAAGACCCCTCTTACACATTTGCTATCTAGAATTTGTGTATACAGACAATGGAACCTTTAAAATTAGCACTTTATATCTTATACAAAAATAATAATAACTTTATTAAAATATGAAAGATGCTTTAATATTGTTTTGAACTTGTCAGGTTCTTTTATTTGTGTAACTGTGCACAATAGACATTTATCTTAAAATAATCTCTGGTGTGTACATTCAAATTTCTACTCCATGAAATGCATGCTGTCTAATTTGTCTTGAATGTATTACTTCTTGTATTAGCATGAACCAATTATGGAGGTCAATGACAACGTAGTAGATGACTTGACAGATAACACTGCTGCTGCTTAATTCTAGCTTTATATAATTTGCAAGCATTGGATAAAAATCCTTCCAGTTTTGTGCTAGAAGCTAACTTGAGGACTCCTTGTCACAGATTGTCAATTTGCAATACTGCTGTAGGTTTTGTAATTAGGAGGTGTTTTTGTGTGCACCGCAACGCAATGTATACTACTGATATATTATGAAACAAGGACGGACTGCGACAACATTTCCTTCTCATTGATAATTGATAAATAAACAAAACAGATGTTATTCACCTTCTACCATGTACATTTTTCGTATTGGCAAAATCACTAAAAAGAACCATGTGTAACACTACAACAAGATCCCTATAGTTACTCGTTGGTCAGAACAGAACGTCTTCCTGATGATACACTCTACACTTAATTGTTTATTCATCACACTATACTGATATTACTGTAGTAGGAGACATGGATTGAGCTACTTAGAATAGGGCATCTTATGACAAGGTAAAAAGTGAAAAAAATGAAGAATTTCATAATATTGTAAGGGATGCAATCGGCGAGTATTGTTTCAGACTGAGTATTTTTTGTTTGGGTAATATACAAAACAGGATTATAACAATGAACCCTAATACATGAGTAAAAAAATGAAACATTTCGTAATATTTAAGGGATGCGTGCAATCAGTGAGCAGCATAGAAGTTTGTCAGAAGTTGCTGTTGCACCCAGTTTCCTATTTCCTATCTTCTGTACCAAGTACTTTCATAAGTTGCCAATAATTTATGAAGAGCATCTCTCTATGCATTTCTAGCTATCTTTTAGATTACAGTGATTTGCGTTCTCTGATATAATTATTCAAAGATATATCGAATTCAAACATTCATCAAATGATACCTCCTCTTGGTCAGTATGATGTAGTCTGAGTTGGTAGCTCAGATATTCCATTCAGCTCATTCGCATAAACAATAATTCCATTACCAACCGGGCGGGATATAACTGGGTTTCTCACTGCTGTCAGCACTTCTTTGATGGCAATACAATAGGGCCATAAAGTTTTAATTTTTACCATATCCTTGATCTCCCTGTTTTACCAATAATCCCCACAAGAACAAATGCCCTCGTTGAAGTGGTGAAAACGGTGAGAATCCCTTAATATTATCAACCTTCCAACAATCTTCGATATGTGCTTGAAGGCACTATGACAGTCTTCACACACGCGCAAGTTTTTCATGACACGGATTGGTCTGCCACCTGGTATAGTCAGAATTCCAAAAGCTACAGCTAATTTTTCACTGTGATACTTGAGCATATGTTCCTTCTCTTCCTCTTCCACGTCATGCAGAACTAATTTTGTTGAAGAAACATATCCCTCCTCCCTCATTTTGAGATCTAGTTCTTCTAAGTAGGCGTATATTCTCTCTTTCTCTGGATGGGAACAATCCCCAACTGAGAACGTATGAATCTTGTTTTGTACCTCAACCCAACTATAGCCAGGTACTTTCTGTACACCAACATCCCTCATCTTTGATCTCATCTTATCAGCATCAACCCATCTCCCCGAAGCTGCATATAGATTTGAAAGAAGGACGTACATTCCCGAGTTCTGAGGTTCCATCTTAAAAACCATCTCAGCAGCCTTCTCGCCCAGTTCAGTATTGCCATGAATCCGGCTTGCACCAAGTAGAGCTCCCCATGAAGCAGCGCCAGGCTGAAAAGGCATGTTTCTCATTAAGTCCTGTGCTTCTTTCAATCGGCCAGCTCTGCCAAGAAGATCAATCATGCAAGTATAATGTTTTGAAGTTGGTATTACACCATAATCTTTAGTCATTGAATAGAAGTATTCAGTTCCCCTGTCTAACAAGCCAGTATGACTACAAGCAGAAAGAACACCGACCTGAAACATTATAAAAAATATTAATAAGCATAGTGTAATATTACATGTAGGAAAGGGTCAAAATGCATGCTACTCGATTGCATGTAAAACAATCTTAACTGTGCCTCTAGTTCATTTATCAGTGCTTGATGATTATTATCAGATTTCGAAACAAGACAAGGAGGAAAGCTTCTAAACAACTATTGGCTCAATTTAATCATTGAAAGAACTTTACTAAAGCATACAAATTACTGTAAAAATGAAGAAAACAAAGAGAAGAGGGAAACAAAATAAAACATTTATCATTGCAGGGACCAACTATTTGACGACATATAATTCAACTAAAACAAAGCAGTTTAAAAACACAAGTGAGATAATTGATACCGACAAAATGGATTTTTTATCTACATTTTTCACGAGTAGTGTTTCAAATAGGAGTTGCTTATCCATTTTGATGATATTGACAAAAAAAGACAGTCAGAGAAACAAGGGAATCTACATAAACAAACATAAATCTACCAAAACAGAGGCAGCAAGGCAGTGTGTTGAGTATGGCTCATAGGTTCTGTTAGGTTTATTATGTTCATATAAATTATATTCAGACCGAGTTCAGAGGCTCCAAATTGTGAAAATGCACTATAATAGTAACCAGGTATCTCCGTATGAGATGATTTGATCATATTGATCATGAACAATTTGATCAAAAGATTAATTTGTAGACGGGGGATATGTATAAATTAAATATACTTGTAAATATGAAGTATCAGTGATTCACACTTCCACACATCTGGATAAAGGAGTAGAAAGTCATGCTAAATATAAGCTCTAAATAAAAACCTAACTGTATATGAAATGTATAAAATATATACCATGGTAATCTCGTCAGGCTTAACACCTGCTGTCTTCATAGACTCAAATATCGTTAAAGCCTGTTTGCCAAATCCATGCCTGGCATAACCAGCTAACATTGTGTTCCAGGAGACGACATCTTTCTCCTCTATTCCTTCAAACGTGTCATTAGCTTCGTCTATGCTGCCACATTTAAAATACATTGCAAGAAGTGCATTCCCCACGAAACACCCAGTCCCATATCCCATCTTCACCGCCTGCCCATGAATTTGTTTCCCCAACTCCAAAGCAGCAATATCAGCACATGTGCTCAAAGCACAACCAAAAGTAGCCCTATTTAAACTTTCTCCGTCTCGTTTTATCTCTACAAACATGTTCAGAGCTTCTTCATAGTGACCGCTCTGAGCATAACCAGCAATAATAGCCGCCCAAGATACACAGTCACGCTGTGGCATCATATCAAACAATTTTCTAGCCTGAGCAATGTGTCCAATCTGACCATAGCCTGTAATCATGGTATTCCATGAACTTATACTCCGACAACGCATAGACTCAAACAACTCCCTTGCGATGTCCATTTTCTTATTTTGCACATAACCCGCAATCATTGCATTGTATGAAACTTCATTTTTGTCAGGCATTTCATCAAAAAAAGTTTTAGCTTCGTCCAGCATTCCATTCTGCACATATCCAGACACCATAGCTGTCCATGTAAACACGTCCCGTGTTGGAGAATCATCAAACAATTTCCTAGCCTGCAACAAATCTCCACCCTGGGCATAACCTGAAATCATAGTGTTCCACGAGATTGCATCCCTAACAGGCATTTTATCAAAAAGCCACCTAGCATCACCTAACTTCTTTCTCCTTACAAACCCACCCATCAAACAGTTCCATGAAATCAAGTCCCAATCCGATTTAGACTCAAATAACCGACAAGCCTCTTCGATTCTCCCATTATGAACATAGGCGGCAAGAAGGCCATTCCAAGAGATGGAATTCTTTTCAGGCATATTATCAAAAACCTCCCTTGCCTCATCAACATAGCCATTCTGGGCATACCCTGACAACAAAGAATTCCAAGAAACAACGTCTTTCTCAGGCATTAAATCAAACAATCTACGGGCATCGCCTAACCTGCGGTTCCTGACATAGCCAGTAAGCATTACATTCCAGGAAAACAAGTCTCTTTCAGGCATTTGATCAAACAGGTTCCTTGCAAGATTGAACTTGGAGTTTCTCAAGTAACCAGATATCATGGCATTGTAGGAAACGGAGCTTCGACGAGGCATGGTGTTGAAGACATGGAGAGCAGAGTCGCAGTGACCATTGCGCATGTGAGTAGAAATGGCTTTGTTCCATTTAAGGATGTCAGGGTCTTTCACTCTTTCACTTGTACTTGTACTTGTGTGTCTCTGTCTTCCAAAATTGACACGCCGCAGGTTGTATATACGAAGAAGCATGGCTAGCTACCTCAATTCATTCCTCCGTGCATATTTGCAATTCTACTTCTATTTTTTTATTTAAATTTTAAATATAAATTTGATCCCCTTTATTATAAAATTTTAGCATTTTGGTTTCCCAATTTCAAGTTTTCTTCAAATTATAGAGGCATTGGCATCGGCATCTGATGACACTTGGATTGGTCCAAAACCACTTACAAATTTGCATCTTAATATACTACACCATCTCCACACTACTTGGAGCCTTATAGAAAAAGATGTGGTATGACAATGCATTATTATATGTAGGGGCTGAAATTTGAACTCCGGACACCCCACTTATTCACCTTATAAGATGAATTTTAGCCACTAGACTACCTGATAAAAAAAAAATATGGTGAAGTCATTTTAGAGTTTTCAAATTGCCCAAATCATTTTGATTTGGGGTTGTGCTCATCTAAGACTTTCTTCAAGATGTAAAATGATTGATATCCTTGATTTCAACGTCATCCACCTGCTCCACTAAGCATCGAGAAAATAAAAGACAAGTTATTCAATATAACCAACACAATCCCTAGCCATGCATAAATTGCATAAGAAGCATTTTTTTAATGGAAAATTATATATATAATGAAGGTGAGAAAAACCACAAGAAGGGGGGTTGAATTGTGTTTTCAAAAACTTTTCTTTCTTACGTTCTGAAAAACTGTTCCCAGATTCAGAGTCTGAAATAGTTTAGAGTCTGACTTGAGTTCAGAGTCTTAGTGCAGCGGATAATAGTAAGAGAACAGAGAAAGAAAGAACACAAGCAATTATACAGGTTCCTTCCACAAGCCGGAAGTAGTCATGTTCCCCTTGCACTTCCAAGGAGAGTTCCACTAAAATGTAATGTCGGATTACAAGTTGCTCAATCACACAAGAAAAAAACTTCTCAATGCTCAAGGACAACTCCAAGAGACTTCTATGCTCAATCACACAAGAAAGAGACTTCTATGCTCAAGGACAACTCCAAGAGACTTCCTTTGCTCAATCACAACTAAAAGAGACTTCTCTTAACAATTACAAATAATTGAATAAGGTTTTGAATACTTGATATACAATCAGAGGTATTCACAAAACA
>Ga0315913_1010168_pt1 | contig 10903 bp, 4 predicted proteins | sample MpolsnodulesMG_FD_207736 | JGI IMG/M metagenome (GOLD analysis project Ga0315913, IMG submission 207736) | Medicago polymorpha root nodule microbial communities from Los Angeles, California, United States - small nodules | ecosystem: Host-associated > Plants > Roots > Nodule | place: USA... | reverse complement strand
GAAAATTACTTGAATTAGTTGGAATTCTATTTGTGCTCGTAAGGAGGAGGGAGGTCTGGGGGTGAGGAGGATGAGAGAATTTAATTGGGCTCTCTTAGGCAAATGGTGTTGGAGGATGTTAGTTGATAGAGATGGGTTGTAGTATAGGGTCTTGGTGGCCCGTTATGGTGAGGAGGAGGATGTCTTAAAGGAAGGGGGGCGGCGGTCATCTGTGTGGTGGAGGGAGATTACACGTGTGGGTGACAGTGGGTTGGAGGACAGTGGTTTAGGGATAGTGTTTCTAAAATTGTGGGGAATGGGAGGGATACGTTATTTTGGACTAGCATGTGGATTGATGGGGTGGTGTTGTCATTGAGGTTTAAACGTTTGTATGATTTAAGTGTTAATAAATAGTGCACGGTGGCAGAGATGTCTGAGTTGGGTTGGGAGGATGGGGGAGATGCTTGGCAGTGGAGAAGGCGGTTGTGGGATTGGGAGGAGGCTCTAGTAGGAGAGTGTAGACTGTTATTATCTAATATCTTTTTTCAGGGCACAATTTCTGATAGATGGCGATAGAGGCTTGAAAATTCAGGTTGCTATTCTGTTAGGACTGCTTATGATATGCTTACTACGGATGATATAATACGGTGGCCGCGGTGTCAGAGTTGATTTGGCATAGACACGTTCCGTTATAGGTGTCTATCCTTGCTTGGCGTCTTCTTCGCAACAAGTTGCCAACAAAGGCTAATTTAGTGGCTCGAGGAATTCTTGCTGCAGATGCTCAATTGTGTGTCTCTGGATGTGGGGCAGTGGAGACCGCTCAAAATTTATTTGTCTCCTGTCCCATATTTGGAGAATTATTGCTTCATGTTCGACATTGGGTTGGCGTATCGGGGGCGGATCCGCATGATATTGCTGACCACTTTTCTCGGTTTATTTATTTGGCAGGTGGGGCGGTTACTAGACGCTCCTTTATGCAACTTTTGTGGCTCTTGTGTGTTTGGGTGTTATGGTCTGAACGTAATAATGGGCATTTTAACAACACTGACAGCACCGTTACACAGCTTCTTGAAAAGGTCCAAATCCATTCTTACTGGTGGATGTCTAGTCCTTTACCTTGTTTGGGCATAGGTTAATTGAGACTATTGTTTATTTGTACTCTTTTGTAACGATGGTTGTTTTCTTTTAGCACGTCTTGTGCGGAAGAAGCAACTCTTTGTTGTTAATATATATCAGTTTTGCCTGTTCAAAAAAAAAAATGATGTGGAAGCTAGTGTTGTTAACATGACGTGCAAAGTGGTGGCGGAGGTAATGTTGAATAAGGTGTTTTATCTAGGGTTGAGTTTGGTGATGATGGTAAGGATGCTGGTGTAGATGATGGTGATGATGGCGATGGTGCTGATTTTGATGATGACCAATATTTCATACGAGCTTTGGATGTTTGAAGTCATTAGCGTATATATTTTATGAGTTTTTAGTTTATGTAGTAGTCAACTAGAAAGAAACTAGAACCTTATATACTTACTTTGCTTTCTATAATATGGGTCTTTTATTTGTTAAAAAGTTTGTTATGGAGTTTGAAATTTTAACTTTTTATGTTAATTGGTGTTCTATTATAAATACTAGCGGAAAGACGGACACTTACATGCCTGTCTATCCAGCTTCTCTACCGCACGCGCGAAATTGCATATAATATAAAGAGATGTCAATTTTACCATATAGTATAATAAAATATTTTTGGCAAATAAGATTAAAATCAAATCTTTTTACGGTGTATAATATTTTATTTTATTTTTGGTCAAGTTTGAACCGCAGCCCCTGCATATAATATGCAATATCCCTACCAACTGAGTTAAGCTCACAAAGATATAATATGATTTCTATTGTAGTGAGATAATTCTATTTTAATGGGGTTTGATTCTCTTAATTAATATTTTAAAAATATTTTGGTTAAAAAAATTAATATTTTAATAATATTATTAAAGTATAAAATAGTTGAAATGAAGGATAAAATGTGTCAGCACAAACTCATATATTCTCTTTATAAATAACATAGAATATAGTATAGATATATGTCATTTATGTATCACTTATATTTTTTTAAAGTCAATTTTAATTTTCCATAGACTCATACGAGTATACGAGTTGAGTTTATGAGTTGAGTCTTCAAACCCTTTTAAAATCTCTATAGACTCGCGAGTCTGACAACTTTATCATAATTTGATTTAAACTCTAAAGTGTAACTTTTAAAATAAAATAAAAAACATAATGGTATATGGTGATTCCTGTTAATGGATACGATGATAATTTTTAGCTGGACCTTGTGTTTGGGGAAAAATGGATGTTGATGAGATATGTTTGTGGGACATTGCAGATGGTACTTTAAGGATCAAATTGATTTCTATTTATATAATTCAAAGACTTATTTGATGGTTTTTTAAGATAACTAGTTATATAGTTATTCAACATGTATATTTTGATTGCATAAGCTATTTTCTTTAAGTTCGAAAATTGTCTTGTCAAACATAGAGCTAAAATTTCTTTTCCTAAACATGTAAGTAATAAAAGTACTAATTAAAATAGTAATGAGTAAGTCTAGAAGTCTTAGATCAACTGACAAATGTTGAAATTGTAAAACCGGACGTCGTGATCCGGGTTCGAACTCAGGACTTCACAGTTGTATGTGAGTTTAATTTCAGTGAATTGTCACTTCATCTAAGACAAAAAAAAAAAAATAGTAATGACTAATACCAATAATGGCATTATTAGCATAAATTGGTATATATTCTCATCGAATAAAATATCAGCATACATCCAAAGGGGAACATATTTGCAGACAATACCAAAATTTGTTGGGTATAATTGCATTAAGCAAGGCAATTAATGAAATCCCTTGTTAATATGATACAAAACTACCAAATTATTTCTAAATTATATTTCAAATCTCTAATTGAAATCACATTTCGAACTCACATGCTATGTTTCAAAATAAAATGTTTAAATTGTCATTTAGTTATATCATTTCATGTGCATAAAATTGAGAAATGTAGTTGAATAAAATTATTGCAAATAACAACATAATCCTAAGTAGGCCCCAAGAATGTACATGCACATAAACACAAGTCCAATATTTGTACATTATATAGTCAAAGGAATGGGTCGATTGATTTATAATGTGGCCCTATGAACAAGTAACACCAAAAAGCAAAAGCTTTTATTTTTTTTCTGCACATTTTTCGTTGTGAGGAAGCATATAGCTCGTGGAGTGCAGCTTATTGAGACCAGAAGCAATGTAAAAAGAACAATTGAGAATGGGGTACATAACTTCTCCCATTCTATTATAAGAAAACATGTCATGTGTGTGTGCTAATTGTTATAACTTGATTTTCACCCACATGATCATGTTCAAAAGTAGTCCAAAAGGAATCGAAGTTTTTCCTTTCCTTCTAATTGTATAAATAAATAAATCATACAATTTTGTATATCATGTGTTTCGAACGCGTCTTTAATTAAAATGAAACACTAAAGCAGGTGTTGCTTGCACTAAAAGTCATAACCAGAAATATATATGTATATTTTTTCTTTAGCTAATTAAATCAAAACAATGTTGGCCCTATTGAAGAAAATAAATCTCAAAATTGTCAAATGAAAATGGTATCAAAGATATCTATGTAAAAAATATTGTATATATCTTTCACATCTTATAATCTTGGTGACTTGGTCTTAATCAAGTTAATTAACTACAATCTCCTAACAAAACCAAAAGAAGTTGGATGGTGTGGAAATTGAAGATGAAGGGCAAAATACTATTGGATATATTGATCAATAGGGTGTCAAAATTCCATTTTTATTTTTAGACATATAATAGAAAGGAACCATATGATTTATATATCTAAGTTTCTTAAGAAATAGAAAGAAATAGAAGCATATAATACCAAACTTAAAACATTGAAACAAGGAAATCCCTTTGTTCTTTAGGCAAACAGTGTAGATGGGCCGACAAAAGCCACACTTTTCAATGGTTCAAGTTTCCACAATCTGACAATTTGGCATGCAATGAAGGGCTTCCTAGATCCTCACTCAAGAAAATATTTATACTATATGAACAAAAACCTAAAAAAAAATAAAAAATCAATCAATGAAATGGAAAAAGATTTCCAACATTGACATAATTATTGATCTCGACCATTCAATCTAAATTGATGGGAGAGATCATTTAATTAATATTGATTTAGTGGATGTCTTTTGTAAAACATCTGATATTTTAGATTGATTATAGCATGTAACTACGTCATATTTTTTCTGAAAGGTAATTGCGCTATATGAATTCATATATATCCTAAAAATTCATAATAATATTGATGAAAATTTGTTGCTCTTTTTCCCCTTAATATGTAAATTATATAACATAAAGAAAACTATTTGTAAAATAAATATTACAAGCTTTGCATAAATAATACATATATAATCTCAAATATATAGAAATTCACAAAAGAGAGACCAAAAATTGTCTCTTCTCTTTATGAACATCATCTAGAGTATAAATAATTTTGTCACAGTCAGTAATAGTAACTTCAAGAACTAACACTGTAGAAAAACAAATATGAATTTATAAGAGCAATAAAAGAATATGTTTTTGGCTTGAATTTCTCTTAGTAGAAGCTCCACAAACTAATGTCACCTTCTTCATACCAATCATCAAGAAGTACTTGAGTTGAATCAATATCAAACAAAGAACCACTTAGCATTTGATCAACATGTTTTGGTGATTGTAATAAACCATCAAATCCATACCAAGAATCCATCATAGCCATTGATTCATCATTTGGTTGATAATGATCATCACAGCTAGTATTGTAGGCCCCAAAAGATGAAAAAAGTGAAACATCATCATCAATTTGATCAGAAGGAGAAGATGACATTGATGGAGATGAAACTAATGAAGATGAGGTTGTTGTAGTTGAAGTAGGATTAGGTGAAGAAGTTGGTGGGGTGCTAATAGTAATATCATTGTTACTAGAAGAAGAAGCAGCAGCAGCAGCAGCTACTCTTTGAATAGATTTAGGGGACATAGCAATATTTTCTTGAGGAATGAAATGTGAAGAACTTTCTAAAGGGAAGTTAAGATTTGTTGCAGAAGAACCCTTAAGGCATAAAAGTGCAGCATCATAGGCTCTTGCTGCAGCTTCAGCAGTTGAATAAGAACCTAACCATATTCTTGTTTTTTGATTTGGAGCTCTAATTTCTGAAACCCAAGAACCCCAACTCCTCATTCTTACTCCTTTGTATTTTTTCTTCTTCTCATTTGATGCTGCTTTTGTTGATAAAGTTTGTTGTTGCATTGGTTTTGGTTTTTCTTTGTTGATCTTGTTGATCTCTGTCTTAACCATGATATATAGATGTTTTTTTTAAGTGAACTAAAAATAAAAATGGTTCTTTGATAAAAAGGGTGTTGTGTGTTGAAGGGGTTTCTCTCTTTTAATGTGTGTGTGACTTTTTGTTCGTGATGTTTTCAAAGTGGAGAGTGAATGATGCAATTGGTACTGAATTTTGGGGAAGTAAAGAAGGTGTATTTATAGAGTGAGACTTTTATCAAACAAAAATCTCCTATAGTCAAAATATGATATTATTGCCAGATGGATTTTAGTTCATCTGAATTTAATGAGTACAAGACTATTATATTAAAATTAAATGACTTCTTTGTCCTTTATCTTAGTGAAGCTTCCTTTGAGAAATATTATATGATATAAAAATAGATTTGTGCATAAGCAAAATGGTCTTTATGATTTGTTCAAAAAAAAAAAGGGGTCTTGTAACATCTATAAGTATTTTTTCATGATAAGATAAAAAAATCATATCATATATTATTTAGTTTAATGGTAAAAAAAATTAGTCTTATAATGAAAAATTAACTTATGCAAGATTTGTCTCGTATGTGTACGGTATAGTTGATCCATAAAACTATACCGATAAATGATATTATAATCCCGTAAAGCAGCTAACAATGTCACACATAGTAATGTATAATTTTAACGATTTGTATATTTAATTATCTATTATAAAAAATTATACTGTGTTGATTTTTTAAAAAAATATTTATTGACCAAAAGAAAGGTTAATAGTTATTCTCATTTAACGTTATGAAAATAATAACTAAAAAATGCAGTCCTTGCAATTTTAAATATAATAAAAAAAGTCAAATGTTTTTTTGCCTATATTTAGACTAAATACATTTGAATTTTGACATATATTTAAGATGAATTAATTGTATTTCAATTGTCCTTCATAGAAACTTGTTCCATGAAAAAATGAGTAAAAATAGCTTGCTTTTACACTCATTAAGTAAAGCAGTTATTCTCAGTTAACATTCTAAAAAAAAAAAAAAAACTAAATTGCATCTGGTTTTGAATATAATAAAAAAAGTCAAATGTATTTTGTTTAAATTTAGACCAAATACTTTTGAATTTGACTTACATTTAAGACTGATTAATTTTATTTTCCATTTATCGCTCGTGGGAACTTGTTCCATGAAAAATATGAGTCATTGAAAAATTAAAATTAAATTAATTGTATGATAATTATAGATTAATAATATTAAAAATTAGAAAAGTATCTAGTCAATGTCTGCTTATATTTAGGGAAAAAGGAATACTCCATCCAGAATAAAATATAAGCGAAAATGGTAGTTAAAAAGTTAATGTATTTGGTTAAGAATTTTATCCATATACATTAATTATTCAACTATCTTTTTGTTTATGTTTCATTCTAGATTGAAGGGAGTATTTTTTTAGAAAACAAAAATATTTCATTGTACAACTGCATAGAATAATTTCTCGTAGTACCAATTATCTATTTAGTAAGTTCACTTACGTTTATTTCATATGTATTGAAAGCATTGAACCCAACCCAAAAAGTTAAAATATTTAAATATTTATCACTTGTATTACATCATGTTATCATATAAACTATTTTTCAAAATTATAGTTTTAATATATTGGATTAGCTATAGTTTTTATATGTGGTAATAATGGGTATGATTTAGTATGGTAAAAAAAATGCAGCTTAGATATGGCTGTTACATGTCATGGACTTATTTTTATATCAAAGTCTCACATTTTTAAAAAATATATATGACTTGTTATCGTACTTAAGAGCATATTTTATATTAACATGTTTAAATAAGTTCTTTTTATTTATCTTTAAATCTACTTGCAAATTAATATACCAATGAGATTATGTTTTAGTTTGATATTTAACATGATATTTTAGAAATTCTGACTTTATATATCACATCATAGTTTAATTCTAGATAATAATACGTTTAAGTGTTTAATATGTTTTTGATCTCTCTAAATATTAACTTTCGTTTTAAGTTTCTCTAAAATATTTCTTTTAACTCTGGTCTCTCTAAATTTTCTCTATTACTAAATTTAGTCGCTTTTTTTTAACAAAAGATATACGACATGCTATTGTTAAAACCTTAAAATATCATAATTAACTTAATAATTTAACTATTTAATCTTCAATCTAAATTTATAGACAAATTAATAAATATTTAAAATTAAATATTCAAATTATAAACAAATGATATTTTAAGCTCTTATCAATAAAATGTCCTAAAAGAATCATTTGCTAGAACATGCGACATAAACTTTTCTTAAAATGGAGTGACTAAAATCTGTAACAGAAAATTTAGAGGCACCAAAGTTCGACGAAATTTTTTAGAAAGACTCAAAACACTTTAAAGGGACTAAAACTATATTTAACCCTACGCTGTACACCCATGCATGTTGGCTAATATTCTTAAAATATTTAAAATGTTAGTAGTTTATAATTTATAGACCGATTTTGGTCAAACCCACGCTTCGCCCGAGTCAAATTTCATCGATTTTTGTTAAGCCAAAAACCCATATTTCTCTGTTAAACCCTATTCAACCTAACCCACGATGATGAGTTGGTTCGTTTGGATAGGGTCATCGGAACATGCAACATAATTTTTTGGGAAATCTAAAAAAATATATCATAAAATGGCATTCTATTTATTAGATTTTTTAACAATTAGACTAAATTATACCATTTCAGTTCTATAAAAAAAAATTGTACAATTCAAAATTGTTACCTAGAAGTTAATTTAAACACTTGTAGATAAACACATAAACATCCTGAACTATGTAACAATTTTTTTCAAAAAATTATTTTATTTTAATGGGTCGGATCTAAGTGTCTTGAAATCATAAATTGTCAGTGGAACATAAACTAATTTTGATTTTAATGAGTTGAATTCGAACTTAAACGAGTTTAAGTAAAATACAAGTTGGTTTAATCATGATAGGTTCAAACCACGGTTACTACAAGCGAAAAAACAATCATGATCATGAGGTATAGGCCCTACTTGAATTTAATGTAGGTTATATAATAGACTTCTATTTTTTTTTAGGGAATATTGTAGACTTCTATTGATAATCTGGGATTACCCGGTTAAACGGTTCATTCGGACTAGTAATTACCGTACTCATACAAAAATTGTGAGTGAGACTTTTTTCAAACAATACCACTTCAATGTCAATCCATTAATTAATTCATCGGACATAATTATTTCATTAGTGGAAGAAAGTAAAGAACATTAATTCCATAGTCTGTTTAATCTAACTTGCATAACTAATTAGTCATCATAGTCAAAAATTCATCTAGTTACCAAGAGAACACCTGAAAAATATAGTAAATACATACTCCGCTCAGACCCAAGTCCACTGTATGAATGTACAAACATACATATAAATACTCAAAATCGCTTAGATGAGATAATACGAGTTACTTTTAACTTAACCAGAGTCTTGGGTTCGAATCCAACCTTAGAGATACAGAAGCGTTAAAACTCTTGTGAAAAGTTTGTCATAAGTCTTCGCAATTGCGCGCGCAAAAGATACCCGCGGAGGACACGGGTCTCTTTTAACTTAATCAATGTCTTAGGTTCGAATCAAGAATTTGTGTTAAAACTCTTATGAAAAGTTTGTCATAAGTCTTCGCAGCTGCGTACGCGGAGGATACCCGCTTTACACCAAAAGCATAAGTACATTAATTTATGCAATAATAAATAAATGTACACAAAGATAAAGAGAAATGAGAATGTCAGTCACTGAAATGAGAGAGGTAGCTTCCTGGATATGATGCTCAACACAAGCAGTTGGAGTAAAGCCGTTAGCAAGCAAATAACCACAGCTGGTGCTTCTCTGTACTCAGTTCCAAAACCGCGTTGATGGACCCTTTTCACATTTTTATTTTTAACCAAGCCTTAGATTTCTGTCACCAAATTACGTACTATAAAGTTCAATATTTAATATTGAAAGCTACACATATCAATAATATTTTCTTTGCCTACATAACTTGACTTTTGCACTCTTTCTTTGTGTCACTATTGCTTGTATATATTTAAGATTTTGTGTTTTTCTTTTTGTAAAGTTTAATTTTAAGGTTTTGAAATTGATTCTCTATGGTACGGAGAAGAATCAATTATTTATTGTTTTTCTTTTCTTGATAAAAATGCCAGAACATAGGCACACATGAATACATTGATACGTGTGGAAGACAAGTTTTTTATTTTCTTGTGTTTCTTTTTCGGGAAAAATTACTATTTTCTTAGTTGAATATTCGTAGTCAAATAAATTCACACGTTCAAGGAGAAAAGGAAACAACTGTAATTCTAAACAATGAATATGACAACTTCACAATCCACAGAAACAAAAGGAATCAACACACTAATCTGACAAGACGAATTAGCCAAATACCTGGGGTTAGGGGGGAAGAAAAGACCGTAAAAGTTGGATTGGAAAAAAATTATTATATTATTTATTCTGTGATAATCTCTTGGTCCTGATTGTTGTCATGTGTATTAGTTGATAGTTTTAAGGTTAGGAACACACATTTAAATATGGAAGGAATGTATAAATTTAGGGTTAATAGTGCTTTACTGCTGTAAGATAGGTTATTTTTGGTTTTTTACTTTGTAATATTATTTTTTTTGGTTTTCGTCTTTGTAATTTGAAGATTTCTTGGTTTTCGACTTTCATGGCAAATTTCGCTCCCTGTAATTTGAGCAAATTTCGGTTTAACCTCTGTAATTTGAACAAGTTTTGGTTCATCCCTGTTAATAGGGGTGGGCAAAAATATCCAAAAACTGAACCGAATCAAACTAAAATTAACTGAACCATTACATTGACGATTGAACCGAACCGTTATTTTAAAAACAGTTCATTAACTGAACCGAACCAAACTCAATGAATTGAACTGAACCAAACTCAATGAATTGAACTGAACCATTATTTTCTGACCCCATCATAGGAACCTAAATTTTTGAAAATAACTTACCCAGCATGGATGAGTCCTAAGTTGCATCATTAGTAACTGATGGCAGTCTGTCATTTCACATTTTTAGAGTCTTTTTATGATATTTTTGAGTTCACAAGCAAGCTTAAGCAGCAAGAAAAGCAAGAAAAACTGAAGAAACTGAAAAGAGGGAATCGTGTCATGATTACTGAAAAACGTGTCACGATTTGGAGCTCTCAAGAATCATGCATTTGACATTGGTGAAAATGTGACACGATTATGGAAACCCTAATTTGGGTGGTTTGTTACACAAGGCAGAAACGTGTCACAATTTACTTAAATCGTGCCACGATTTTAGGAGAAGTTGTTGCCTATTTAAGCTGAAGGCTATTCTGAAAACAAGGGTTACGAATTGGAGAGAGCAAAGTGTCATTTTAAGACCTAAAGACGACTAGGAGGGCGAACTCTTCAACCTTCTATCAGTTCATGTATGTTTTGATTCCATTATTGATTATGCTATTTGTAAACTCGATTATGAGTAGCTAAATCTCTTAGAGATTAGGTTTGAGATGATTCTTTGTAGCCCTAATTGAACCATGTT
>Ga0315913_1010162_pt1 | contig 10905 bp, 9 predicted proteins | sample MpolsnodulesMG_FD_207736 | JGI IMG/M metagenome (GOLD analysis project Ga0315913, IMG submission 207736) | Medicago polymorpha root nodule microbial communities from Los Angeles, California, United States - small nodules | ecosystem: Host-associated > Plants > Roots > Nodule | place: USA... | reverse complement strand
ATCCTTTTACTATGGTATGATAAATTTGTTTGGGATTATGTAAGAATCATGATTTTTGTTGGATTATGGTATAAATTATGAAATTTGAATGGAATATGTTATGTATGGATCTTTAAAAGTTGAAGTTCGTAGGTAATTAAAAAAGTTTTTTTAAAAAAAAAAATAAAAAATCCATGGGTACTCGCAAATATCCGTGGGTATCTAAATACCCGTATAGAGATACCTGCACGGATATGAGGACGGGCACGGGTACCATAATTATCCAATAGGGTGGGGACGGATATCATACTATCCGTACCCATGGATACCCATTGACATCCCTAGTTGGATGCCTTCTTCATAAAATTTATGATCTCATGTGGATGCAGTTCGATTAGGTGGTTTGTTTTCGTCATAAACATCACTAGACACAAATATTTGTGCAGATATTTTAGTAAATAAAGGTTGTCTTCAAGAGGATGTCTCCATGATGTTATTGGAGTCAATACTCCCAGTCCCAGACTTATTCCAGTGTAATCTATTTCCCTGAGCTTATGCCCTTTTATGATTTTATATGTACATTGATCTTATTGAAGCTGTATTAGAGTCACAAATGATCAAGCTTTCTGAGTTATGCAATGTGTATATGTGTATGTGTATGTCTATTTTTTTTCTGTGGAATACAATCACATATGATCAAGATGAGTTGATACTCTCATCCTATGAGACTCAAGCTCATTTTACGGATATGTCTATGTCTATTTTCTCTTGATTAAGAAAACACTAGTTAGTAATGTATTTATGTAACATATGGTATCGGTTTTTAATTTTTAATTTTTTTATGTATCAAATTAACTGCTAGTTATATATAGCCTGCTTGTTTTGTGGTCCTCCATCAATCATGAAACTATATAGAACAACTTACAAAAGAAAAATGGTTTGAATTTCATGGATGGTAGTGAAATCATCCATGTCAAATCCAACCATAGACTCAAATTTAATCATATGTTATCTTACAGTGGGAAGTTGCAATGCAACACAGCTTTTCGATACTCTATACAAGATACCTTAAAAGCAACTAAAATAAAATTGCATGTTGTAATAATGTTTGAAGCTCTCAAACATTCACTTAATATTTCTCTATGAATTGCTTAATGACCAACATCAACTCTTTTGATGGTTCTGAATTTGGATCAATAGTGAAGAACCCATGTTGCTGTCCTTCAAATTCTACATACTCTATATTTTTACCCCAATTCTTGAGCCTATTTGCATAATCCTGTGCCCTATCTTTAAGCAAATCAGTTTCTCCAACCACTACAAGAATTGGATCAAGAACAATTTCCTCAAGACTCTTACTAAGAGGTCCAAATGGATTCACAAGTGGGTGATCAGTATTCCCTCCAATGGGTATAGAAAGCCTCCAATACCTGTTCAGTATAACAAAGACACATTTCAGTACTAATACACATGATTTGATTCAATCACTTCAAAAAATTAAATTATTATCGATGTTGGATATGAGGTGTCTCGGTGTCAGATATGTAAACACGACACTGACACATATTACGTCTAATTATGTCTGTGTCTGAGTTTGTAACTCTTTTCTACTAAATGATTATAAAATATTAATTATGCTTTTGCTTGCATAATGTAAAATATTTGGTATGCAAAGTAAAGATAGGAAATCAAATTTGAGAACCTGTCAATAAGTTCCAAGTTGAGAAAAGCATCATCCGGTCCTTCAGCTTCTGACTTGGTCCTCACGGTTCCACCAAAAAACGGTGCCAACAAAACATAACCCCTAACCCGAACCGGTGCCAACTCAACCGAACCAAACCCAAGCCGAACCGCCAAATTATGAGCTATATTACCACCAGCCGAGTCACCCGAGATAAAAACCCGGTTAAAATCAGCCACATGGCTTAACCAAGGATCCATTTCACTCCTCAAAGCTTCTTCTTGAAGCCACTTAACAGCCATGAAACCATCTTCAATAGCACATGGAAGCCGATTCTCCGGTGCAAGTCGATAGTCAGGTGCAATAACTACTGCTTCAAGCTCAGAAGCGAGCTTGAAGCAGTAGTTTTGACAGTTTGGCCATGTTCGTGAGCCGATGCAGAAGCCGCCGCCGTGAATGTAGTAAAAGATTGGTAGCTTTTTGGAGGGTGATGAGTTAGCTGGCTTATAGAGGCGAAGGTGAAGATTATGAGCTGAGGAGAAAACAACATCTTTCCATAAAACAACGCCGTTGTCTTGAACAGTGATGTTGAAGGCTGGGTTTATGGTTCGAACTATGGAACCGTCGTTATAGACATGAAGAACACCACGACATTCGTCAACTACAGTTTTTGACATTTTTTTTTAGAAGCAAAGGAAATATGATTGATGAAAATCACTAAGGTTGGTGAATGAGAAAGAGAGCGTTAATTTAAAGTTTGGAATATAAAGAGAAAACAGAAGGTGGAAATCAATGAACGTAGTTGAAACATTGTTATCGTGAAGGTATCGTTATGCTATAGTGGCGTTTTGTGGAAGTAGTTTCTTTGCAGACGTGTTTGCAATGTAAGACAAACAGGACGATTACCTGCCCAGGAAATACGACACGGGGAAGGGGCATGGAGAACTAGGGATTTCGCTTGGGTGTCATTAGTATGTCGTGTTTTTGGTGTCTTTGGTGTATTTAGATGAGAAATAATGATGGATAAACAATTAATATAATTAAAATGAGAAATAATGATTTGCTAACAGGGAGATATGAACAAAGACACCAAAGATTAATGATATCCAAAGAATATGAGGGTAAATGAAAAATGAGAAAATTTTCTAAACTAACTCTTATCAATTTGGTCATAAAACTATTTGATGTAGGAAGACTGGATGCAGTGACGCGTAAAAAGGGCTCAACGGGGTGTCTGATTGACTATTAATATACATTTTCAGAAAGGGAATCGACCCACGAATAGTTATCATTGCTTTGCCAGGATGTAAGGGTGTTTTAAGCCATCCGAATTTTATTATTTCGGCCCAATTTTATTATTATTTTTGTTTGGATTTTTGGTCCACTAGGGCTTTGTTATTTCCTTAGTATGTAAGCTCAATATTTGTAGCTCAAGAGGCAGCTTTTGATTCAATAAAATCGAACTTTTCTCAATAGCCTAAGAGGCAATTTTTGATTCAATAAAATTATAGAAAAATTTTCTCAATTTTTAATGGATTCTGAAAGCCAATTCGACATTTGTTATTTATAACTTGTTTGATATTCGTTATAGGTTTAGAGCTTGTTGAACTTTACTTCCGTCTGCGTCACTAATAAAATCAACTAAACGTTCCTAAACTATACTCTACAAGTTTATGAATCAAATTGATAGAAGAAAGTATAGACGAAGGTGTTTTGTTTTATTTTGTGGCGGGTGTTCCATTGTTGGCTGTTCATGTATATGGTTTGAAATTATGAGAGACAAGGCTGGACAAAATACTTCATCCCGTAATCAAGAAAATAGTTCAAACTTTTACAAAATTCTATTTCATTAGACATCAAAGGGTATTTGAAAACCAATCAGAAATAATTATAACATTTCTGCGTACCCTCCCTGTATACATATCAATGGAGTGGGCAAAAATAACCACAAATCGAGCCAATTAACAAACCGAACCGAATTGAAATTAACCGAACCATTTAAATGGTTCGCGAACCGAACCAATAATTTAATAACGATTATTGAACCATAACCAAACCGTTTGAACCGAAACGAATTATTTTGAATCAAACCAAACTATTTTTTTGAATAGGATAAAATAGAATATATTACCAAATCAAAGTGTCTTTCCTAGTACAATGTATACTAAGAAAAAGGCAACAAAGTCAAAACAACTTCCGCCTCCACCTCCACGCCTCTCCCTCCTCCCCCCAACCTAACTGACACATATCATACACTGATATTCCCTTAAACATCAACAAGTCATATAACCTGCTGAACCTGACTCTAAACGACACCCCACCAAGCCAATCATCCGACCAAAAAAGAGTGTGTTTCTTATTACCAACTGAGCTCTATACCATAAGAGAGAAAATGTCATCCACTTTCCGGTAACGTTGTGTTTTCCGGCGTGATTTTCTTTGAGCTTTTCAATGGATTTCTTTCACTACACCTGGGCCTTCACTCTTCTCTTCATGACTCTACACATTTTGATTGCAATTCTCCTTTGAGATCTCGTTTTCAACGACAAGCTGGGAGATCTCCGGCGTAACTCTGGCGACGTCTCTGTGAGTCTCTTTACTTCAGATTGTTGGATTTTCTTTTCGTTTTTACTTGTGCTATTTTCCCTGTGTTCTCTTGAGTTTTGGTCTGTTGAAGCTTCCATGAGCTTGTTCGAGGGTTGTCCTTCTGGTTTTTTTGGATTTCTGGGCTCGTGTTCTCCTTTCTGGGTTTCGATTGAAGTCTCTGAAGCCTTGAATTGTTGATGTTTTCCGGAGCTGGGTTGTTGAGTTGTCTGGCTGGTGTTGAAGTTTTCCTGGACTTGTGTTCTTCTTCTGGGTTCGTGGACTTCAATCTGGGTTTGTCTGATCTGGTTTGATTTGAAGTTTTCATCATTGTTTGAAGTTTTTATGGGCTTGATTATGTTACTGGTTTTTGCTTGGTTACTTGTTTTTCTGTTGCGGCTTTGCTCTCTGGCGTAACATGGCATGCCATTGGCCTTTTATGGCTGCACTGGACACTGTTATGGCTCCGACTAAGCCACCGGAATCTGGAAAAAGTTTCGCACAAGCATTATCTGGTCCAAAGGATTATCAACTCTCCAAACTCCCGCCGAAGGTGGTGATGGGGAAATATGTCTGATTAAAATCACACAAGCTGAGTACGATGCTAGGCTTGTTGATTGTAGCACCCACATCCATGGCCGGTTAATACTGCGCAAAGGTGATACTCCTTTATCCACTATGGCCTTGAAACTGAAATTGAGTAACTTGTGGCCAAACATACACAATTGGGATATAACTCTGTTAGGAAAGGGCTTTTTGGAGTTTCATTTCAACACGGTTGAGGATATGCGAAGAATTTGGGCCATAGGGGTTGCGAACTTGAACCTTGGTTTGATGAGATTCTTTTGTTGGTCTAGCGACTTCTCTACACAAGCACATGCTCTAACACACGCTCAGATATGGGTGCGTTTTCTACACTTGCCTCAGGAATATTGGCGAAAGCAAACCTTATTAGAAATAACATCCAGACTTGGCACGCCGTTGATTATTGATGATGCAACTTTACACAGGCGTTTAGGGCTCTATGCTAGAGTCTTGGTTGATGTTGACCTCTTTGAACAACTTTTTGAATCAGTTATTGTGGAAAGAGGGGGACACTCTTTGTTTGTTATGGTGCGATGTGAAAGGCAGCCCTCATTTTGCACTCACTGTAAAATGTTGGGTCATGAAGTTCGCAATTGCATGAAATTGAGCACCCTTAACATGGCAGAAGGCACTTCCAAGGTTCTGAAGGCACCAACAGTTACGCATCCAGTCAAGAAACTCCCTGTTCACAATGGGAAAGACAAAAATTCTGCTGTGACACATGTTAATAGGCATGCTGCCACTGTCAGCAAAATGGCTCAAAGTTCTAAACCACCAGACACAGTGGACTTAGTTACATCCGATCCGGAAGAAACTAATAAGGAAGGAGGTAAGGGGGATGAGGCTGAGACTGCAGCAATCCTAAAGGTTGGAGCATATTCAACTTTATCTCTTCATAATTCATTTGAAATTTTAAATGAAGATGATGAACTTCCTTTAGGGGAGGCTAGGCAAGCTGAATTGGAGTCACAAAACATTCCTAATGGTGAGATTCTTAAACAACCTGAAATGGATGATAATGGCCCAAGGAATTAGGTCATTTGACTCAAATTGTACAAGGACAGACTTTGTTTCATGCACCTCAATTTAACATTTTGAGAGCACTTGATTCTGCACCTCTAACATCTCTTGAATCTGGTGGTATGACTGAGAAGCTGCAACAACCTGATAACACACTTGTCGTTGATAGACAGACTTTGAATTTAATTTCTGATACCTCAATTTACTGCCATGACAACTCTGCTGCCAATCAGTTGCATCAAAGTGGTCACTCTGAGACTATTTCTACACTAGCAAGGGCACATCAAACCACCTATTCGAGTTCAGGTCTTGTTCTCACTCCAATTATAGCTACTGAGGACTCTCCTGGACATGCTATGGACAGACTTAAAGGTGACAACAGGAACACTGCAGTGGACCTTGGAGCAAACATCACTGAACCAAATACTATAGTTGATGAAATTCTGGGACCGGACAAGGGATGAATCACAAAACCTGCTAACTCCATTAACACATCAGCAGCTTGCAAAAAGAGCAAACTGATTCTCAGCAAATTCTGGGCAGATGCTCTAGACTTAGATCAGACTTCAGACAGTACGCTCGAACCTGACATTATTGTTGAAGGGCATCAGGTCTTCTCTGACACACCACAAACTACAAAAACTGTTAAAAAGGGCAAAAGAGGGAGACCTAGAAAGCCCAAGAGTCCCAAAGCACTTTCTGGCACCAAATCACAACACACAACCTCTACAGATCTTACTGAGACCGGCTCTGATACTGTGAATACAAGATCCAAACATGGTGTTATCAAAAGCAATCCCAAATATGGTGATTAGAGGATTAGGAAATTTTTATACTCATCTATTTTGCATAATGGGTGCTATATATGATTAGAATTCTTTAGGGGGCATGTGCAACCCTATGCTTTCTTGGCAGGCTACACTTTGTTTTGTTGCTATAGGATAGCCTTTGGCTTCCTTTCTCTCTTTTGTAAACAGGTTTAGGCCTTAATCCTGGTTTGCATTTTATTTTCTTTGCTTCGACCAAAAAAAAACTGAGTGACTAACATTATCGTGAAACCACTCCTCCCTACGCAAAGCATAGAGATCATGCCACCATAAAGAAGCCTCACGACCTCCCCCCTTCACCCGCCCTCCCTCTATACCGCACCGACAACACCTTAAACTATAAACTCTCAGTATCCACCAACATTCGCCAGACGGGACATACTTCAACAAAACCAGACGACCACCAAAAGATAAATGTTTCGATTTCCAACCCGACAGTCTATGTTTAACACGGTTAATGAGCTGTTCCTAAAAAGACAAACAACGAGCGTTACCACCAATAGGCAGACCCAAATACACAAAAGGGATATAACCAACCTTACAATTCAAAACCATAGTCACTTCAAATAGCCAAGACATTGCGACATTCACACAAACCAAGCGACTTTTGGAAAAGTTCACCTTCAAACCCGAATATTAACCCATGATTTTTCACCCAAAATTAAAGTATCATCTGCAAATTGGAGATGAGAAACAATTGTCGTGTCACTGCTTTCCACCTTATAACCAGCAAAGAGATTATTAGCCGACAAAGATTCCATCAACACGTGGAATCCCTCAACAGCTAAAAGAAAAAAAAAAGGCAAGAGAGGGTCACCCTGCCTCAAACCTCTCCCCAAAGAGAACTCATCAGTTGGAGACCCGTTAACCAAGATCGAAGTTGTGGTCGTTTCAATGCTCTCTTTTATCCATTTACGCTTAAGAGTCGGGAATCACATTTTCAACATCACCTCATCTAGGTAAACCCCAATCAATTGAGTCATAGTCTTTCTCAAAATCCACCTTAATCAGGATCAATTCCTTCTTACCCGAACCAAACTATTAGTAAAGCACAAACTTCATATTTTAATAATGAAATTTTATTTTGCCTTTTATCATGCATTAACACTATGTTTTTGTTGATATTAGTAAAATATAACTAGTAAAACCACAAGAAATTAATAACTAGTGTTATTTAATTTTTAAAAAGGCTTAATGCATTTGGTCATAGTTTAAATACAATTAATAAAAAGTTTTAATATACTTTTGAGAGGATAAAAAATCTTAACTCTTGTCGCACAATTCCAATTTATGAAGAAAAGAAAAAAAATAATTTGGTTCTCAAAAACATAAGAAAATACGTTTTGGTGTGAAATATTATTTCAAATTTGGTTCAGTTTATAGACAACAAAACGGTTTACCAAACCATAACTTTTGTTCGGTTCAGTTCTTCAGAAAGCTCAAATGGTTTGATTCGATTTTCCAAACCATTCAAACGGCCTGGTTCGGTTCCGAACCATGCCCATCGTCCCTACATATCATTCCCTAGATATTACTTCAATATGTTTAATCACGTCATAGTATGTCGTCTTCATATAGTGAAACATAACAAATTATAAAGAACACACTATAAAATTTAAGAGTACTTGGTCAATTTTTTTTAAAGAATAGTCTTTATTTAATTATGGCTGACACAAGCAAAGTATTATGGAAAAAACAAAAGAGACGTCCATATTCTTAAAAGAAATTGCACCTTTGGGTAAAAAAAAAAACGGGGAAAAGAAATTGCACCTAATCATACAATTTTTTTTTTTAGAGAATCTAATCATAAATGTACATAAAACAAGTAAGACGTCCATTCCTGCAAATAGTTTAAAATATACATTAAATAGTAGAATAAACTACATTTATTTGTCTGACATGTTTTTTTACGGAAATTAGTCATTATAAGCGACGATAAAATTTTCATACTAGTATCATAGTAAACCTAAAAAAAACCTTTAATTTATTAATTCTTTAAAAAATAATTCTTTCAAAAATAAGTTAACGCATGTGATGTTATATTATTCATTTTGTCCTTGAGTTTAACTCAGTTGACAGGACAATGCATAATATATTCAAGACTCTGGTGTTCGAACCCTGGACACCACAAAAATAATATTATTCATTTCACTTTTTATATTTAAATGAATTTCTTTCCCTTAAAAAAGGAAATAAATGAATATCTAAAATTTAAATTGTAATCATAATAAATATTTAAATAATTTTTAACCAAAATTGTCTTATAAATATTCGAAACTATATTTAGTGTTTCTTATCACCATTTTGATCATTCATTCATATCGACAAATCCATATGTGTAGTTATTTTTTAAAAGACTAATTTGGTAAATATAATTAAATAATAAATGTAATGATACTATTTTGAAATTTAGACATAAAATATGCACAAAACGAATATAGAAACAATCTATTTTACAATAATTATGTTGAGATTCCATCATAAAAAAACAACTATATTGAGATTTTATTAGATATAAAGAAAATAGCTAGTTGATTTTAGTACAATTTTCTTGTCAGTGTGTGAAGAAAAAAAAAACAGGCACACCTGTTTGACTAGATGTTTGTTTGATAATAATGTCAATGTCGAATTAATAAGTGGTCCACAATAACCTTTACTATCTCGCATGAATCCAAGTTTTGATCGTACTTTTAGAAGGGCGTTATGGTGAACTCAAACTTCTCACTTTATTCCTTGCCAACCACTTAAGAATATGCCAAAGTTACTAATTATTATTAATAAATTCAAAAACTAATAAAAATACCAAAAACAATAAAATAATAACCACAAAATTATCCCTAAAAAACACAAAACAAAATTATTGGGCCACCGACAAAATTCCAAATGAGACTAGACGACTAGAAATGAGCACCAACCGTATACACCATAGTCACGGTGGGGTTTTCTTTAACTTTACAAAGTAGGAAATAAAAAGTTTAGAAGTTTCGGTACACGTTTTCCTTTTAAAAAAGACAATTTTTATGATAATTTTTTCAACATTCTTACTCCTCTTAAAAAAAAAAAGTCCTACTGCAGAGTAGAAAATTCGACTATTTTGATACCGATATTTGTATACTTTTGTTGAGATGGAGTAATCTTAAACATTAGGGTGGATTAACCAATTAAAGAGTATTAGCTCTCACAAGTGATCTAATACGAGGGAGCTTAAATAGGCAAGTAAGTTTAAACATTTAGCCAAAATATTAAGGTATTAAGGAAATGAATCATCTCATTTATATGTTGTTTAATATGAAATTTTAACTTACATTGACGCATCACAATGTTTGCCCAAGAAAAGAAGAGGGGCTTCCCCGTTCTAGTCAGTATTAGATCATTGTTCGAGTAGTTGGAGAAGCAAGAATGGTTCCTAGTGTTGGATCAAAGATGTCACACTTAAGAAAGAGATTGTTGTGATGTGTCAAGTGTAAGTTGAAGTCGCACATTGACACCGCTCAACCCTTTTGTACAATTTTGTATCATCTAAATAAATTTTAGTGTAAGTGGAGCTGTGAAGGTTTAAAACTATCCGTCTTTGTAAGAAAATAGACCACATTTCTTAAATATTGTTTGGAGTAGTGTATCCATTAATTGGTGTAGCATACCACATTCCTTAAAATGTTCATGAAAATCTTTTTAAGAGTTTTAACAAAAACAGAGCAAGAGATAATCAGTGAGAGAGAAGAAAGACAACACAAACAAATTATTCTGGTCATCCCATAATACGAGGTTAGTCTAGTTTCATTGCACTTCCAACAGATTTTTCACTATAATCACACAAAATTACAATTGCTCCAACACATAAGTTAGAGAGTTATTTGGCTCACACAAGAGGATTTATACAATCAGAGTTTATTAAATAAATATGAATGTGTATACACTTTGTACTCAAAGAGTGGTAAACTAAACTTAAGGTTCAAGAAACTAATAACACTAAGAAATTCTAAGATATGAAGTTTGTAAGAATTTTCTAAGTGTTTGTGCGCTTTTGAATTGATAGAGTTTTGACACTTGTAAGATATGTGTAGTCTCTTAATTTCTTCAATCTGTTCAAGTCCTTATATAGGAGAGCAATTAAAGAGTCGTTGTTTGAAGAGTATCAGTGCATCAAATTCTTCCTTGAGAAGTTTTGAAAACTTTGCCTCTAATGAATAATATCGTTGAATAGTACTAGAGAAATCCTTTGCTACTTGT
>Ga0315913_1010161_pt1 | contig 10908 bp, 8 predicted proteins | sample MpolsnodulesMG_FD_207736 | JGI IMG/M metagenome (GOLD analysis project Ga0315913, IMG submission 207736) | Medicago polymorpha root nodule microbial communities from Los Angeles, California, United States - small nodules | ecosystem: Host-associated > Plants > Roots > Nodule | place: USA... | reverse complement strand
TAATAATTTTGGTACCCCTAAAACCATAATATCATGAGTTGCCGCCCCTTTCACCCACCCTGAGGGCCACCCCTGCTTTTTGCGAATCTGTACCAATAGAGGGTGAAAATATGTCCAACATAAGAGATGAATAAGCACATGTATAGTTTCAGATAATAGAACAAAATCAATTACATTTATGCATGTATACATCATAGTCAGACAATATTCACATTTAAACATATACGTTCATTTAATAAAATCAATAGGCATGAATTCATCATCCTATACTTATATGTAAACATCAACAACATTTAAGAATATCAAGTAGGCATTTAGCAAAATACAAATCATTCACACGTAACCATATAGAAGCACATCATTGAATACACATCTTTAAATATTTACACATTTTTAAATGACACATCTTCAAATAGACTTGCAGTTATATATGCGATGTCCCTAAATCGACTCCATATATATATGTGGTACCGATTTTGGATATCAGAGGTATGTTACTGGTTTATCCCCCATCTTTAAATCACATCTTTAAATCGGACTGACTATGAATGCATGAACACCAATAAATAACTCAACAATAATGCACATTGTTATATGACTCGACAATTAAACATCTTTAGATGACACATCTTTATATGACATATCTTTGTACAATACGTCTTTATATCAACACATCTTCAAATAACACATTTTTATATAACACATCATCAAACAATACATTTAGTTACACATCTTAAAATAATACATTATTTGCTTATCATTATATGTTTCACAAATTAAACTTTTTAGACATCTCATCCCTGCCGTCATTTAACTACATCTTCTACTCTATTTGTCGCCTAATGTCTATTATTAAAAATTGCCAAGTTTCCTCACTTACTCTCACTTGTTATCAATGAAAATTATTTCATTACGTCTATCTTCCTATTAATTGAATACACTATTGCATTCCAAGTTCTTTCTAAATTCTTTTTTCATCGGCCGTACTGAATCATGTCTAAGCTAAATCCCTAAAACCTTTCTAACCATCATGATTCTTATTCCAATATAACTTATTAATATTAATTCATCTCAATTACTCATCCCCTCTCACCAAAGCCCCAAAACATAAGCGAATCGGTGTCAAAGGAATGCCTTGGAACGCCCAAAACCCCCCTACACCCAGAACTGATAGAACAACTTACGTTGTTACTGTCATGCTCGCTTAGGGAGCAGGGAGCTCGCCTAGTGAGACTCTCAGGGCAAAAATGCCCAAAAACTTGTTGTATCGCTCGCTTAGTCAGTCGTAGACTCGCTTAGCGAGCGTATCCGTACCAGAAACCTAGAAAATCGTATTTTGACCTCAGGATTGACCCTAAATCATCCAAAAGTCCATGTTTTTATCTTTTATGACCTTGAAGTAGTAGAAAACATTGCTTAGGTTATTTATGCACGAATTAGACGCTTATCTCATCTTAAACCATTAATTAACCATCAAGTTTTAAGAATTTTTCACACTTTGACACATAAGAAATCAAAACCCAACATAACCATGAATCAACTACAAATAATGAATTCAAAGAGAAGAATATACCCAAATTCACAACAACAAATTAGAGCATGAATTTAACATGAATTCATTAAAATACGATGAAAAACAATGGAAGGCACAAATCTTTCACTACTCATATGTTCATACATCTCTTATGGTGAATAGAGACTTCCCCCGGTTTTGAATTCGTTGAAAAATCACACCAATAAATACTTGATGTGTGGAGCAAAGAAATCAAGCAAACAAAAAAAGTGGGTGACAGTTATAAACACAAGCAAAAGTAGAAAAAACAGGAGAAAAGAAGAGAGAACACACGAAAAATTTGATTACTCAGTTAGGTCCAACACTGACCTAGTTTAGGGGAGAGAGCAGCCCTCTGTTCCACTATCTTGGTGAGTACTTTTACAAAAGAGATATCAAAGGGTTACAAGAATAAGTCTTCAAACCTAATTCTACCCAAAGTCTCAATCTCTTCCATTGACATCAAGAGTGAGGAAGACATCAAGGAGCTGTTGAGCATCCCGACTAGGTGGCACCCCAAGGGGACTCCAATCCTATGTCGCTCACTCATATAATATATATAATAAAAAATGGAAAATAAATGTACAAGAGGGGGGACCAAACCAAAACCCTCAAAGAAAACAAAAATTACGGAAAACGAAAATTAGGTAACCCAAACCAGTCCCTAAAGAAATCCCCCCGAACAAAATCGGGCATAATATCCCACCAAACTAAGTCTGTAACAACGGGACCATTACACGCGAGCTTGTCCACGCAACCATTTCCTTCGTGGAATATATGAGAGGAGAGCACTTGCATATCACGAGAAAACCAATTATGCCACCTATTCCTCTACCGATCGGAACCAAAGACGGTTTCGAAAGAGCCAAGAGAGCGTTGGTCGAGTCAGCCTCAATCCAAATAAAACACCAATGACGTCTAGCTGCCATTTCCATTGCAATAATGAAACCCATAATCTCAGCTTCAAAAACCGAACAATCACCAGATTGGCTGAGAAACCGCCCATGAAAGCACCAGACTGATCTCAAAAAATTCCTCCACAAGCAGCAGTAACATTACTAAGAGAACCATTTGTATTGATCTTGATGTAAGGAAGAGTAGGGGGGCTTCCAAAAAATCATCTCAATGTTCTTAAAACGCCTGAAAGAATGGGCGATAAGGAACTTGAGAATGCGCAGGTCATAAGTTGAAGGTGTGCAGTAACTAGTCAAAGTTTGACCTGACATAGTTACCATGGTGGATATCTTTGCCTTGGCTGCCAAGAGCGAGGCATGTAACCCGTTGAAGCGAATGGAATTCTGACCAACCAGATGGTATGAAAATTATGAATAATACCTCAAATAAACAGATCCCTGACTTGAGAGCCGACGCTATCTGGAACACAAGAAAAAGTATAGATAACCAATGTAGTATCAATGGGACGGTGCAACAGATCACCTAACCAATTCCACAATTGCGTAGCAAAACAACAGATCACCTGACCATGAGTATTCTTACCGATACTTCTCCAGGTTGATGTTGAGTGTTTAACGTCTCTCCAGACGAACACCGGTCTACTAGACATCATTCCCAATATGAGAAGCATCACCTTCTTCGTCCTCCCAACAACACACCACCAAAGTACCTGCATCTTCATAACCCTCAGAGACAATTTGTGCAGAGTTACCATTGTTCTCTAGACAATCCTTCCTGAAGTGACCCATCTTGTTACAGTTAAAGCATTTAAACTTTGACTTGTTACCACTCTTTCCTCGGTTACCTTTACCTCCACCATTCCATCTTAAAACACTTAGGCCTTCACCGTTTTCATCATCTTTCAAGTCCTTGGACTTGGTCAACTTCTTGGTTCTCAAAGCCGCATGAACTTCTTCCAAGGTAACAATGCCTTCTTTGCCATAGAGCATGGTATATTTGAAAGATTCAAAAGATCTCAGTAGAGCACACAACAAGAGTATAGCGTTATCTTCATCCTCAAGATGCACTTCAATATTCTCCAAGTCATCAAGGATTTTGTTGAACTCCGTAAGTTGCTCCATGATGACCTTTGACTCCACCATCTTGAATGAGTAGAGTTGTTGCTTTAGGAATTGTCGATGAGCCAAAGACTTTGTCATATACAAAGACTCCAACTTTGACCACATCGATGCCGCGGTTGGTTCCTTCGCTCCATCTCTCTAAACTTTTTCCCCGAGGCACAAGACAATGGCACTCCTGGCCTTGTCCACCATCTCAGTCTTCTCTGCTTATGACATGGTGACTGGTAGCGCACCTTCACCCTTCAAAGCTTTCTCACACTTTTGTTGTATTAACACCACTTCCATCCTTACCTTCCATAACCCAAAATCGTTATCTCCCGCAAACTTCTCAATATCCCACTTCGAACCCATGGTACTTGATTATCGTTTGATCCTTGCCCCACAGTGGGAGCCAATTGTTGTGAGTTCATTGAAAAATCACACCAATAAATACTTGATATGTGGAGCAAAGAAATCAAGCAACCAAAACAAGTGGGTGACAGTTATAAACACAAGCAGAAGTAGAAAAGAAGAGAGAACACACGAAAATTTGATTACCCAGTTCGGTCCAATACTGACCTAGTCTGGGGAGAGAGCAGTCATCCATTCCACTATCTTGATAAGTAACTTTACAAAAGGGATATCAAAGGGTGACAAGAATAGGTCTTCAAACCCTCACCAAATTCCAAATCCAAAATCAAGGGTATATTCCTTTTCTCATTACTGTTAGATCAAAGTTTTTTATTTCTCTTTTTCAAAGTGTTTAGAACAAAAATCAAAAGAGAGGGGAGAACGTAGGAAAAGAAATCGAAAAAACATATAAAAGAAAACAAGAAAAATGTGTTCAAAAGCCCAACGCGCCTTTGCATTCCCCTTAGGCCCAAAATGCTTTTTTTTAATTCTGCACCCCCCACCTTCATGATTGGACCCCTGCTTTACTTCTTTAGTTCTTGCATGCATTTTTTTTTTTTTTTACTTTTTTAGCATTTTATTTATCATGCATTTTTATTAGTTTAGTTTTATTATTCTGTATTCGTATTATTTATTCATGTATATTTATTTTTCGTCATTTATTTTTATTGCATATGAATTAGAATGTATCCTAGGTCAATGTAAATAATATAAATGAGAAAGATGTGTGTGTGTCCTTTTATTTTCTTTTATGCTTCATATATAGTTTAGGTTAAAGGTTTTTGTGGCGATCCAACGTCACTACAAAATATCTACGTTTTATTTTTATTGCTCAGTTAGTTTTATTTTAGGATTCACTTATTATTTAAAAACAACAAAAACATGCAAATAGTGCAAAACTCAAAAAAATATTTTCACAATAAAGCTTGATTCAAAAATCAAGTGATCCCATTTTTATTTTATTTTCTTAATCAAATGTTAATCAATTAAATTTTATTTTTAGTAATTTTCTTTTAAATTAAAAAAAACCAATTCTTATTTGCCACTTGGCTTTTATTTTAGCTTTTTTCAAAACTAATAAAGAATACAAAAACAAATCAAACGGTAATTTTTATCCCAAATTACGAGGTTTTGATTCCTCAATGGTACGTAGGCAAAGGACCTTGTCCTTCCAAATGATAAAAAATGTAAATAAAAACCATTCTTTTTTCTTTTAATCATTTTAATTCCATCTCCTTAAGCAAGCAAGTTATAGCCAAAAAAATTAAATAAAATCAAGAGGTTCTCGTAGAGTACTACAAATATTTAGGGTGCTAACACCTTCCCTAAATATAACTAACCCCTGAACCCTAAATCTTTTTAAGGTGGTAATTTGAACTTTTTTCCACTTTCTTTTTAAGAAATAAAAAGATCGGTCGTGAAATAAAATTAGTGAGTCTATGCTAATCAAATAGCTTGACCTCCGAAAAATGACGCGACAATAGTAAAAGAATCCCTCAAAAATTGGAACAAATCTCACGCATAAAAATACGTTTTATTTTTATGCATCGGCACAAAATTGAGGATCGATTTTTCCAGAAGCAAAACTCCCAAATCTGCATCCAAAATCGTGGCTCAATTTCTCCAAATCTTTGCTCAGTTTTGTCAGATTTCTGATCCTCAATTTTGAGTCAATTCTCAACACCCCCTTATCTCAAAAACTAGCAACTTCAATGATTGGATTTCTCTCTAAGCTTCTCTCCTTGCCTCCTTACCGCTTCTCTTCACAGCCCTAGTTCCTCCTTTACCTCTTCTAATATAAATTGATTTTGATTATACTTTTGAATACCTCATATCAAATATATTGTCCACTCATATTGGAAAGCACCTAATTACCCTACTCCCAAGTGATCTATTGGTTTAAGGTTCGTGCCTCAACCTCGTGGTCCTTGGCTCAAGCTAAAGTAGGAGTATAGGAATACTACCCTCCAATTTATATTTACTCTTGTCAAAAAGTAAAGTTGATAATGAGTGCTTATAAGTTCCCACTGAATATGACCCCAAATTCCATCTATATAAACGTAGATACCCTCAATTTTCCTATATATCGATTATAATATTCATAAGAAAGCCATGAACTATATAAAATTTGTCCCTCTCATTTTTCTTCTATATGCTTGCATTCATATCCTAGCCTTTCGCATAAGTAGCAAAATCATAAATCTCCAAAGCGCCCACCAGGTCCTCTTAGCTATCCCTTAATAGGAAACATATTGCAACTTGGTCCTTCAAAACTCCACCAATCACTTGCTAAACTCTCCAAAACATATGGACCAATTATGACAGTTAAAATTGGCACTATTACTACTGTGGTAATTTCCTCTCCAAAAATAGCCAAAGAAGCACTTCATAAAAATGACCAAGCTGTATCTAATAGATTTGTTCCAGAATCTGTCCAAGCACTTTCACATGATAAATATTCTCTAACATTCATGCCTATTTCCCCAAAATGGAAGACTCTTAGAAAAATTTGTGCAACAAAGATATTCTCTTGTCAACAACTTGATTATACTCAATCACTTCGTTTAGAAAAATTGAAAGAACTGGTTGTTAATTTGCAAGAAAATTGTGAAAATAGTAAAGCTATTGATATTGGTGAGGCTGCATTTATTACATCTCTTAATTCACTATCAAACACTCTTTTCTCTATTGACTTGGCTAGCTTTACTTCTGGTTCTTCTCATAAGTTTAGAGATGTTATTTCCTCTATGCTGATCGAAAGTTCAAAGCCCAATATTGCAGACTATTATCCTATTTTGCGTAGAGTTGACCCACAGGGGGCACGGAAAAGGATGAAAAATTATTACCAGAAGTTGCTAACACACTTTGAGTCTATCATTGAAGATAGAAGAAGTCAAAGGAAAGATTTTGTGATGGCAGGAAGTGATGTATTAGACTCATTTCTCAATAACCCCGAATTAACATTACATGAAGTGTTACATCTATTTCTGGTAAGAATCGAATTCAACTCAAAAACATGAGGCTACTATCTCGCACACTTGATATAACCGTAAAGATGTGGAGGATGATAAACTTCCACGTGAAGGTGGCCATGTAGATCACGATCAACCTTCCAAGCTTCAGTCTATTCCAGATCATATATTTCTCCCCAATGATTTCCTATATGATATGAGAATCTAAATACTTAAATAAAAAACTTTTTTTTCTTCTCATTTTGTTGTCACATGACATATTTTGTTGTAGGACTTATTTGTGGCTGGAACAGACACAACATCAGTCACAGTTGAGTGGGCAATGACAGAGTTGCTACAAAACCCAGAGAAATTGAAGAAAACAAGAAAAGAACTTCAACAAGTTATCGACAAAGATGAAGAACCTAAAGATTCAGATATTACTAAGCTCCCTTACTTACAAGCTGTTGTAAAAGAAACCCTTAGATTGCATCCTCCAGTCCCATTATTAATACGTAAATCAGTTACGGCGGTTAACCTAGGTGGCTACGTAGTACCCAAAGATGTACAACTTCTCGTGAATGTGTGGAGCATGGGAAGGGACCCTAGTATTTGGGCTGACCCAAATTTGTTTCAACCTGAAAGATTTTTAGAAAGTGGAGAGGTTTTTGGAGAAGATTTTGGGTTCATCCCATTTGGTGCTGGTAGAAGAATGTGCCCAGGTATTTCATTTGCTCATAGGGTTGTCCATACCATGTTGGCCACAATGCTTCACCGTTTTGATTGGAAGCTAGCTGACGGGGAAAAGTATGAAGATATGGACATGACTGAAAAATTTGGGATAACTTTGCACAAAGTCAAGCCTCTGATGGCAATTCCCATCATCAAATAATGAAGAAATAGTTATACACAGTTTTATGGACATCCATTCACAATGTAAAAACATTTTACACAATCATATATAGTCATGTTAAAGCATGGGTTGGAACTTTATCTGAATATTTACGATGTCTTTAGAACTAAATGTGTGTTATAAATAAAGCAACCAAGGCTATCAAAATTGGGATTTTGTTTCAAGTGGAAAGGAAAGAGGAAAATCCAAAATCCTAAACTTACAATCAACATCGATGGATTTTACCAAAACAAAAATAATGTTAAATATATGTTATAAACTATATATAGTTTAAAATCTTGCTATTTTGTATGGATTTTACGACTTGTGCAATTTTGATGCGATTTTACAAGGATTTTTGCATATTTTGAAATTCTGCTATGAATTTGAGTCGTTAAACGTGAATAAAATCGCAAAATCTTGGATTTAAATCAAAATTTTGACAACGATAAAAGTAACAACTAAAAAAAATCAAGTTATGGAGGATCAATATTTTTTAATTAAGCACATGAAAGCAATTTTTTTTTTGTTACCTTAAAATTGTCTTCATTGAAGGTTGTTTCTTTTTACATGTACTTCCTCCGTCTCAAATTATAAGCAAAAAAACTTATATTCTTTGTCCCAAAATATAAGAAAAAAACAAACAACTTTTATCATATTTAATTATATTATTTCAAAATCATCTTTTCCAAAGGTGGGAGTATTGGAAATCGTCATTATTTCCTTATTCGATGTGAAGTCAAATATAAATAAAATACAACTTTGATGGTTTAAAATATCAGTAAAAATTAACTAATTTTGCCCTGACTTGTATTTTTAAGACATTGTTTAAGGAATTCCCAACAAGAAAATTTGTCTTAAAAATACAAATCAACAATATATACCCCATCGGTTTCAAAATACATGTCGCATGCACATATGTCAATACACAACTTTGACCATTGATATCTTTAACTATATATAATAAAAAATTATAAAAATTTGATATTCTAAATATATTCATCAAAACAAGGTAAACAACATCTTCTATGCTTACATTTGTATTTATATAAACTAGTAATAGACCCGTGCTTTCGCACGGGTCGTATAACATTGTGATAGTTATACAAAAAATAATTTTATTGTTAATATTGTCAAATGTTTAAAAATATTAAATGAAAATTATCAACATTAATATAATGTTTCAAATGAATTTTTTTTCTTATTTATATGAAAATATGTTAAATATTTGAATCATGTTTGTTGTCGATTTTATTTTCTTATGTACGCAAAAATAAAATGATATATACATATATGAGAAAGTTAATAAAATAATTTTTTTTAAAGCTCTTGATTATTTTTCAAAATATCAAAATTAATGTAATGTTTTCTTATGTACGCGAAACAAAATTTTATATACATAGATGTTAACTATTTATTTTATATGCAAAACACTATTCAATGTTTGCATCGCACCCGTTGTAGATTTTTTGCGTTTTATCTGCGTAAACATATTTTATGTAAATATATCAGAAAGTTGATTGGATAAAATTGTGGAAACTCATTAATATTGTCAAAATATATACATCAATATAGTGTTTCTATTAAATAACTTTTTATTTTATATGCAAAACACCATTCAATGTTTGCACCGCACCCGTTGCATATTTTATGCGTTTTACCTACATAAACAAATTTTATGTAAATATATGACAAAGTCGATATGACAAAAGTGTGGAAACTCATTAATATTGTCAAAATATAAACATTAATATAGCATTTCTATTGAATAAATTTTTATTTTATATGTAAAACACCGTTCAAATATGCACCGCACGCGTTTCAGGTTTTATGTGTATATATATGCATAAATAAATTTTTATGTACATATATGAGAAAATCGATATGATAAAATTTTAGAAACTCATGACTATTTTTAAAATATCAACATCAATGTAGTGTTTCTATTAAATAATTTTTTTAAATGCAAAACACCGTTTAATGTTTGCATCGCACCCGTTGTAGATTTTATGCGTTTTATTTACAGAAACAATTTTTATCTATATATATATGAGAAATTTGATATGATAAATTTGTGGAAACTGATTAAGATTGTCAAAATATAAACATTAACATAGTGTTTCTATTGAATAGTTTTTATTTTATATATGCATAACATCGTTCAATGTTTGTACCGCAGTCGTTGCATATTTTATGTGCTTATATATGCATTAATAAATTTTTATGTACACTTCTCTACAAAAAAAATAAATTATGTACATATATGAGAAAATTGATATGATAAATGTTGGAAAATCGACTATTTTCATAATATCAACATCAATATAGTTTTTCGATTAAATAATTTTTCATTTTATATTTAAAACCATGTTAAATATTTGCATCGTACTCGTTGAGGATTTTCTATGCTTATATATGCAGATTTTTTTATATCCGTGGATAATTGCATAATATTTGTTTTTAAGTCATATTTTAAAAAACAAATAAATTGATTCTTTAATTATTTGTGAAATATTTGTTAGACTTGTGATGACCATTATCCGTAATTTTTTTTAACAAATTAATTAATTTCATAGTTATCTATGAAAATTTGTTACATTGTGTGATGATCATTATCCATAATTAATTTAAAAAAATTAAAAACAATTAAATTAAACTTTGCAAAATGGCTATTATGCACATAAAATTAAGGAGATCATGAATTTTAAAGAGAACGATTGTGATATTTTGCTATACTTCAACTTTTATATATCATTTATTATAAAAGTTACACTTGCCAGGCTAACATGTTAGCCCTAATCCATCATCATTTTCCCTCCCTAACATGTAAATGTTAATCAACTCAGTCAACCACTCCCTACATCTCAGCCGTAGATCTCATAACCTCATTTTCCTTTCATCTCAGCCGTATTAAATTGCCAATAATATCATTTAATTCATTAATCATATATGTTTTGATATGATTAAACGCTATTAAAAGCAGACAAAGGATAATTAAATGATATTATTGGTTAGTTTTCCTTAAATGCATACAAGTTGACTTGCCTTTTATGTGTTTACTCGATCATTATTGGCAGCCCATTTTTA
>Ga0315913_1010157_pt1 | contig 10910 bp, 6 predicted proteins | sample MpolsnodulesMG_FD_207736 | JGI IMG/M metagenome (GOLD analysis project Ga0315913, IMG submission 207736) | Medicago polymorpha root nodule microbial communities from Los Angeles, California, United States - small nodules | ecosystem: Host-associated > Plants > Roots > Nodule | place: USA... | reverse complement strand
TATTTATCAATCTAAATAAATTACCCTCGTTTTGTGCTTTATCGTCTCTTCTGGAGACATCAATTCGAGATGTATTTTTACTTCAAAGCATTTCACGTTTCTTTCAAAAAAAAAAAGGCATTGCATGTTAAATATATTTGGTTTATTAAAAAAAAAAGTTAAATAGATTTGGTTTTTACGCTTTAAAATTTGTTAAGAGTATCAACATATTCAATACTCATTTTCACGTCTAACATGAATTTTGATTCCAATATCTACTTCGTCCTCCTAACTATAATATCATATTGAATGAATCTGAATACTAAACATTAGATTTTAAGAAGACGGTGAAGGTGTTCAAGTATGTATATATATAAATAAGACATTTAGGAAACATCGACAATGTGGGCTAATACCTAGTCACACATTTGACCACCCTCATTAACAAGACTCTTTTTTTATTTAAGAGAAAACTAAAATCTACGTTAAAATTTGGACAATTCAACCTCAATCCAACCACCGTAAATGTATTGAATGTGTGAATACATGAACTTTTAAGCAATCTTGACATTCAACTAAAGGCGGTTTGTATATAAAGTGCTGATTGATTATATTATTCTTTTGTGAATGAAGCAATGCATATCTAATTATAATTTGTTTATAAGAGATGTTAAATATGGTTCTTAGTGTACTTGTTAAGGAAATAAAATTAAAAAGTTTAACTCAAAAAGCAGTGTATTAAGTCACCTTTTTAATTTCTAATGCAAAGTTACCATATTTTTCTAGCTTAACTAATGCAGAACAATTGTTAACATGACCCTCGGTTTACTTGACACCTAAATTTCATTAGTTAAATGTCACTTTTTATGTGTGACCACTTTTGTATCATATGTAGACATTTTATGTGTACTGGGTTCTGCCTACCACCTATCAACATCGGTGCAATTCCAATCAAGGACAAGGACGGTCCCAACTTGTTCCTTGTGTGGATAATGACCCTTATTTCATTTTTGAGAAAAAATAATATGCTATAACACAATAAATAAATAAAACAACAAATAATAGAGAGTTCAATCCAAAATTATAATATATTATAAAATTGTTTGTAAAAGAATATATCGACACATAGCACGCACACAAGCGCACACACATGTATGTATGTTCATAATGCTACAAATTAATATATAGCAATTTATCATTGTCTTCTAACTACATACTGTACATGGCCCCTTCAGGTAAGGATGTTTGTGGTTCATAAACTGAACTGAACTACCGTGCATTGACAGTTTAGTTCAATTCATAAAAATCACTTTGATAAAAACTACTTTTTCCGTTCCTTATTAGATGACTTAGTTGACTCTGACACACATATCAATACATTTTTTTTATCTTGAATATCTTTAATTATTTATTTAAAAAATATGAAAATTTAATATTTAGAAAATATTCATCGAGACGAATCCAACAACATCTTATATGATATTATTTATATTTGTATATTAATATAAAAATACAGTCAAAGTATGTTAGATCAAAAATGTACATTGTCAAACAGGTCATCTAATAAGGGACCGAGGGAGTAGTTAATTTCTCAAATCAGTTCCAATTTAATTCTAAATTGGTTCAGAACCAGTTTGTAGTTGCAAAATCGGTTTAACTTATTTGAACCGGATTTTTATTATAACTGAACTACTTTTAATCATCCATTGACACTATAAGTAGTATTGTTGGTTTAAATTAATTTCTTTTGATTTTTAATGCTTGATTTTTTTTCCATAATGTTATTTTTTTTAAGGGTTATGCTAACCAGTGCCCTTAGAACACTAGTTAAGAAAACTAAAAATAGTAACTTTGCATTGAATTCAACAATTTTAAAAAATTTAAAAAATTTTAAAAAGTTAAATCTATCACTTTTCACCATTTTTCAATACAAATTTTTTAAGTTTGTCCTCTTAACCAATGCCCTAAGGACACTTTTTAGCATTTCCCCTTTTTTAATTAATTTTGTTCTGGTATGTTGATCATTTAGTAGTTTTTTATTTATTTTTTGGTTAAAAAAGTTCATGAATTCAAATCGATTCTGAACCGATTTTAAATTGAAGTGGAACTGATTTTAGAAAGAGTTTCAGTTCAAAACTATTTGAAGTGGTTCAGTTCAAAACTTTTCGATTTTACAAAAAAAAAACGAGTTTACCTTTAAGTTTACACGATTTTCACACCTAATAACATAAACTCGGACAAGTTTACGTTTTAACACTCGATTTGCAAAACCTTGGTTTCACCATTTGTCCTTGGGAAAAGTGAGTTATGTTCCTTACATTCTTGAAATTTCACCTCCACATTTTAAAAAAAGTACATTGTACCTCAAATAGCAAATTAGTCATTAATGTCATCTGCGGAGTGGTGATATTAATTGCAACTTCACTTCTAATTATGTGGGATTCTACAAAAAAAAAGTTCATAAAAGTTAATCAATATTTGGAGGATGGAAGATTGCATGCGCTTAAGGACGATACTAGGTCGTCCCTTGTATGAGCATTGCATAACTGATATCGTTTTCGGCTATAGAGACTGGTGCGATATTCTAAGCCGTTCAACAATTGATATCGTTTTCGGCTATAGAATTGTCAAGTGTTTGTGTCATAAGCTATAAAACTACGAAATTATAAAATGTTTGAGAGTTAACAGGGAAATGATTATGTTGGGATTAAACTTCATCAACCTACTTATACGTATTCTCGGATTAGTATTGCAGATTCTAATTATCAATTGATGTTATCACATATTGCTTGGCAACATCATCCGTGTCCAAATGATGTCGTGATTTTTATTGGGTCGTTCAATCGTCGATTTCCCAAACTATTAAACGATCCAATAGTCGATTGTATCGTTGTATAGCTGATTTCCCAAGCTATTAAACGATACAAAAGCTTTGAGTTCCAATATTCAAAGTAATTATCAAAACCTAAATTCCATGTCTAGAACAAAAGCTTTGATAGAAGCTTATTCTAACCTAGATTCAAAAGGTATTTTTCAAATCCATAAGATTAAAAGCATGGAAAACAAGAATAACCTCAACATCATGGGATAATTAAAATCAAACAACATCATAATCAAAGGGAATACATACTAGTAGAGTTGATTACATTTAATCCCAACAAAAAGAGTCTAGTTAATCATTGTCATGGTAACCTTACAAGGAGAAAAGAAGAGATGGAATGGAAGCAAACCATGATGTCTCAATGATCTTGTGAATCCCTTCAATCCTTGTGCTCCTTAAGGGTCTCTCTTAATTTTCCTTGGTTTTTCTCTCCCTAGAATAGCATAATATCTGATAATTATGTTTCTGAAATGAGAAGAAAGGCTTTTATAGTTTTGCAGAATTTTGCTTTCTTGTCAGGCAGGATTTTTCTCGCTATGGCGACATCAGCTTTCTTTGCTAGTGGGTTTCTGCCACGTCATCATCCACTTGCCTCAAACCGCTTTTTCTCGCTAGGCAAGACATTTGTTGCCATGGCGACATATGATCTTGGAAAACATGGGTTCTGGAACTTCATTCCTACCATGGCGACATTTTGTTGCTCGGACGACATCTTGCCAGACAGGATTTTGTCGCCATAGCGACAAGTTTTGGTCAAACAGGTCAGAGGACATGTAATTCTCACCAAGCAGGAAATGTTGTGCTTGGCAGGAATGACACTTGCAGACCAAAATTTGCAGGTTGCTCCTCTTTTTGTTTTTCTTTCATTGGTTCATGTCTTGATCACTCTTTTCCTGCACAATTGAGTTAAGTAAGACCTAAAAAGCATAATTATGCATTTTATCACTTTTTCATATATTTTCCTTGGATAACTTTAATAACAATTAACCAAAAGTGCTTAATATAAATCATGAAACTAACACATATTCTAGCACTTATCAATAACTTCATTTTAGAAAAGAGTCAAGACACATACGATGCACAATATTGTTTCTAAGTCCTTGAAAATGGCTCGTGATTCTTGGTTTGACAATCATTTTTATACGGTAATAAAATAATGTTTTTATGATTTTCTTTTTATAAGAGCGTATTATGTTTTCATGGATTAAAAGATTAAAAGGATAATATTTAAAGGATGTGTACCATCAATTTTACACTAACATCCAATAAAGATGGAGCGCTCCTATTGGATGTCATTGTAGAATTAATTTACGCGGACAATGCATATCCATTAAATTCGGATTAAAAAGAGTTTATATTGACTCATTGTTGGGTTGAAAGAGTTATTTTATGTGGGACTCTTTCACAAGTGGTGTAGCAGTTTCAATCAAGAGGAACTCTAATAGAAACAAAAGAGAAAATGAATTTGCTGAAAATCAAGTATGTTTATATATCCTGAATAAGTCTTATTATGTCTATATATAATTAGCTCATAATTAGTTCATTAATGGTTTTGGAACTAACTACTAATGTGTGTTGTGCAGGTCTCGTTTGATTTGGTAGAAAAGTACTTGGAAGAGCACCCTGATAATTTTAACAGTTTCAGAGAGAATGCATTATTTCAAGACTATCATGGACTTAAATCATTCAGAACTGCAATGGCAAGCTTCATGGAACAAATAAGAGGTGGCAGAGCTAAATTTGATCTAGAAAGAATACTCATCACGGGAGGAGCAACTGCTGCCAATGAGCTCTTAACCTTCATTCTTGCAGACCCCAACGATGCTTTGCTTGTTCCTACCCCTTACTATCCAGGGTAAGCATCAAGCACCATACAATCCGGAGTATATTTGGATAAACAATTTAATTGATAAACTATGTCTATAATACAAGATAAAATACAATTAAACTATTTTTATATTTTGCAAAATGGTAAAATGTTTATGGTAAAATGTTTTAAAACTTAATAATTATGGATTACAAAATGTTGTATAGGATGGTTATACAAAAGAGGTGAATGTTCAAGAGTTGGTGAAGTTACTTGTTGCTACAAAAGCAAAGCCTAACAAGGATATAAGGAGATCACTTGATAGAGAATACTTCAAAAGCTTCTTAAATGTATGTCCATTTTTATTTTTTTTGTATTTTATTCAAACTTCTATAAGATTGCATGCACTCAGGGACGACGACGCCGTCCCTTGTATGGGCAATGCCTAGCTTCAGTTTAGAGAAAAAAATTAATATGATATAAAGTTAAAAAAAGAATTTGACATATAGAGAATATAAAGACACATAGCGCGCACATGGACACTTCTCCAATTCAAAAATTATAATATAGTATGAAATTGTTTATAAAAGAATATTAAGACACATAGTGCGCACATGGACACACATGCACGCATGCACACTCACGCACACATATATGCGTGTAATACTGCAAATTAATCCTTATTATAAGACGATTTAAAAAAGAAGAAGTCATATTTAGAAAAAATATCACAACTTTTAAATAAAACTATGTCTTAAAAAACTTTTTTATCTCTCATTTAATGTTTGTCTTTTAAATACTAATGAACGTGTTTAATGTTTCACAATTATCTATAAGAGTATATTTGTAAATATATTAAAAATAATTACAATAATTAGTGATTGCATTGATTTTAATTTTTTTATTATAATAAGAATCGAATGGAATTTATATATTGTCTAGACTACTCAAAATTTATGGGTCCATCATTGCTTCATGAACATATTTAACACATTCCTCCTCTGATCTTTTAAAAAAATATTCCTCCTCTAATTTCAATTCTATAATTGTTTTCTATGGTACATCTTGTACCTGGAACATGGCCCGCAGTTTGATATATCAAACTATAATGGTTTTCTAATTTTTTTAATAGCCAGTCATACTTTATTTTCATTGGATATTTTTTTAGGAAAAGATGCTTGTAGCATTTTATTAAAAATAATATTGTTAATACAACGCGAGATATTAAAATAAACAATGGGACTAGCTGATAAGTTAGCCTTTCTAGCAAGAACATGAACAACCTTATTTATTTGTTGCCTAGTAAACTTAATCCGAGAGTTTGCGAAGTGGTTGGTGAAAAGAGCTCAACAAGTCGAAATAATAATGTAGTTGAACGGTTTGAATGTGCAATATTTTATAACTTTGTTAGAGTTATAGAACTATTATTTTTACAAGATTGTTTACTTAGATAAGGTATTAAAACCACACTTTCCAGCTCTATCAAGTGAACATTCTTCTAACTCGTGTAGTTTTTGTGCGCCATTCAAAAAGTGCCGTATCAGATTAGGTTTGTTGCACAAGTTTGACCGAGTCCATAGGTTTAAAATAATATCTTCAAATTTTGTTCCAACAAATTTTAAAATAATTTCAAGTGATTTTCCCTAAAAAAAACATATATATAATTTCAAGTGATTTAAAATTAGTGTCTAGAAGATTTCGAAAAGCTAAAATACGTATCAATCATTTTTTTTTTTGAGGAAAATACGTATCAATCATTAGAGCATGCATACTTAATAGCCATGACGTGATAAAAAGAAATATGAATATCTTTCTTGACAAAAAAAAAAAGAAATATAAAATATGAGAGTTCCAAAAAAATACAGCAAGATGTGTTTTTCTTTGTAAAAAAAAAGATGTGTTACTTTATGTAAAAAAAATGTGTTTACTTTTGATTTAATTATTGTCGTGTAAACTTTACTACGTTTATAAATCACAATTATTATTTGTCTTATAAGTTCTAGTTCAACTAACATAAATGTTGAAATTTTTAGACCGTACGTTATGGTCGGAGTTTGAATGCAGGCACATCTACTTTGTGTGTGTAAGTTTATGATAATTTATCATTTCATCTATCTACCAAAAATCACAATTATTAATATTTATTATAATTGTATACGTAACTATGATTAAAACAAAACATCTTTTATGATCTGATAGTTAAAATTGATTTATTTATAGTATAAAAGATATTTATACAAATATTGCATAACAATAACAGCTGAGAAAAAAACGGTTTATGAATAAAATTCTTAAGAGATTCATGTTAAAAACTCATTTTTCATTGTTTATAGATTTAAATGCACTCTTAGTTCTCTTATTTTACTTTAAACAAAGTTCTTGCTCCCTATTTCAAGTGGTGATTGTTCAATAAATTCTTCAAATTGCTCACAATTTTAGAGAAATGTTCATTGGGAGTTAAGACCCGATCACAACGTTTCTTGTGACAGAGTTTATAGAGACGACTTAGTTAAGTGGTTATGTGGTTTTAGTCGAAATTTAGGGTCTTGTTTGATGCTTATCTCGGAACATTGGGGAATATACTCCGCTCTTCTTGCTTGGATTAAAAGGTACCAAACACTTTCTCTTGAATAAGACTCGACGATTGCGGTGTCCTTAGTTAAAAACGGATGTTCCTCGACTCATTCTTGCTTTTTGATTGTCTGTCTCATTAATCGTCTTTACGATGAAGAATTGATAAAATAATGTTTCTCATATTTATATGCAAGCAAACCAGGTAGCAGACTGGCTTACGGGCTATGTCGTCTCAATACCTATGAATACTCACTGCTTAGATTATCAATTGACGAATTGTGTTAACCTTTCATGATATAATGTAATTAGTGTCTATTTTAATCATCACGTTCTTATGTAGTTTGACCTAACGGGCTCCATAGAATCAAGAAATAAATGTGCAACTTTTGGTTTGAACAAATCATAATTAGAATAAACCTAATATAAGTTCTACTTATATTAAAATTTTGAAAAGGTGTATTTGTGAGTTTAATTATGTTGGTAGAGATATTTTCATTTTGAGGTTCAAACTCGAGATTGCCCACTTATTCACCTCAAAGATGAATTTATGTCACTAGACCACTTCTCAACAAAAAAAATTGAAAAGGTAAATTACCGTTTCACACGACCTTCAAAAATATTTATCAAACTAAACAAATTACATTCATTTTGTGCTTTATCTTCTATTCTATACACATTAATTCAAAGAGGAATTTGATGTTGAATTCCACTCTCAAAAGTTAGCTCAAAGAAGATATTGAGTCCAATTTCTGATTTCACATCTTTAATTCGACTCCAATTTACCAGTTCTTTTACATACATTTTTTACCCTCAAGTTTGATATTTTTAATTTAGAAAAAAATTAAAATCTTTGCTCAAAAAAATTAAATTAAAATCTACATTAATTTGGACAAATTAATTCCGGTCCAACGACAATAGATATACCAGATGCGTTAAATAAATATGTCAATTTTTTTTCCTGCATTCAATCTTGCTATTAACTAAAAAAATAGAAGTATTTACTTTTTATTTAAAATTAAAATACCTAGATTAAATGTTGTTTGTCCGATCTTAATTGAACAGTTACAATTGCAAAAATTTGTGACAACTTCAATTTATTGACCCCAGTGAGTCAAAGCCCTAAAAACCCAGTTTGTATATAAAGTGTAAAATGATTCATCATCGTCGCGCATCTAAATATTATTACTATTAGTTTGTTTTAGCAGCTAAATTTCTTTAGTTAAATGTAACTTTTGTTTTTTCTATATAAAAAAGAACATGATCACTTTCATAATATATGTGGACATTTTATGTGTATTTGAGTCTTAGCCTACCCACCTATCAACATCGGTGCAATTCCAATCAAGGAGCAATTTTTACATACTCTTCTCAACTCTATACTATAATTATTTTCTAAGACTTTTTAGTAGCCAGTCATATTTACATTCATCGGATAATGTAGTAGAACTTTTTGTAACTTATGGTCAAGTCTATATCATACAAGATTATATGTCTTATATATCATCCACAAAGTTGTTTATCTCATGGGATTAATAAATTTTATTATTAAATTAAATAAAATGCAACGAAGTTTAATATTCCAACGATAAAAAATAAATTTGTGAATTGTTCAACATTAATTTATTTCTTCGAATTTGAATTTTCACCTATCGAGGAAAGGCGCTCCATTTGGTCGACGGGTTCCTGGCTTCTACCCCGGCGCTCAGAATCAATCTAATGCCCAGGTTTGGATTCGTTTCTCTGGTCTCCCTCGGGAATATTGGAGGGAAAAAACTTTAATTGAAATTGCTTGTGTTGTTGGTATGCCTATTACTTTAGATGAACCTACTAGACATAGAGTATTTGGTCACTATGCAAGGCTGCTTGTTGATGTTGATTTATCAAAACCTCTTCATAACAATATTTTAGTCGAAAGGGAAGAGTTTGTATTTCATGTTGGTGTTGTCTATGAAAAACATCCTGAATATTGTAATAACTGTCAGACTTTAGGTCATCACATATCTCAATGTAACAAGTTGAAGCATGGGAAAATGGTTGCAAGTAATAAGCAGGATAAACCTAAAGCACAAGAGGCTGTGATAACAAAAAAATTCACTAATCAGGGTGAGAAAAACCCTAAAATTGTTGCTTCCCCTTTGCCTTCTTTAGTAGCAAATGCTGAAATTTTAGATACAAACATCGATAGTCTTGCCACTAAAAATCATGATGCTGATCTCATTCCCATTGTGGACTTAAATGGCAACACTGTTTTACCAAATTCCCAATCAGATCAAAGAAATCTTGATAACATTCGTGATGAAGCATCTGATGCAAACTTAGTCGACAATCTTTGTCTTGAAGAGTTAAATGAGGATGGGGTACCAATAGATATTGCTCAGGAAGATCTTGGTAGGGCCATAGTTGCGACAAAGCTCTAACTTGTCACACTTTAGTGAAAATGTTATTCATGACATGCAAGTTTTAGGGCTTGTTCCTACTGTGGCCCAACAAACTATGGATTTTCTGATCGATTCATGGGCTAACATGGGTCAAAAGGAAGATTTTGTTAACTGATACTGAAATCAACAATTGTAGTTGGTGGTTCCAAAGAAAAAGAAAAACAAATTAAAGCAGTACTCTGAGATTAGCAAAAGGTTTAAGGTTAGGGCTTCCAGTCGTTCGCCTCACTAGTATTTTGCTTTAATGTTGCTCCTCTTGATTCTGGTTGTTTCATATATTTTGCTTTGTTCTTTTTTTCTTTTTCTTTGTTTTTTTTCCTTTTCTTTTATCCTCAAGGGTTTTGGTTTATGTCCCCCTTCTCTTTTGTACTTATTTTTTCTATTTATATATTTCAAGGTGTTGCAGATGGAGATCCCTCTACACCCTTTATTTTGCTTTAAAAAAAACGTTAATTTGTTCTGCATATTAGACAAAGCTCTAACTTATAAGTTATAGTATAACTTATAAAGAACATTGAATAAGATATTAAAACCATTGGCACATCGAAAGTTAGCAAATTAGGTGTGGGGATAGGGATGGGAATAGGCCAGGCCGGCCTACAGCCTAGCCTACGACAGGCCAGGTCAGGCCAGACTTTTTTCTTAAATAGAGAAGGCCTGGACTTTTTTAGAAGTTTATTTAGCTTAAAAGGTCAGGTCACATGCCATTCAAAAAGCCTCTTAGGCCTATTAAGCCGACCTATTTAGGCAAATATGAATAACATTATTTATTATTATATTATATTTTGTACTTTGAATTAAAATAAATATTTGTTAACTTTTTGAGCAATTTAAGTGATACAAAATTAGCAAGTGTACTAACTTATATCGAAGTAATAAGATTTATAAGATTCGTATCCACAGGGACTGTTTCAACTTCTACTCGGTAGTAACATTATTATTAAGGATGTTTGTAAAATGAGGGGTGCATTGAGGCAATTGGTTTGATTTGCTAAATAAAATAAAATGGTTAAGGAAAAATTGGTTTAAGAAATAATATGGAGAGGTGACTAGGTCATTCGATTCATCTGTTCATCGTTCATTAGCAACCTGTTTCTTAAGTCTACGAATGCTATAAAGTTAACGACAAATTAACAAAATAGCTTAGGTCAATCCCTTGATCCTAAGCTCTCTTTTCTAATTATAATTCCCTAATCCCTTAGGTGAACCTATAATCATCAAAGGTTTTAAG
>Ga0315913_1010151_pt1 | contig 10915 bp, 11 predicted proteins | sample MpolsnodulesMG_FD_207736 | JGI IMG/M metagenome (GOLD analysis project Ga0315913, IMG submission 207736) | Medicago polymorpha root nodule microbial communities from Los Angeles, California, United States - small nodules | ecosystem: Host-associated > Plants > Roots > Nodule | place: USA... | reverse complement strand
CTGATATTTTTAGGGAAAGAAGAATGTAGAAAGTGTGAGAAAATTTTATGGTTTTTGTCTTATATAACTTCTTAGTGCAAAATGACAATTTTGCCCTTTTCTACTTTTTGCTTCAAACTAAAATATCTGGTAAAGTGTCGTAAAAGATTTAAGCGGCATATTTTATTCCCCGTAGTCCATTGGAATAATATGATGTGATCCGAAAAGTCTTATATGTGATTACTATTTTTCCCTTCTCTTAAAATTCAAAGGATAAAATAACAAATACTGAATTTTTACGAGCAGGGTATTACAGATATTGTAGATATTGTATGGGGTTATGTGAGCAGTTTATCAATTGTATACATGCAGAACGTTTGCAATCACAAAGAAAAAAAGCAATGTTATTATTCCTTTAAAAGGCAGTGGAAGGAGCTTAAAGACAGGGGATGTTATTGCTTATTTTCCCTTTATTTAATAATTAAAAAAAACCACGGTTCTCTTTATATAAAAAAAAAAGTCACGCTATCATAGTTTGTATAAGCAATTATAAACCAGCAAAGTCAAATAATTCTTAAAATTTATCGTAAACAATTTGAATCATAATCGTTTATAAACCAACAAAGTTAAATATATAATCCATAAAATTAATCGACTTTGATTAGTTGTAACATGAAAGAAAAAGAAAAAACTAAACAGGTTAATTCGGAATTCTGATGCAGAGGGTTGAGAGAGGTTGAGAAAAACTAAACAATGCGGGAACGAACTATTAACTGTGAGAACCTACTTATTAATATCTATACCATTTTATTCTATGCTATATATAAAGAAAACTTCCCCTTTTAGCACACTTTTGGGTTGGACTTTTCTTTTCAAAAATACCCTTAATTTTTAATTTTAATTTTAAATACAAATAGCACATGTAACAAATAGATAATATATAATAATAAATTTAGTTTAAGGAAAAAATTTACACACAATTCCTTATAAACTGTTCTTATTGTTAGCCAATTATAAAATAACACATGGATTACTAATCCATGTCACTAATCGTCTCGGTTAATCCTCTTTTACCTTCATTAACCACATATCAAACTCACAAAAAACTAGCATAAAAGAAAAACTCATGTTGCTTTTTTATCAACCGATTTTATGTTGTACATCTGTGTTGTTCCCCTCAATACAACCGACAAAGATTATCAAGTATTTTCATATCCCTTCCACAAATTAAGAGTATTTTTGGAAAGTAAAGTCCAACCCAAAAGTGTGTTGAAATGGGTAGTTTTCTATATATATATATATATATATAGTATAGATAATAATACATTATTGTTGTTGTTGACTTGTTGTTATCACCGTCATATTTACACTAACTATATAGCACAACATTTTAGTGCATTTAGTTGGACTGTAATGATATCCTTTTTCAAGGGAAAGTTGCAAATATTTTTAAGGCTGTGTGAATCGCGGTAAAAATTGTGGTGAGGGTAGAAAGTAAGGATCTTGTCCTTAAAAAAAGTAAGGATTTTGTGTATCGGGATTGGTGAATAATAATAATAATAATAATAATAATAATAATAACAACAACAACAACAACAACAACCAATGAAAAATAATTTATTGTAGTGTCTTCGAAGTGTTTGAAGTTGTCATTCACGATAACTCATATTTGATTTTTGGTTGTGATATGTTCGGTGAAAATCATTTATAAAGAATAGATGTTCGTGATGTTCTGGTGCGACGGAGATTAAGTCCTTACAGTCGAGGAGAAAAGTGCATTCAGACACGTTAACACTTCAATGCTTAAGTCACTATTTGAACGAGGTGGTTATATGCAAAAAGTGAGAATAATGAAGTATACTTTGAGGGTGATAACAGCTTCCGTGATGCGGTGCCATCTCAGGGAGCCGTTGGAGATGATGTGAATGGCAAAGATGAGGCCAAGGCATGGTCCTATGCGGTTATCCTCACATGTCTTCACGTGTGCCTCCACCTTTCCTAGCCTTATTTGTCTTAGTTTTTGTCTTATTGGGCCTCACGTTATTTCGCTTCTAGGAACTTGGCCGGATGGCTCTCAAGCCATCTTCTGGATGCGCTCTGTAATCTTATTTAAACAAAAAAAAAAAACAGGTTAAATATGTTTTTAGTTCCTATAAAATTAGGACCTTTTAAGTTTAGAGTTTACTTAATTTTAATAATTCATTTAGTCCCTAAAAAAAATTCTGCACTCAGTATTAGTCCCTACTCAATTCAAATTTGTTTAATTTATGATTAAACTTTTAAGATTTTGAACTATTTTTTGTAAACGTGTTAAGAACATTCTAAAAGTTCATCCGCAAAAAAATTATCACAAAATTTAATTTCTACATCCAGATTTTGTTACTTTTATCTTTAGCTTTTGTCGTTTTAAAAAATTCATATTTAATTCGTTTCATGTTAAAAATTCTAAATTTTAGTAAATGAACCTTTCATAGTGCTCTAAACATGTCTAAATAAATCGTTCAAAAATTTAAGAGTTTAAGAATAATTAAACAAACTTTGTTTTAGCAGGGACTAAACTTATAAGTAATATTTTTTTTTAGGGACTAAAAAACCTATTAAAATTAAGTAGGAACTAAACTTAGAAGTTCCCAATTATATAGAGACCAAAAACATATTTAACCCAAAAAAAAATTATGATCCAACGGAAGTGAAGTTATGAACCATATTAATCGAGCAAATGGTCAATTTATTCCCTGACTCTGCACCTCGTGGTCACATAGGTCCCTGACTCAGGATTAGATACAAAGAAGTCTTTAACTCTGCACTTTCGTTATCACTTTAGTCTCTGACATTAAATAATTCTGCTAAGAGTCCCCTATATATAGAGGTGGAGGGCTGCAGAGCCGTTGTAATGACGCACCTGGGTCCATCGGTTACAAAATCGTGGGAAGTGTAACCGCCATTAAAATAATTGCGGGAACGTGCAAAGAGACGTTGTGGCTCATTTGAACCGGTCCTGCTTGCTCCGTACACCCCCTCGCGGAGAAGGGGTATGTCGTAGGTAATGTAGCCAAACATGGTGTTTGGGCTTTGGATAGTATTGGGCCTAAGTAAATGGGCCTAAGATCCTTTTGGCCGGTCGAGAACAGTAGCCCCCCAAGTCATTGCTCTTGATGAAGAGTAATAACTTAAGGGCGGGCAGGGTTTACTGTTCGTAGATGGCACGGAGGAGGATTAGTTTCGTATTCTGCAGGTGAATAGAAAGAGAATCTGTGCTCACCTCTATGTTTCGAAGCTTCACCGGCCTTCTGTGATAGAGATTGTTGGTTTCGACGGAATTTCCTTGCAAGTTCTTCACTAGAGAATAGGTTGCGCTGATGAGACGTGGGAGAACGTCATGAATGCCGAGAGTCGTTTGTCTTGAACAACTATATTGCCATGCAGATAAAGCGGGCATGTGCCGGGACGCGCTCGCTCATACCCTTAGCATATTTTTTTTATAGTCAGACAGGTTCGGTAGTTGAATGATCTGTGTCTGGCCCATGGGTGCTCGTTTGAGTTTGGCCAGATGGAAAGATTCCTTCGTCGGGGAGTTTGGTCAATTTTCATTCTCCAATTAAGGCCCACGTCTTGAGGGAAAGATTGGGGAGACATTACCTTTGGTTTCTGGGTGACACGTGTAAAGGCTACTATGGTACTCGAGTACCTAGTGCATGAAGAGTGTTATTGGTTTGTGTTTCCAAAGTTTCATCAGAACCGTTGATTTAACCCTGACGTTTGAGGAACCGCTACCATTAACCAGAGCCCTTGGATGGGTGGTTAGATTCGATCTGGACCGTGGGTTTGCCACTTGAGTGGAGAGTTGCATGTGAAGGATTGTACCAGATTGTAACTGCATGATTCTAAAAGGTTTGTGAAACGGGTATAAATAGTTCAAACGCTTGTTTGGAACACTTTTAACACTTCACATTTTAGAAGCTCAAAAAACTTCTAAAAGTTCTTTCAGAGACGAAGCATTTTCGATCCTTCAACTTCTCGCTTCAAGCCTAGTTCTTCCTTCATTGTAACAGGTAATGTTCTGATAACATCTTTTCCCTTTGTTTTCATCTTGACTTATGAAATTACTCCGACGCGGTGGTTTTGCCGTTAGTTATGTTGGTTTCCACCGCGTGTGAGGAGTCTTAGGTGTTTTACTGTCTGTTTTATGTACTTTGAGAGAAAACTTTAGCGACAGGCTTTAATTTTTGTCGTCGTGCACGGCCGTTGCGGTTGCTGACCTTGTCTGTTCTGTTTAAATTGTTGTTGTGTTGGCAGAGTTTTTTGAGAAACCCTTTCCTGCGACGATCAGACCTGTTGGTTTGAAGGAAAGATGGGTGTGATCTTTTGGGTTGATCCTCTCTTTGCTTTTTCCTTTCAAGTTAGATTATGGCAAGCAATTCAAACAAGGATAGTGGAGTTGCGCATGATCATTTTTGGGTGGGGAAGGAACCCTTGGAGGTGGTTTCGCTCTTTTCGGCCAATGGGGCGGCGAAAATCCCGCGTTGCTTGATTTGAAGGAAAGAAGACCGGGAGATTAACCTTCCTACTACCTCGGACAGGATCTGTTCGCGATTTTCTGCGAATCGTGTCCCCATGTATAAGGCTGTCTATACCTGAGTGACTCTGAATTGAAGGTGATCCGTGAATTGGGGGTTGCTGGTTGGACCCGGGCAGTGACAGAAGGAGTCATCAGTGGTATGAAGGCCCTAGAGTTTGTTGTGTATATGAACAACTTCTCCACCGAAGAGGCGGTACACTCTGATGCTCTCACCCGGGAAAAGGAAGAATTGGCCAAGAGGATGGCAAAGCTGGAGGCTGAGTTAGCAGCTGTGAAGAAGGTTGCTTCAGAGAAGGACAAATTGTTTGCTTTCCTAGAGGAGAAAGCAGATTTAGCGGCCCGGTACTACCACGAGTTGAAGGAAGTTCGTGCCAAGTTTGTCGTGGAGAAGAAAGTGCTTGAGGATGCTCTCCGTGATGCTTCCCTTCCCGGGGAGGATGAGATCGAGGACACGGCTGTGCTGGCCCGTCCTGCGCTGGTTTACAGGATCGAGGTGTTGGAGAGGAACCTGGTAGGTGCTTCTCGCCATGGATTCGACAATGTCGTGGACCAGCTCAAGGTAGTGAAGCCAGGTGTGAAACTCTATGTGGACGGAATCCATTTTTTGAAGTATGTTGAAAATGGGAAGATTGTTTCTTCTCGCAATGATGATGGGCATGTTGGAAATAGCTAGGCCTGCACGGACTTGTAATTTTTAACAATCTTTGTTTTGTGATTGGTAATTGAGCTAATGACACTGTGCGCCCCTCGTGGTTTTAGCACCTCTAATTCTATGCTTGCTGTTTTTGGTTCTTATCACACTTGTTGAAAATGTTTGTTTTATTTTCAAGTATGACGCTCAAACCGAATGCTCGTTTCGTGAGGCTTTTATACTGTTTGAAGTATTTTTGAGAGGGATTTGTCTTGTATGTTTACAAAGTAACAATTCGTATGCTTGTGTGTTTTCTGTTTCTTGATGCTCGTTTGATAAGTGAGGCGACCTTCGAAACATGAGGGGTTCGCTAAGGCGGTATGGCCTACCTCCCGGCAGTCGTTGTTTTGCTAAAATAAATCAATGATTGGAGAGTTCTGCCTTTCTTTCCCTAGTATCGTTGCTCGGTCGGAATGTATACCTTCTGCGTTGTTTTGAAGAGGGAAGTCCGGGCATGAGAGTGCTAACTTTTACGCGGAGTATATGTTAAAAGCATTTCACATCCAAGAGATTCTTTATCTGAATGTGTGTCCAAAGTTGTGTTTCGGACGGAGAACAACGGATGAACGAAAAAATCAATTTAAGATCAACGCACTGAGGCGTGAATCACCCATCGCGAGTTGGGGTTCTACCTAACTTGCCGAGCAGTGATGTCGTAGTTGGTAGCGAGCATACTGAGGAGTATGTGAATCTGTTGTGTAGATTTCACTTATCCCTTTTAGTTTTTTGGATTTGGAGCGGCACGACTTTTCTTCTCAGTTGTAGTTACCCTTTATTGAAGAGCATGAAGTTCGTTGTACTTTTTAAGTTTTTCGGCATTCCAAGTTCTTGGAATTATGCCTTTATGAAGGTCTTCAAGTCCGTAGGCTCCTGTTCCAGTTTTCGTCCCTCCCAGTTGGCAACGAGTTTTCCTCTTCAGAGTCCTTCTGGTTCCGCCAGAGGACGAGGTCGCCAATTTTGGATTCTCGTTTTATGACCTTCTTGCTGTGGCGAGCGGCTATTTTTTGTTTTAGCGATGTTTCTCGTAGGGCTGCTTCGTTTTTGGCTTTGTCGACAAATTCGAGTTCTTCACGTAGGTTTGCCGCGTTGGCTGGGAAGTCAGTGTCAGCGTTAGTTCACCAAGTGAGTTCAGTTAGCTCAATAAGAACGACCGCTTCTGTCCCATACGTGAGTCGAAAAGGTGACTCGCCGGTAGTAGAGCGGGGAGTAGTACTAGAGGACCGTGTGTAACTCTTCCGCCCAGTTGGTTTTGGCCTTGTCTAGCCTTCTTCGTATGCCTCGCAAGATGACCCTGTTTGCTGCTTCGGCGAGGCCGTTAGCTTGGGGGTGTTCAACAGAGGTGAAGCTTTGTTTGATGCCAATGTTTCTCAAGTAGTCTTGGAATTTCTGATCGGTGAATTGAGTTCCATTGTCGGAGATTACTAGGGTCGGTACTCCGAATCTTGCCAAGATGTTCCCTTTGAAGAAACCAAGTACATTTTTGGCTGTGACTTTCGCCACGGGTTCGGCCTCAATCCACTTAGTTGAGTATTCGATTGCTACAACCAAATATTTGAGTTATCCGACAGCTTTGGGGAATGGTCCCAGATGGTCGATGCCCCACCATGCAAAAGGCCAAGGAGAAACCAGAGATGTCAGTTCAGCAGGAGGTGCAATATGCATGTCTCTGTGTCACTGACACTTGTCACACAAGTTAACATAATCTTTGGCGTCTTTCAGCATGGTGGGCCAAAAGTATCCTGCTCGTAGAACCTTTTTGGCGAGAGCTTTCGCACTAAGATGTTCTCCGCATATGCCATCGTGTATGTCGGCAAGGACTTCTTGGGTCTCGTGATGAAACCCCTTTTGTATAAGATTCCTTCTACTAAAGTGAATGAGCAGACCCTTCGTTTCAGCTTCGTTCTTTCATGGGGGTCAAAAGGGAGTTCTCCACCAGTAATGTAGCGGGAAATAGGTCCTCTCTAGTCTTCCATCCCAATAATTGTGTTGACTTCGTGAAGTTGAGCCTCCGTGTGCTAGCGAGTTTTGAAAGGATATATGCTCGGGTATTTAGTTCGCGGGGAATGTGTGTTACCTCTACAATTTCGAATTCTTTCATTTTCTCGAGTACTAGTTGGACGTATTGTTGTAGATACTCTTCTCGGACCTGATACTCGCCAGTAACTTGTGAAGCCACTAATTGAGAATCAATAAAGTTTTTACCTTTTTGGCTCCTAGATCCTAGGCAATCCGCAGGCCGGCTAAGAAGGCTTCGTATTCTACAGTGTTGTTAGTTACAAGAAAAGGTAACCCAAGGGAAATTTCAAAGACGATACCTTCGCTGTTTTCTATGATTACCCCAGCTCCGCTTCCTTTAGAATTGGATGATCTGTCTACAAAGACGGTCCATTATTTTGTCTTTTCTTCCGCGGGAAAGGTTATTACGGCAAGAAAGTCGGCGAACACTTGTGCCTTCAGTGCCTTTCTTGATTTGTAGTGTATGTCGAACTCGGATAATTCGAGTGACCACATCATCGTTCTTCCAGCGACGTTAGGGCGACCCAAGATTTATCTAATGGGTTGGTCGGTTCGGACTACAACTGTATGAGCCGAGAAATACTGCCTCAATCTTTGTGCTGTGGTAAGGAGGGCGACAACTACCTTTTCAATATTTAGATACCTTGTCTCTAGACCTAGCAAAGCTTTGCTGGTGAAGTATACTAATTTCAGCCCTTCTGGAGTTTCTCTGACTAGAACGGCGCCGGCCGCGTTGGAGGAAATAAAAAGATAGAGGTATAACACTTCACCTTGATCGGGCCGTGAGAAAACTGGAGGTGCGGTGAGGGTCTCCTTGAGATGTTTTAAGGCGGCTTCGCACTCTTCAGTCCACTCAAACTTCGTCTCCTTTCTCAAGTGTTTGAAGAATGGGAGAGCATGTTGAGTGGATTTGGCAACGAATCTGGGGAGAGCAGTGAGCATGCCGTTGAGTGTTTGGATGCACTTTTTAGAATGGGGCGTGGGAAGTTTCGCAAATGCCTGGAATTTATCTGGGTTCGCCTCAATTTCTCTTTCTGTTAGGTAGAAATCAAGGAACTTACCCGCTTGAACTCCAAAAGTGCATTTTTCTGTGTTGAGTCGCATGTTGTATTTTCGAGTTTTTTCGAACACCCTCTTGAGATGGGCGGCATGATCAACCTCCTGCTTGGATTTAACAATCATGTCATCCAAGTATACCTCAAGAATGTCGCCCAGAAGTTCCTTGTCATAGACTTTGTTCATCATACATTGATAAGCAGCCCCCGAATTTCGAAGACCGAAGGGCATTACGTTGTAGTAATAGTTCCTTGATTCGGTTATGAAGGTTGTTTTATTTTTATCTTCTTTGACCATGAGTATCTAGTTGTAACCAAAATAGGCGTCCATGAAAGATAAAAGTTTGTAGCCGGAGGAATTATATACGAGTTTATCTATGTTAAAAAGAGGATATGCGTCTTCAGGGCAGGCCCTATTAAGATTGGTATAGTCAACACACATACGCCATTTTCCATTAGATTTCTTGACAAGTACAAGATTGGAGAGCCATGTAGTGTATTTGGCCTCAGAAAGAAAATTTGCCTCTAGGAGGTCTTTTATAGCTTTTTCTGCAGCCTCTGATTTTTCAGGTGATTGCTTTCTACGTCGCTGAGCTACAGCGCTAACACTAGGGTCAACTGTCAGCTGGTGACAAACGGCGCTTGGGTCGATTTCGGGCATGTCGGCTGCACTCCAGGCGAATAGATCAACATTCTCCCTTATGCAGGCGAGCAGCTGTGCCTTGACAAGTTCGGGAAGATCCTTGCCGATCTTGAAGTTCTTCGAGGGGTTGTTTCCGAAAGGAACCAACTCGAATTCTCCATCAGGAATAGGTCTAAGAAGTTTCGTGTTGAGCGGATCCTTCTTTTCCCTCTTTTGTTCCTTAAGATCCTCCTTGGTGGACCTGTGGTGGAGTTCGACCAAGTTTGCATCTAGAATGGTCGCAGCAGCTTTCCCTTTATCTTCAGCAGGTTTGCTGGATTGGGAAACCGAGTTCCGGGTTTTATTTGCCTGAAGGAAACATCTTCTTACAGCTTTGATGTCTCCGTTCAGGAAGGCGATGATGTTGTCCTTTGCATGGTATTTCAACTTTAGATGAGCGGTTGACCATGCAGCGCCCAGCTGGTCTAGTTCGGTCCTCCCTATGATGCAATTATAGAGAGAAGGACAATCAATCACCAGGAATGGGATCTTTATTGTTTTCTTGGCCTCCTTTTAGCCGAAGGTGACCAGCAGTTATACGTAGCCCCAAGGTAGAGTGGAGGAGCCGTTGAAACCGTAGAGTTCATTTCCAATGTATGGAGAAAGGTTTTTCTCCGTCAGCTGGATAGTTTTGAACAGACCGATGTACGTGATGTCACATGAGGCCCCTGTGTCAATTAGGACTCGACGGATGTCGGTGTTGGCCATCGATGCTCGTACGAGCAAAGGAATGGTTGAATTTGAGGCCCCACCAGGCAGTTTAGACTCATAGAATGCCAAGGGTGGTCTTCCTCCGATGTTGGAATTGGAGGGGACTAGCAGGTTGACGCTCATGAGCTCTTCAAACTTTCTCTTCATGCTTCCCACAGAAATTTTCATCGTTCCTCTCGTGATGATGTTGGCGGAGGGAAATTTTTCCTAGGTGCATGAGCAGGGTTCGATTTCCACGTTGTCAAGGAAATTACCCAAATGCTCCACGGCCATGTCGACTGTCTTGTCCGCTTCGTTGCCATCGGCGATGAGCTCAATGGTCTTTCTCTCCGACTCAGGGTTCTTGATGAACTGTTTGAGCCGCCCTCATTGAATGAGGAGTTCAACAGCATCCTTCAGATGGATGCAATCATCTGTGATGTGCCCATGGCACTTGTGGAATCGACAATATTTGGTTTTGTCGATTCCCTTCTTCTCTTGTGAAGGAGCCTTTGGTGGCTTGATGCCAGCTCCCGTCATATCGGCTATTGCGATCTCGGCGAAGACCTTTTCCCTGGACATGGCTAAGGGTGTATACTCGGTGAAGCGACCGTTGGGTCCTTTGCCTTCACGAGCTAATTTTCCTTCCTTCTTTTTCTCATGGAAGGGCTTTTTGGAGGATTCAGCAGCATGCTCCTCCTTCTTGGATTTGTTGTGGCTGTTCGCGTACAGCTCTTCTTCGTATCTGATGTAGATCTTTTCGATCGCTAGGAACGCGTTGAGAGTCCTTGGACGATCCATGCGGACAGCTTTCTTGATGCCTGTGCCTTCGCGCAGACCTTTGGCAATGAGGTACCGCTTCATTGTTTCGTCGGCACCTCTTACCTGCACAATGTAACAGCCCGATTTTCGCTAGATTTATTTTATTATTTATTTATGTGTGTTTATATTTGCTTATATGTGATTAATTGCCTCTGTGTGTATTTTGGGTTAGGATTAGTGGATTTCGGTGTTAGAAGGGTATTATAGTCATTTTAGACTCAAGGGTATTTTGGTCATATTGTGAGCAAGAGTAAATTAGTCATTTCATGGTGATGGTTATTTTTAGTGTTTCAAGTGAGAACCATTATTTTTACTAAGTTACTATTCGGTAGTGGTAATTAGTTTTGAACTGGTAATTATTCGATAACTTTTAACCGTTAGTGGATAGAAACTTTGGGAGT
>Ga0315913_1010149_pt1 | contig 10917 bp, 6 predicted proteins | sample MpolsnodulesMG_FD_207736 | JGI IMG/M metagenome (GOLD analysis project Ga0315913, IMG submission 207736) | Medicago polymorpha root nodule microbial communities from Los Angeles, California, United States - small nodules | ecosystem: Host-associated > Plants > Roots > Nodule | place: USA... | reverse complement strand
ACTCCCAGAAAATCAGATTTTTTTTTATTTGACTGCTACCACTATTATCATTGTTTACGGTTGAGCAAAATTCAATCCGATTTGTTGAACCAATACAACTAGAGTTTGAATATGTACAATAATAAAATAGGAACTATGTATGGTTAACCTTTAGATGATTTTTTATTTTTTGTTACAGAAACCTTTAGATGACTTGACTTATTTAGCGTTTGTATACATTTTTATTTTTATTTATTTGAATACAAGTTCTATACGTAAATTCATTCGTTATATTTTACAGTGACAACCTTCAATGTATAATTCATTGAAAGGATGCGTTAGAAAATCATATGAGACTAGCGTGCATATGAGCAGTAACGTGGCAGTCCGCATTTCTTGATAGAATTAATCAAAGCTACACGACTTATATGATTGTGTAAACAATTATAATAGCAAGACTTGATCCTTGTTCAGTCCGTATCAGCATATCTCTCAAAACACGGTATAAGCAACTAACATTATGGTAAGCGCTTTGTTGGTTCCTGATGGTGGTAGCAGTTTCATGATCAAGAAAGCACTATTTCTGCATCTGCTGGCTCGTTTGGGGAATAGTCTGATATTTCTGCTTTGGTTTGGCTATTGTATCATATTTTAGTAGCGATTTCTACTCGGTTATGTCGCTGCGGGTTATGATTATCATATTTTCTCCTTTGGAAGGGTGTGTATTGCATACTTTCTCTTCAGTAGTAATCGTATTTGATCTAAGAGGTTCAAAATGATTCTGTGCAAAGGGTGTATTATGAAGCAGTGAGTATTTAGGAGCTAAGTGCATTTGTTAATTAATTTGGTTGCATTTGGCAGCAAGAGGAGGCATTGGTTTTGACAGAAATGTGGTGCCTGATGTTTGAGGTCTTTTTTCAATATATGAACTCGTGAGTGTTGTGTTGTATGGCGTAATTGTTTCAAATTTCAATTTGTGTGGAGGTGCTTATAGTGTTATGTTCTAATTGGGGAGGCTTCCTGTTTATTGATCAAACATTGATGTAATTTTTGTTTCCTGTGTATGAACACCTTGTGTTGAGACCTTAATTTATTAATGAACTTTGCTTTTTCAATGAAAAAGAAAGAGTGAGAATACAAATCTTTGATTATAATGCTTTTTTTTTTTTAAGAAACTAAACTAACCCACCTAAATTGATAATGGAGAGAATTGAATCTAAGACTTCAAGGAAGAGTACACTTCCAGGTCCCAAGCCAATACCATCATGCCAACCTAAGTAGGTTTCTTTGATTATAATGCTAATTACAACTTTGGAGTGTATCTCTTGGTGCGCTACATTAATCATAGTAAAACGTGGGGAATTACAGTCTATCTCCCTCTCATCATTCATTTATAAAAGGTGACTGCAATTACTCTACAAATTGCATTTGTTTTTTAAGTAATTGTAAGAAATTGCATAAATATTCACTTTAAAATCCAAAACCAGTGTGTTTTTTGTACTGCAGAATTTTATTAATAATCTCGTCAACAAATAAATTATCAATAATATATATACATGCATTGAAAATTACATAGGAATAAAAGATAAGCAAACAAGTTATACCATTAACTAATTCTGCATAGTAAAATCAATCCTCATATAAACTACATCCATAAATTTAAGAGAAACAACAATGTTATGTATACTCTATTCCAAGAATGCCAAACACAAATGATACAAAATCCATAAATTTAAGAGAAACAACAATGTTATGAATTAATACAGGGGATCAAAACCATGCAATTAAAAATATGAGGACTAAAGTCACGATTTTAACAAAATACAAAGACCAAAATTGCATTAATAGTAAATGTTTCTCTAGTTTAGTTGGTTAGAGAAAAGGTCAAATATCTATCTAGACCTAAGTTAGTTGGTTATAGAATTTTCTTGTGACCTAATTTTAGTCATATAAACTATAATTTTATCACATATGTTTCATTTTGCATTAAAAAACTGATAGAAAATACCAAAATTGATAAGTCGGACGCTGTGATCGAAGTTTGAACTTCGACTCCTCCATTTTTTACCCCCTCCATTTGTTTCCATTACTAAATTGTGTGTTCAATTGAGATGCACTGTCAGTGTAAAATAGTGTTACATCGTTGTCCAATAAATACCTATGAACTTGTCATATAAGCATAGATTACAATTGTTTTCTCAAACCCAGTTCTGAATTCTATTTTTTCTCTGAGAATATAAATATTATGTTTAATCAAGTAAATGGTTCTATGAATATTAAAAATTTCGTTTCAAACCCATATTTTCACCAATCACCAACTTCATCATCATCTACCTTACACACAAAAAAGAACGTTCATCCAAATACACATTCAAATTGCTCAAATGTTTTCATTTCAATTATCTTCTAAACTCAACATTCAAAATCGTCAAATCTAAAAATCTTAAATATATCAAATCCAGAAAAATCCCTAAATACAATTGAGATAGTGAGAAGATAGCGATTGTATTTATATGTTTTCTCTACTTCACGTTGCATCACAAATCCATATGATTAACTAAACACAAAATCCAAAAAATTCCCTAAATCATTTGTTTCTTCCTTATTAGATTCCACTTTGACATATCTTCCTTTTAATGCATTAACACAACTCTTGATTTTTGTATAAAGCAGGTATTTTTTGGGTTTGATAAAAGAAGAAGATGATGAACATACGAAGAATACGAAGATTTTATTTTTCTTGTTTATTTTAACAATAGAAATTATTTATAAGTAAAATAATTATCAATAATCATACGTGGCTTCGCTTTCTTAAATAAAAAAAATGAAGAAAAGACTAACTTATACACGTTTTTAGAAGATATAAGGGTTTGAATGTGAAAAAAAGCTAAATGACTTAAATGTTACAAATAAATAAGATAAAAAACTTCAGAGTAATTTTGCCTAATATATAAGGGTTATCTTAGAAGTAATTACATACAAAATAGACATGTTAAATTCAATATCAACTCTTTTTTTTTACACACTTGACAAGCGTAAAATGAAATTATAATCATAGTTTGAGAGAGTAATAATGAAAGAGTAAATCATTAAATTGATTTATATCTTTGTAAATAAATCTAAATCACCTTCAAATTAGTCTTTTATATCTCTTAACATTTTAAGATAGTTGTTTTTTTCTTTTGACAAGAAAAAAAAAACTAGTTGTTGTTTTGTCAAATGTTTCTACCTCCTTTGTGAGGAAATGTCCATGTTGCAAAAACATAAAAAAAAAAAAAAAAAAAAGGACTTAAACGTTTGATAAAATATTAGAGGTAAAATTACACCAGAAATTTTTAAGTTAATTAATTGTGATAAATTGGTTCTTAAAGTTTTTTTTGTACCACTTAAGTCATTTATGTTAATTAGTTGTAACAAGTTTTTTTTTTTTTTTTTATAAAATTATAACAAGTTAATCCTTAAGTTTTCTTTATACTAGGTCTTTTAATAATTATAAGAAGATAATTAATTGTAACTAATTAGGTCCTATAGTTATATAATTACAAGGTTTAGGCCCCGAATAACTTACATTTTTAATATCTTAAGTCCCGTAAATTGTTATAGTTAAATAACTTAAAAGAATCTGATTGATATGAAAGTAACCAATTTATTACAATTAATTAACTTAAATGATAGAAGTGGTAAACAAAAACTATTTTCTTATAATTAAATAACTTTAAGGGTCTTGTTAACGAGTGCTCTGAGATACTCTTTAAGCTATCTAAAATAAGTAACTACTCTTTAGAAAAGTCTCAAACCATTTAATTACATGCATTTTCATAATATACTTATAATGTATGGTTAGTGTCTCAAAACACTCGTTAACCTTTCCCTAACTTTAAAGAGCAATGGTGAATATTAAGATTATATAGTTAGGAAACTACGAGTGATTTACACGCCATCAATTTGGTGGTTTATTGAATAATGGAGAGGATGCTTACTCAAAAAACCCCATACTCACATCAAAATGCAACACGAACTTAACACAGTCTCCATCGCGCCACTCATCAATTACAACACTACATGGTGATGATACATTCACCTTTCCACTCTTCAAATCTTCCATTTTGATTTCGGAAACACCAAAACATAGAGTAGATGCTCAAAATATTATAGCTTTTCAAGTTTATCACTTTCCTTCAAATTCTCAAGGTATTTGAGCTCCATGATGAAATCAACCTTCTGGGTATTATGCAAATTTGATTATTATTTGTGGGTCATTGGCAAAAACAAAACTTGTTTTTACTCCATTACTTTATTCGAGTTTGAAATTAACCTTTGTGTATTGCTGAAAAATTATGACTTTTTGTTGTGGTTTTGGGTGTAAATGGTTGTTAATTGAAACAGGTACTCATTAAATATAGGGTTGATGGAAGTTGTGCATTTTTGTTTACATTTATGTATTTGAAAGAATGAATATTGGCCTTGACAATGCCACTGTTTTGATTTGTTACTAGAGTGATAGTCCAACTAAATTAAGCCAAGCAATGCTATGAAGCCGAATGATACTTCAGACTGATGGTGTATCCGATGTCACGTGTGTTGATGAATCAGTGTCATATCTAGTGTCTCTCTCAGTGCTTCATAGTTTTCCGTTTAGGAACAAATTTTTTTCCTTTTGCTATTATTATGTGAATGACTTTTATTTTTTTTAATATGGTTTCTAAAAGAGGTGAATTGATTATTTGTTGTATGTATTGGTATTGACAGAAAGCAAATAATTTTAGATTTGCGGAGAGGGTTGTAATGCTCAATGTTGCTGCTGACCACTGGAGTAGGGATGAATTATGCAATGGTTGTGATTGGTGAAGAGATTGATTTAGAAATTGGACTTGGAGAAGATGATCCTTCATTTGGTACTACAGCAATTGGTGTGCCATTGCGGGGATCTTTTGCAGAGGAGCATGGTGAAAGCAAGCAGATGGTGGTGGTTTCTCAGCTGTCTAAAAATGTTGTTAAAAGTTGGAGAGGAATGAGCTGACACATACAAATGGGCTTGTGTCGATGTGGAAGACGGAATGCCAAGGATTTTCTGCCAAGTCTGCCGGGAATTTGGCCGGAAACATCGAAGAAATCCTTATGGGAATGATGGTGGTCGTAATATGCAGATGAGCGCCCTTGAAGAACGCAATAATAGTTTGCTTAATAGAGAGGCTTCTTGTCTTCAATCAGCCTCCAAATATAAAATTACAGCTGTCAAGCCCGTTAACATAAAAGGTTGGCCATCTCGGCATGCTATAATAACTTCTTGTGCAAATAATATTCTAGTTTCATTAAATCAAATATGTTCATGGCTATATACTGATTATTCTAATATTTGAGTTAGGTACTGATCTGAGTTGTGGAATACAGAAACTGTTACCTTACCCCGAATCATTTTAATTATTGGTCCCATGTTCATGATGAATATATAATTAGTTATGTTGAAATGTCAAAAAGATGCATTTGGTGTGTGTGTGTGTGTGTACATATATAGTAAGAGTATGCTTCGCCGCTGCATTCAACATTTGATTAAATATGCGTTGAACACATAATTTTATTTGGTGTTTCCAGATAGTTCTATCCCATGGCATACAACCATTTTTCCTTGTTCCCTCTTACTCTCATTGTTCCTTGCCATTTTTATTGACCACTTTGCATATGTTAGTGACAGAATCTAGTTTTGGGCTAAGCCTTGGGCTTCAGTGGGCTTTAGTTTGGGCCCCAGTTTATGGAAGTTATTCTGTTTAGAGTTTGTTTGGCTCAACTAACTCTAGAGAAATATATATGATATATCTGATGCGCATTCTAATATTCACAATTAAGAAATATAGTTATATAGATTCAATTTTCATTTTTCTCTCCTCTATCAATCTCTGTATCTGTTATGGAGTTTCTGAATATTGACTTCTTTGACGTTCCGAAAGCTTTCTGCTTCTTTCCTGAATAATATTAAAATTTCATCTAGTTTAGTACCATTTTGAAATTTCAGTGTGCATCTAAATTTCCTGATACACCTTAATTGCGCACTATTTAATCTTGATAAAAAATGGTTGCGTTATTTTGGGTATTGCCTAACAATTTCTATGATTGAACCTTTAATGTCAAAAACAGTGGGATCAATTCTTAAAGCTACACTAAAAAGGGATCCTCGTGAGGCCGAGTTCATTCAGGCTGTCCACAAGGTAGTTCAAGCTTTTGAGAGAGTCATCGGGAAAAATTCTCAGTGAGTTTTGTTCAAATGGTTATTGTATAATTTTTATTTATTATTACAGATGACAAACCTAATGTTTTATAACTGTATTCATAATATCGTTAATATCATCCCATTTCTCCTGAAAAGCAAATTTGATGTAAAACTTAAGAGTAATTTTTTTAGCCTAATGTAAATTAAAAAAATCATTTTTAATCGATTCCAGTCGAATCGAGGTTTGGTGTCGATACAATACTGATTGAAAGTAACAAGAATATAAAGAGGCTGTGAGGAGGTGTATTGGGAAAAACCCAAGGTTTACATTGAAAGGAGATAAGGTCTGAAAATAGTTTATAAAGAGTGGCACCCCTTGCCTTACAAGTTACAAGCCGGTTTTGTATGGATGAGTTAAGTCCAATATATAAACCTAATATAAGTTTTACCAAAATCATGTTTGATCAGAAAAAACCCGCATTTGACACTCCATATTGTGTATCCAAACATGCGATTAATATGTAAATGAGAGATACGTTGCTTATGATGGACTAAAAAATGGGTTCGGCCCTTCTCTTTACCGCACATGGGTGGAGCTTGGTGGCCCCAAAAGAGGATAATATTAATATTCACCACACGTGCATATTGTGGATTTCAATTAGTAGCGGATTTGCGGCCAAATACATGCTTCACAGTGAACCCGAATCTAGATTTGAATATTTTTAGTATTATATTAATGATAATCGGATTATAAAGTAACCGTTGTATGGTGTACCTAATTTGATAGTTTTCCAAAAACGTGACAAACTTTTTTATTCAAGATAAATATAAGAATACCATCGCAGGTTAGTTCCTATCTACCATCTTTCGTTTGATGTTTTCGCCTTTTTGTATGAAATTCTTTGTGTAGTTTGAAAGTCCTGTTGTTTTTTCTTCGTACCAGATTATTGACACTGGTGGGAAGGAGTTCAGATTTACATGGTTGAGGGGTGATTATCTATGTGATTTTACGAACAGCATCAAAGTGGTGTGGATGGGAATGGTTTGCTTGTTGAATCTGGGTGTGCCTGGCGTAGAGTGAACTTACAACGTATCTTGGAAGAGTCAACTAAGAATCACGTCAAAATGCGGTCACAGGAAGCCGAACGTAATCCCAAGTCACACAAGTATTGTCACACACTCCTTACTTATTATCACAGTCTTAAATTTTTCACCATGCCTTTGAAAATATTGTCTTCAACTTGTGAATTTCTCAATCTCTATCCTTTTTCTTAATTTATCACGGCTTGCATTTGGCATGTGTTAATGAGAACATACACATGGTGTATTTGCTGATAATTATCTTAATATATTTTTTAGATGGTAAGTGGTAACTAGTGGAAGTCTATCAAAATATTGCACTCACATTTATAACTTTTGAGGGTTTTGCAATAAGAAACAATCAATATATGCATGAGCGTGTATAAATGCCAAGCAACTGCTAGGGCAATGATTTTGAAGCTTAGTTTTAAAGTCTTGATGGTGATGTTTGAAACACTTATCTTTTCTGTTGGAAATTCCGCCTTAATAATTGCAGTCCGCCCCTAGTCGCCTTAATCGCAACCTTTGGTTAGCCTTCATTGCAGCCTCCAACACCTTCATTGTGTTGGCTTTGAGGGGGTGGATTTAGTCACACATCGGATAGATAGCACTCTTGATAAGAGTTTATAAAGAGGAGACACTCCTCACCTTACAAGCCGGTTTTGTAAGGATGAGTTAGTCCCCAAATTTCAACATTTTCCATGATCACTAATGATTTTTATTTTGCTCAGGACTTTGCTTCACATATTTGATTATTTAATAAAAGTATTGTGTGTTAGATTACTTGTGTTTAGGTTGGTCGATTCATTTTGATTGAGAAGAATTATGAATTTCCGTTAACAAACCCCCTTCAAAAACGTGTATACTAGGCGGAATTGGGTTGATTATTGTGGAATATGGTCGGGGGTCAGTTTCTGTTACTAACAAGTAACAACCCAGCAATTAACAGTTGTCCTAGCACTTAGTTAGTTGGAGCTTCTGAATGAATTGAATAGTGGTGGGAGCTCAACAGAATCAGGGACACGCGAGGGAAATGGCAGAATAGAAATAATAGGATTAGCTATTCTTGGGTGTAGATTGATTTTAGGAGTGGAGTAAGTGGAAGGGCTTGGATTCTAGAGTCCTTGGAATTTAGAGAAGATTTGTGCTTGACATTTTCATTGTAACATTTCCTAGGTTCTGCAATCTTCTTGATTCAGAGTTCAGACCGAAGGATGTGAGTAACCATCAATATTAATTTCCATTGTGTCCGCTCTACTGTACTGTTCTATAAGTTTTATACTACGCAATGTCACAATATACAATAACAATAACAATAACACAATTAACACTTCAATTTTTTAAAAGCAAATGAACTATTGTTGAAGTTGTAATCAGCCATCTGGCCTTTAAAAGACTTTCTTGGTTCAAACTAGTTCTATTTCTAGTGTTAAAAGTCTAAATAGGTTGCTTACTTTTTACAGAACTCAACGGTTATTATTTTTCTGTCCGATTTTATTTTCACCTAAAGTTAACCGTGGATACTAGTACTGCAAGTGTGTCTTTTTTGGGCCCGTAATTTATTTAAGGTGTACTTTCTTATTTTGATTGTGTATCATGTATGTGCTTATTGAGCTATTCAAAAGCTATCCTAGAACCCTTTTTTTTTGTTACAGTGCACACAAGGTTTTCTGTGAATGGATTATCATACAAGCTTGACTAGTTGTATAAATAGTCTAATAGCTACATGGCTTTGTATATTTCACATCAGTTTCTTAAATATCAAATTCAAATCTAGTACTGCATTCTCTCTTCCTCTCATTCTCTTTAAATTCAATATGTTTGTACAGTTTGCCTGAAGAAAATCTTAACCTAACACCTGCCCATGAAGAGTTTCATGATCAGACATTTGCTCCACATGGACTTCATGATCAGACACCTGGAGGTTTTGATTATAGCGAAGGTAGGGCAGGCAGCTCCAGTGATAGTGAAAGTAACAGTAGCAACAGTGGAAGTGACAGTGGAAGCGATAGTAGTAGCAGAAGTAGAAGTTCCGATGGATCATGGAGTGAGAGTAGTAGTGACAGTGAAAGTGATACGTCTTCCAGCAGCGAGGGATTAGAGAGTACCGATGAGGACGTAGATATTTTGAGTGATGAAAAAGAGCCAAAGCACCAAGCAGAAGTCTGTGATCAAAGAATGTCCTTACCCATTCCAGTAAAATCTCTTGATGGAAAATCTACGCAGAATGCGGTTGATGAGAAGAAGGATGATAATAAATCCGATGCAGTTGATATTGAAAAAGACTCACCTGTGGAATGGGAAGCTAAAACGGCGCTGACTACAAATACCATTTCTGATAGAGTTAGAAAATATGCAGAAGAGACAAAGGCTTTTTCATATGATTATCAACAGCCCCAGGAGCACAAAGATTATACGAGGAGTTTGTTTTATGAAAGGGGAAGTGAAGTCAAAGATAGCTCTAGGAACGAACAATCTGACAGTGTTGAGAAACTATCTAAAGGTAAACATAAGAGGGATTCTGAATTGAAGAACATTGATGAGAAATCTGAAGGTACAAAAAGGCTGAAAGGAGGAAATCTCGACTCGTGAATCATATTTTCTATGGATACATATGTTTAAATGTTTGGGAACTCTAGAAAATTTTCTCATTTCGAATTTACTGAAGACACTGGTAAGGCCCCTGTAACAGAAATTAAGTAGTAGTGAATTAGCTTATTTTAAGTTTGAGTTTTACTTTATGTATTTTTACCCTTTTTGCTTTGAGGTTGTATTTAAACTTGGCCTTGTTCTTCATTTGCAATGAATCAATATTTCAACAATATCTTCTTCTCTCTAAAACTCTTACTATCTAATATGCATCCCACAATTTCTCATTCATTAGAATCCCTACTAGTGAGACTTGGATTTTATCGGTTCGTTCCTTGAATCTATTTTCCTGTCACAACCCTTAATACACAACCAGGGAATTGAGCTGACAGCGAATGCATGACTAGAGGTCTGCTTAAACATATATGGAAAACAAAGCAAACACTTCAGAGGGAGTGAATTCAAATAGCACTAAAGTAAAACCTTCATTGAAAGCAACTTTAGATCCTGGAAGGCCAACCTCGGTGCTAAAGTTGGATCATCATCTACTTTGGAATTATGGAGTTGTCTTTATATAATAGTATACTTTGTTATTATTGTTGTTACTACTACTATTGTACGTTTTTTTTTTTGTTACATTGTAACAAATATGGGCCTCTTTTTCTGTTGAAAAGTACTAATAATAATATCATCCTTAAGGAAGGTGAATTGGATTAAGATTTTAAAGGACAATTTTTGTTTGAAAAAGTCTTGAGGATTTTAAAAGACTTTGCAGGATTTTGATGACTTTGAAGATTTTAAAAGACTATTAAGGATTTCAATGGATTTAATTTATAAGATTTTAAAGGATTTGAAATGATTTTATGAATTTCAAGAGATTTCAACAGATTTTATGAATTTTAAGAAATAATTGAAAAAATATCATAACACACTCTCTTTCACAAAATCTCAATAAAGACTCTTATTTATTTTACTTTATTTTTTATGGGACGGAGTAAAAAACAATCCTAAAAAATCTCATGTTTTCATGAAAGACTTTTTCATGCTAAAATTTCACTAGACAA
>Ga0315913_1010143_pt1 | contig 10920 bp, 9 predicted proteins | sample MpolsnodulesMG_FD_207736 | JGI IMG/M metagenome (GOLD analysis project Ga0315913, IMG submission 207736) | Medicago polymorpha root nodule microbial communities from Los Angeles, California, United States - small nodules | ecosystem: Host-associated > Plants > Roots > Nodule | place: USA... | reverse complement strand
GAACATGAAAACTGATACAAATCACAAGAACAATGAATCGTATCAGGCAATTTTGGATGAAGTTTGAATCTATTCAAATAGGCAAGAGCTTGAATCGTATCATGAAACCCATATGAAGTTTGATACGATTCAAATAACACTAATACGTATCAACTAAGCCAAAAACAAATACAGAGGGCTAAATTGAATTGATTAAAAAACTTCAAGGAAAGATTTGAATCGTATCAAACATCATCAAAAGACCAATGGAACCCGAAACAAGGAATAATACGATTCAGAAATGTTTCGTAACACTTTGAATCGAATCAAACATTCACAAAAGCATAATTTGATAAAATAAAATAAAAAATAAAAAATAACTTGACTTCAAAGACAATCCTAAACACAAGAAACTATTGTGGAGGACCTAAGATTATGGATTAACTAGGGTGCTTTCACAATTGAGGTAATTAAACAAACGCAAAGAAACATACACCATCTAAATAAAAACATCATCAAAACCCAAACTAAAAGATTAAAGGAGTAACTAGAGAAACGTCAATATCAGTGTCAAGTCTAATAGATATATGTGACAATGTTTCATACCAAAATATAAACTATAGTATGCATTACAACTCAACAATATTGTACATTTCATATGCAGAATGTGAAAATCTCAGTCTTACAATAAAAGGAGCTAAGCAATAAGCATTAAAAAGAACTTACACTTAACACCAAGTGCCGTCATAAATCATAAAGTTTCAATACTAAAAAGCATGACCATCAAATAATAGTAACATGATCATTCACCAAATTAAAAACAGTAACCAACACTACATACACTGAAAAGTTCAATCAATTCTGCTTAAGATCTTGAAGAGGTTGCCTCTTAGCAAATTTATTCCTAGACATCACTGACCCAACTTCCTCCTTCTTGTCAAATTTAATGTTCTCTTTATGTATCATTGGTGTAGCCTTTGATGGTGACTCCAACTTCTTTTGATAAGCATCTTCATCTCCAGAAGCAGTGTCTATAAATCAAGGTTTACAAAAATGTCGATTAATTCCTATATCGAAACAGTCGCTTATACAATGTTTTATAAAAAGGTCTGCAACCGCAATATGAATTGCAGTCGCTTACTTCCATGTGTCTGGTTTTCATTATCACTACAACACATAAACATAAAAGAAGTTTTCCAATATTTTCCACATAATTTTTGTTGACAATCTTTTACAACAGGTTTAACGCATTTTCAGAAATTTTTCAAAATGTCAAAACATCAAAACATTGTTTTTAAAAATGCATTCTTCGTATCTTGTTCGCAATTTAATAGACCCTTGTAAAAGAGGCAATAAAATTTCAGCCACGGCAGCGACTTAAAACATATATTGAATGCATTGGCAAATAAATAGAGGTCGAAATGCATTTCCCCTTACTCAAAATTTATACTTTACCTGAAGCAAAAAGTTGTTGAAGTCTGAAATTGCTCAACTCCATTTCATTAGTTTGAGGCACAGTTGGAACAAGCTCATCTTGCACTTCCTCGTCTGAATTTGCATCACCCCTTTTCCTTTTCCGACTCGCCGTTTCACTAGGTTCATCTTCTGCTCCAACTCCACCAATACCATCATGAACATTAGAGTTCTCAAAAAAGTTCATACCATCTCCCCGACTGTTTTCCATCTCCATTGTGTCAATTTGCATGCTTTCATTCATGTTACAAGTTTCCATAACAACATCTCCAAGTGTATTTGGATTAAAACATGTTTCAACCTCAAAGTCTCTATTAGCTGAAGCTTCAAAGTCATTAGCGGAAAATCCAATGCACTCCTCAGGATCTGCAACCATACATGTCTTTTCTGATGATCTCAGCATCTCTTCTTCACAAACATCTGCTTAGAGGATTAAAAAAGAATGCAATAAAATATTATATTGTGGAAACTTATTTATATAAGCTATGAATAACGATCGAGTTAAAAACAAAACTGCATTATACCTAATGCTGTCATTGGATAAGTACTACTAGAAATCAATTCACCAGTTGTCATAAATAGATCGTGTGTACCACCATTTGAATATTGAACACTTGATGAATTACCTTCACATGGAATTTTTTGCGTAGACCCATTGTTCTTCCCATCAGAATCTTTGGCAACAATGGATTCATCAGGGAAACAAAAGGCATCAACTCCAGATTCACTTTTTCCAGATCCACAATGCATAATTTCATCATCAGGCTTTTGAACTTCTTCATCAAAATATGAACTGAAATCCCCTAGAGAATCATGTAGAAGATTAAAATCATTTACGATTGACCCTTGAGAGGTTTTGATTCTACTTGAATTTAGAGCTTCATCTTTACACTTTGCAGTTTCACATTCATCTTCAAGAAGGTCAAATTCTACTTCTGCCAACTTTTTACCAAACTCTTCTGATAATTGAACACTTGGTGCATGACTCTCATATGGAATATTTTCCATAGACACATTGGTTTTTGCATCAGTATCCTCGGCAGCAATGGATTTATCATGGGAGTACAAGATATCAATTCCAAATCCACAATTTCTGAGATCGTAGTCTCCACTGTGCATAACATCATCATCAGATTTTTGAATTTGTCCTCCAACCAAAGGTGAACTTGATTCAACCGGAGAAACATGTAAAAGGTCAGCATTGTTTACATTCGATCCATGAGGGCTATCGATGCTACCTTGGTTTATAGCTTCATTGCTACCGTTGCCAGTTTCAGAAACATCTTCAACAAGATCAAATTTATCATCCATGTCTGCCACTTCTTCTTCCATCAAATCATTAGCAATTTTTTCTGAAACAACCTTTACACCGCTTGTATCTGCATTTTTAGGAGCAGTGCATAAAATATCAAGGTTAGAGAGATTATAAACTCATTTGTATAAAACAATGCGAAAAGGTTAAGAAATATAACTAATATGTACATTATGACCATAGATTATTTTGCAAAACAAATAAATTTACCTGTGGCAGCCATTTTGTGAACAGCAAGATCATTAGTCTCAACTTCACCTAATGGATCAATTGGCGGAAACTGAACTGATGAATCTTCACAACTAGACGAATGAACTGCATCTAGAATATCTTCAACAGTCAAATTGGTGTCCTCATCAATATTTTTCGCACCGGTTGATAAATCAAGGCAGACTGTAGCAGCTTCCGATAGAACACAATCCTTATCATCCAATTTGTGAAGTTGTTCAACCAAACAGCCACTCGATTCCTTTGGAGAAACATGAGGGCTATTTATGCCACATTTGTTAACAGCTTCATCGCTACCGTTGCCACTTCCATAAACATCTTGAAGATCTATTTCATTATCCCTGTTTGCAACTTGTCCCTCTGTCAAATCATTACCCAATTCTTCTGAAACAGACTGGGTAAGATCGTCATCGTCGTTCATGTCAACTGCACTAGGTTCTGCATTCCAACCTTCACCGGGATCAATGTTCTCTTTATTAGCATCGATCCGCAAACTTTCTTCCGAATCACTTGCTGGTGTCCCTGTATTACTTAGCATAGTGGGAGAAAAATCCATCATTTTCTCTTGACCATGATCATCTTGCTCCTGATTAACACCAATCAGTATGTTTTCCTCCACACCGCAAACTCCAATATCTCTTGGTGTCAATGAACCAATCAATTTCTCTGATGCCGGGGCAATACTCATCTTTTCCGAAGATTCAAACTTCACTCCACTTGTAGCTGCATTTTTAGTAGCAGTGCCTGAAATATTAAGGTTAGAGAGATTATAAACTCATTCCTATTATACCTGAATGCAATAAGATGATTGTTGAACACCACAATAACAATAACAATAATATAAAAACAAGTACTAATTTAACTTTTCACAGGAATTGCTTGTTCTTTTATATAAATATAAAGGACACACCTGACTGAGATAGCAAATCCCAGATACGTAAAACACAAATAATAATAAATATACAACAATTTCACAAATTAATGATGATTCAAAAATAACAAATCATGCTCTGATTAAGCAGTTAACTATTTCATACACAGCTAATTAAAACTTCCAATAACAATATGAAATACAGGGTGATTCTGCTATATGGTAGTTCCATCAAACTCCAAATTTAACAATAAGTAAAGGAAAATTGACATTTTTTTTTATAATCGTCTTATATGGGACCTGTCATATTGAATTTACCCTTCACACATAAATATTTGGGGATACATATCAATATACCTATGACAACGAATTCATGAACATCGAGATCACTCGTCTCTACTTCATTAGATGGATCAGTAGACCGAACTTGAACTGGTTTGCCATCAGAATCTTCAAAATTAGATGAATGAACCTCATCTAGAGTATCTACAACAGCCACATCAGTGTTCTCGTCAGTATTTTCCACACATGGTGATGCATCAAGGCACATTGCCGCAGATTCGTCCATAACACAATTATTATCATCGATATTTTGAACTTGTTTAACCGAGCGGTCACTGGATTCCTTTGGAGAAACATTTAATGAATTCACATTCTCCATGACAGATCCTTGATGGATACTATTCTGATCTATTTTTTCAGCATCATCTTCAACTTTTTTTGTTCCACTAGAATCTTCATGAACCTCAGTTTTTCTACTCATTACTTCAACTTCTCCCTCCACCATATTTTGCTCCTGACCGACACTCATTTGCAAAGCCTCCACATTAACGGATCCAATGTCATCTCCTTCAGGTGCTGATTTCAGCTTCGACTCTTCTAGACCTTGACTAATCTTTCGTGAAGACGCTGACTTCACTTCACAGGCATCAGCATTTCCATCAGCAGTGCCTAAAATATAAAGGTTTGAGATGTCATAAACTAATAAACTAATCACAGCAAAATCAACTATAGCACTCGCCTATATCAAGGTGTACAAGACAACAAGTAGATGTGTCGAAGAAATTTACAACAAAATAAAGGATTAGGGGATTAAGAAATCCTACTTGCAGAAAGATTAGTACACCAAAAAAAATTATCAGACCAAGTGTAATTATCTTTGTAAATACTTATAGATTGTAGATTACAAACTTTCAGTAAAATTCGAAAAACTTTTCTATACCTGAATCAACCTTGTGATCGGACTTGACTTCACTTAGTGGAGTAGTTAAAATTTGATCTGGTTCCTCGTCTAGTTTTTCTGCTTCATCTCCAACTTTTTCAGTTTCACTTGTATCTTCATCAACATCAGTCTGTTCACTCAACACCTCATGCTCTACATCCACCATATTTGCATCATCACTTGATGATGCAAGATGCAATTCCTGACTGTCTTCATTTTTCTCCGTATTGACACACATTTGCATGCTTTCTTGTACGTTAACGGATCCATTGTCATCTCCTTCAGATGGTAAGTTCAACTTAGACTCCTCTATACCATCACTCGTCTTTTGCGAAGATGCTGACTTCACTTCACAAGCGTCTTCATTCCCAACAGCAGACCCTAAAATGTAAAGGATTGAGATAGATATTATAAATTAGCTCCGATAAAATCAACTATAGCACTTGTCTATATCAAAATAATAGAGATAACAAGTAAATCATAGTACTACATATATATTGTAACACTGAAACCCTAATTTCAATCAAGAAATATATGGAACTTTAGTTGCTCTATAGGTAGGAACCATTGGCCGAACAACGTAAACAAAGATCATGTCTCATTGTCTTGCAATTTTTCTTTCATTTATTCTTCTGTTACTAGTTGTTCTAACACAAAATTTGAGTAAAATTTAGAAAAAAGTTTTATACCTGAATCAACCTTGTGATCAGACTTGACTTCACTTAACTGATCCGGTTCCTCCTCCGGTTGATGTTCATCACTTAAGTTGATCTTCTCGTTTGAATCATTCCCAGCAACAGTATCTACACTCAAGTTGGCCTTCTCGTTCGAATCATTCCCAGCGACAGTATCTATAAAGATAAAAGTTTGAAAATTTTGAAACTTATATTCTTATAAAAACAAAAATTGATACAAAACTAACATAGAAATTCATTAAATATAAATGGTATTGTTCAAACAACAGCTCTGATATACCTGAAGCTTCCATTTGAAGCTCATCAGCACCAATGTCTGAGTCCAAGTCTATAACTTCAACATTTAACTTGTGTTTATCGACGCCTTCATCGGCTTGTAACTGGGGTGGTGCAGGATTTTGATTTTCTTTTCCCTGTATGCATAATTAAACAGAATCAACAACTAAAATACATAATTCAATGTAATCACGCCAGACACTGGAACACAGGACACAAACACGGACACAGGAAAAACTACTGACACAGACACATCAACACCGATAAAATTTTGAGAATATGACAGAACTCAATGTAATCACAGTGTCAGTGTCGGACACGAAACTTGTCGGACACATTTTCAATCAGAAGTGTATGTGCAATAAAGAACTAAATAAATAATTAATTCAAGAATAAAGAGTATCTTAGTCCCCAGGAAAAAATGTGACAACTAATTTATTCTCAAAATTACAAACTCAGAACACATGTTATTATAAAAAAAACAAATTTAAACAGCTTAAATAGTCCACAATAGTTTAATAAGTCCCTGATTTAGAAATAATCCAAAATAGTCTAATAAGTCCAAATTTGAGGGATTAAATTAAGTTTCACATATTCTTGGAGAGAGTAAGGTCCTGTTTGTCTCATACTATACAAAAAAAGTATTTTTTATAAAAATAAATAAATAAACAGAGGTAATTTTTAATTATAAAAAAAACAAAAACAAAAACCAACCAGATCTAAACATAAAAAAGTGATTATCTTAAAAAAGATTAGATTTTTAACAAAAATGGTGATTATTTATAACACAAAACAGTTAAGAAAAACAACTTGATTATAACATTCATATCAAACATGTTCAAAGAAGAAGAAAAAAACATGATTTCAACAAACCTTATCTATCAAAACAACTAAACAACTTGACAAAAGGGTCAACGGAAAATATGATTTTTACCAAACCCTAAAATTCCATTTACCAAAATAGTAAAAAAAATAAATGAAAAATTGATAAAAAATAAATAAATAAAAAATAAAAACCTGATAAATCAAAGAAAGTTGTTTGGCCATATCAACGTTCTTCAAATTCGCAGGAATTCCATGTTTCTTGCAATAACTCTGAAGTTTTTTCCTCTTCATTGCAAAAAAATCCATCTTTTTCTTCTCCCTGTTTAGTTCCAAACAACAAGAACAAGAACAAATTTTTGTGTGTATGAAAATTCGTAGGAGCAAGAAGGAATGTTTTTGTATGAAAATTCGTGGGAAAAAGTTAAGAAGTTTTTTTGAAGAGAATGATAATAAGGATTGTGGATTTGGTTTGGTTTTGAAATTTGAAACGGTTCTGTTTCCCGCTATTATATGTTAAATGAGAACACCAATATTCCTTCTCTTTTCTTTGTTTCAGAGACGGTACACGTGTATGCCACTTTAATACATCTCCATGCGAACAATGACTTTAATGGATATATGTCTAAAAAAAAAAAAAAATTGTTTTAAAATAAGTGTTGTTTGATTGTTTTACATACATTAAGAAAAACAATAAATGAATAAATAAATGGAATGATTTTATAGGATTGTTACTAATTAACTATTGATTTTTTTTTGGTACAAAAAAGAGGGCAACCAAGAGAAAAGAAACTACGAAATTAACCGTACATTCTAGGCATGCAAACCCCGAAAATATCATCAAACATGAGCTTTTGAAGCTCAGTAGGAGGAGTCTCCAAAATGATCAAATTCAAACGATTCACAGAAATGCTAAAATTAGCAAGTCAATCGGCACTTCTATTTCCTTCGCGTCAAGTATGGTTGATTTGCACATGTCAATCCATTCTCAGCAGCTTCCTGATACGATGAACTAAAATAGGGATATTCCCAGTAAACTTGAACTTGTCAGAAATCATGTCGATCAATATCTTCGAGTCACTTTCCACTATAAGATGATCAAAATGTTCCCTCCAAGCCATCTATATACCCAAATACAACCCCCACATCTCAGCATGTAAGGCATCACAAGCTCCAATCTTCTTAGTGTAGCCTTTAATCCATTGACCATCTGCATCACGAAAAATACCACCACAACTGAAAATATGACGCAAATCCTTGCAGGCAGCGTCGCTGTTGAGCTTGATCCAACCTTCATGAGGTCGTTTCCATCCTATGTAGATAATGTCCTTCACCTTAGACCCTCTATGAAGGTGCTCCAAGTTGTAGTCTTCAATATCTCTAACGAATCTCTGGATTAAAATATTTGGATTATACGGCCTTTGGAAATCAACTTCAAAGATAGTTTTGTTCCTCCATTTCCACAAATACCAACACGTAGTCATGAAGGTGGTTTGCCAACTATATGTGCTCGTCCCAACCATTTTCCTCTTAAGGTTATTGAAAAACCAATCCCTGCGGTCAAAGGAAAAGAAGTTAGTTATAAAATCAGAGGGAACAATATGAAGCCATACCTGAGTTGCATGAATGCAGTCACGAAGCACATGAAGGACAGTTTCATCATCATTTCCACAACATGGGCAAGTAGGAGAAATCCCAACACCCCATCTACTTCTTCGCAAATTAGTAAGGATTCGCCCATGAATAGCCAACCAAATAAAAGTTTGAACGTGATGTGGGTCATGCCATTTCCAAAGAATCTTCCAGTCACCCTCCAACGTTGGACAATTCTGATGTTGCAGAGAATAAGCACTTTAAACTGTGAACTGATTGGTATTGGTTCCACTTCACCCAATAGCATCAGGACCATCCTCATATGTAGGAGTCGGGATAGCAAGAACCCTACTAACAGTGTCATCTGGCAAGTTGTTCATAAGGAAATCAATATCCCATTCTCCTGAAGGAGTAAGAACATCTCTAACAGTAAGAGTAATATCTATGTAGTCCTGATTGCTTATGGATAGAAGTGGTCCATTATTAGGAGACCATTTATCTAACCAAAAATTAATACTACGACCATCTCCAATTTTCCAAACCACATGACGCTTAAAATCATCCCAAATACCTGCCAAAGCTTCCAAAGGGGTGATTATAAGGCTGCACACTAATATTGGCAACGACATCTTTCCCACGCCCATATTTGCTACGAAGGACTCTACACCAAAGGTTGTCCGGATTGTTAATCAGGTTCCAGAGAATCTTCATGAGAAAAGCCTCATTCATATTACGAGCTTGTCGAAATCCAAGACCTCCATCAATTTTAGGCAGACTACAAACATTCCAACTAATCAGATGAGCTTTCCTACCTTGATCAGAATCACCCCACACGAAACCACGCTGAATTTTATCAACCTCGTCACAAATGGTCTTAGGGATCTTAGCATATTGCATATGGTAGTAAGGAATTGTGTTGAGGACAGACTTAGTGAGAGTGATCCTACCTGCAAAACTTAATCAGTGATGTTTCCAGCCACTCAACTTACTCTGAATTTTGTTAACAATATGATTAAAATGTCCTCTAGAACTCCTCCTTGTAGCAAGGTTAGCTCCAAGGTACCTGCCTAAACTATTTACCTGATTAAAACCTGTGTGTTGTAAAATTTCCTCGTGAAGTTAGGTATCAACATTTTTGGAAAAATACACATGTGTTTTATTCCTATTAATTTTTTGACCAGAAGCTTGACAAAAAGTATCAAGGCAGTGCAATAAGCAATGAGCCTGTTCAATAGAAGCTTCTGCAAAAAGAAGAAGATCATCAGCAAAAAGTAAATGAGAGATTTAAGGACCATACATGCCTGCGCGCATAGTGTAACACCCCGTTTTCCTAACAATGTAAATAATACACATAATCAGAGTATTGAACGTAAAACGGGATATCACACTACATTTAAAGTATAAATAGAGTAAAGTTACTATTTATTAAAACCACTTTAACAAAACATCGCAGCGGAAAATAGATTCTTAGTTCAACAACTTTGGCACTACGGCCTCAACGTAAACAACTTAATTAAAAATCTTAATTCAAAAGGTTCAACAACATAATTCAAAGTTTAATACGCAACAGTGGAAAACATAGCAAATATCCACATCCCGTTACGTATCAGAGCGACCCTAAGACGACGCATGAGAGAGTCAACTCACATCAGCAACTAAACCTGGTTATCTGCACGTTACCCACGTAGAGGCAACATTCAAACAGAAGGGGTGAGATTTCACATTCAATAATAATAAGCATATAATTCATCAACGGAATTTAACAACCTAAACAACAATCATTAACAACAATAATAGTTCACATATACTTATCATCAATAATATTTCACATATACTTCATTTATTTCCACTTAGCATTTAAATCAACAACAACTATCTAACAAAGACGACGACAACTCGACATTAACGACAATGCAACGACACAACAACAACTTGACTATGCAGTATGCATGTGGTACCAATCAACCCTGGAGCATAGCTCCTAAAATCAACGCTGGAGCATAGCTCCTAAAATCAACACTGGAGCATAGCTCCTAACTTTATATGAGTATGCATGGACGCAACAACTTAATCGACAACAACGTACAACTTCAACGACTTGACGACATCAACAACATCGACAACAACGTAAGACATCAACGACATTGACAACATCAACAACAACGTAAGACATCAACGACAACGTCAACAACAACAACAACAGCAACTAACAACAACAACATCAACATTATAATCTCTTAAGTATTCATCATATAATTGCAACCATATAATCATCATGTTAAATTCAACATAAGCATGCATATAATAATTCATCAACATATATACATACGTTCATGTAATATTTCATCAACAAGTTATTCATATAATAGACCATCAATTATCTATGAATTCTACGGACTTTCTACACTCTTAACAACCAATTCTACGTGTTCGATCATTAAATCTGGTT
>Ga0315913_1010142_pt1 | contig 10922 bp, 9 predicted proteins | sample MpolsnodulesMG_FD_207736 | JGI IMG/M metagenome (GOLD analysis project Ga0315913, IMG submission 207736) | Medicago polymorpha root nodule microbial communities from Los Angeles, California, United States - small nodules | ecosystem: Host-associated > Plants > Roots > Nodule | place: USA... | reverse complement strand
ATATTTCAATCAGCATTAAAGCAATAACAATGAATGTAACTACATGTGTCTGTGACGTGCCGGTGTTGGACACCGTACGCACCTTCAATATGAAATGTCAGTGATGATTAAGCGTAATTTTGTTTTAAAAGATATTACCTTGAGTATTGGTTAAGTTCATGGATATTGGCATCAATGTCATCCCATGACAGTTTGGTTCATTTCCAGTAGCACAAACAAGAGGATTACCAACAATGCTGAAACAACAAAAAAGAATTTCCAAAATCTTTCAATTAGTACTCAATTTTCTGTTTCCATCCATGCAGAAAAACACATACATTCAGAGAGGGAATTACCTAAATGATTTCGCCAAAATTCTTGGTACTGGTCCACTAAGATTGTTGTAGGACAGATCACTACATTGCGAATCGCAAAAAAAAAAAAAAAAAAACTTTAGTAACACAAAAACTATAAACAGAATTAAAGAATAATGAGACAAAAGAATAGGCTGTGTATATTACAGTAAAACAAGTTGTGTCATGTTAGCTAGTGATTCTGAACATTCACCAACAAGACTGTTATTGTTCAACCTCCTGAAACAATTTTAATAACTTTTCAGCTTCAAAAAACATAGACTAATACTAAAAAAATAGCTTAAGCTTAAAATTTCAAAATCATATATCCTTACAAGTATTGAAGGCTTCTTAAGTGACCAAGAGAGGGAGGAATTTCGCCATTGAAGAAGTTATTAGACAGATCAAGAGTTTGAAGCTTAGGAAGTTTTCCTAATTCTGAAGGGATTGATCCGGTTATGTTGTTATTCTGTAGCAGCCTAAAATAATAATCAAGAAAAAATAACCTTAGTTCCTTTTCAGATGACTTAAATACGTGAAGAAGCATTGTAAGTCACATAGTGACCTTCCTGTCATGATCCACTGAGATTCAGCCTTTATCACTTCCATTCGTCAAAAATAAAACTAGGTAAATTGCATAGTTTTTATGAATTCTGATTACTTACACCATCTGAAGGTTGGTTAAATTCCCTATGCTTGGAGATAAACTACCTGATAAACTTTGACTTGGAGTACCCCTAAACAAAAGAAAACCAGTTTAATATAACTTTTAAAATCAATTTGTAGCGTAATTAACCGCAACTGCAATTTAAAACCGCCCGTTCATTTTTTCATCTTGATATAGAAGATTGAAGAAAAAATTTACTACTTACAAGCCAGTAACAAGATTTTCACTAGAACATGTAACCATAGTCCAACTACATGGATCAACTGCATCACCATCCCAATTTTCTAGAACACCATGTGGATCCACTAGAGAGTCTTTAATACTCATTAAAGCTTGCACTGCAAATACAACCAAAGAAAAACACACAATTCAAAACTCTACATATTGAACTCATATGAAGTTACATGTAATTATATACAAAGTTTCAAATTTACCTTCATAGTTTACTCCTTTAGAAGAAAGCAAAGCATTTGAACATGAAAAGCTCAAAAACAAGAAAAACACAAAACAAAGAAGAGATATAACTCTTCTTGGCTTCATCATTTTGAATTGGAATTTTGAAGAAACAAGACAGAAATATAGTACTAACAACTTTAGATTCCTTAACTAACTGAAACTTATAATGATGATGTTGTTGAAAATGTGAACTGTTTTAAAATGGATGTTGTTTCTTAAATTTTGATTTGATGTTCAAAAGAAGAAAAGAAAAAGAAAAGAAATTTAGTTCCTTCTTTCCATGGTAGAATAGAATCTTATTCACCCAAAAATCTTGTGTCAGAGTAAGTGAGTGAGGGTGGGAAAGAAAAGAAAAGAGAAAGATGATGTGTTTTTGTGCAGCATAAAGGGAACTAGCATGCCTGTCACTGAGTCATGAAACTTTAAACAAAATATTATGCAATACAATGGTTTAAGTATTTATTTGTGAATAACAGTCATTTTGGTTTCTGAATGTGTAACGAGTAGCCACAATAGTTCTTCAATATATTGAAATTTCAAAATAGTCATTAATATTAGGTGTATGTTTGAAATCATGGTTAATTTGAAAAATGGTTAATTTGAAAAATCAATGTGACACCGTAATTTTATTGAAGCTGCAAAAAGTAATTTTCTAAAAAATTACCATGCACAAGGTTATTCTGCCAAACACACCAATCAATTGCATATATGGTATGGATAGAATGGGAAATTCACTTTGTGACATAATCATGCACACAACCATAAAGTGGAAAAAAAATTTCATGAATTATTAATTATATGCATTAGCACAGTATTAAATAAATAAAGAAAAAAAAGTACTGGAGGTTGAGGAAGATGAGGTATCATCATTAGATCTTACTTAACATTAAGCATGTACATATATAGAATCAAAGAATAATAATACTACATTCATTTTTTTTTCTCCTTTTATTGGTGAAAATGACCTTGATTCTACATAAATTAGTCATATAGTGGTGTACTAGTGTGGAAAAAAAATTGATTGTTAATATGTGCATTTTTTAAATTCTACATACATTTATTTTGACGCACATACATGCAATGGATTGTGCTTTGCTTTATGGGAATGTGGAGAACCAAAAATTCTCTGAGTTTAGCCATTCAGTAAAGTCCTAAATGAGAATTTTTTTATATATTAAGGTATAGAGAGAATGTGAGAATCTCGAGGAGGAGGAAGTGGAGTGTGTACTGGGCGATTGAGATTTATGATGGATTTTGTGACCCACCAAATATAGATGAACCATGAAAATCTTTGGTGTCTTTCCTATGTTTTATAAACAAATAAGTAAATAGTGTCAATTAGACCCTATTTGAATTCGAATTGAGTGATGGACATTTTAAATTCTAGTTTTGTGAAAATTGGATCGAATCGGCCGATGTAACCGGTTGAACCACAATTTATCATGTTCATCTTTTATTGTTGAATCAATTGAACAATAACTCGGAAAACTCGTTGATTTGATATCCGGTTCGGTTTTATAATATGATAATTCTACTAAGGTAATCTCTTTATTCCAGATTAAGTGACACAGTTGACATTATCACACATATCAATGCATAATTTTGTTCTTTAATATCTTCAATTATCTATTAAAAAAATTATGAAAATTTGATATTTTAAAAATATTCATCAAAATAAATTCAACATCTTATACGATATTTTTTATTTTTGTATATTAATAAAAAAGATATGGTCAAAGATTGGTAAGTCAATATTTCATATCATGAGAAATGTCGTTTAATATGAGACTGAGGGGGTTAGGCTTATAGTGGTTTTTAGTCTTGAATGATGAGTGCCTTTCTTAATCAAATTTTTGCTTATAATAAAAAAAACAAATGAAAATAATAATTTAACAGAATTGATATACTTTGTGGTATAAATTAATGTTGGTGATGGTAGCATGGGATGTGCTTTATAGATTCCATAAACCACTATGAGTATTATGAGGTAAGTACAATCACACTTGGGTCTCTTTGGTCAATTACCAAGCAGACAGTCATTCCCCTAAAATTGTTCTAAAAGAGAAAAACTTTGAAAAGCAAAAGCTGCAAGTGCAATTCCCCTCTCTCTTTCTCTGACCCACACATCTCTTTCTGCAAATCATTTTTGTTACTTTTTTGTGTGCTTAGCTTAGGTAACTTATTATTATTATTATTATCATGGTGTCACCAATTAGCAATATGTAGTTGTTGCATTACTCTCTATTCTACGCTAACAAAGGCGCGTGCTTCATTATATTCCAACAAACCAAGTGCTTTTCAACCAATTTTGCTAGCAAGAAAAAACCAAGTGCTTTCACATTAGGAAATTACTCTTCTCACTTTTTAAATAGTTCTTTTTCAACTACCGTTGATCCAGCGGTAGTTAACTTCCACTTAACGTTTCAACAGTAGTTAAGTGTCGTTGGACACTTTTTAAAATTGATTAAGCGGTATTTAAATGTTGTTGAAAAATCGAGCGACAGTTAACGTATGATTTTTGAACATTTTGAAAAGTGAAAAGAGTAGTATTTGTCACGTTAAGTTTTCTTACATATTTGGGCTTGGAAGATACATATTTTACTATATAATTTGTTTTCTTTAATCTAAAGTGTTCAACTTATATTTTGGAATCGTCAAACAAAAAAATAAACTTGTATTATGGGCTAATTGATTTCGATCCAGCGGTCATTGATGTGTTAATTGTATGAATGTGTAAAACTTGCAACTACAAATAATCTAAATTCTTTTTTAAAAAAAAAATATTCGATCCAGAACCGACTAATCTGAGGGTACCGATCCCACCACCCACTTGCGGGAGGGCCATTTAAAGGCAAGAGAGTGAGAGTTGGATCCTGATGTTTGGATCAAGTATAAGATGCGAGAGACTCATACTTTAGGGGGACATTATTGAGTTCAAGTTTAAATGATTATTATTCCATCAACTATGAAGGAGAAAAAATGCTAGATTATAAGAGATGACTCATATTAAAACATCAACTATTAATGTCTTAAGCTATTGAGGTGAAGATGTGTTGTCTGTTTCTCTTGTAGTCCTAAAGCATTGAATTGTTGTTGTTCTCAGAGCTTTCCTAGACTCCCCACATATACAAATTCTTACATTGGGCCATGTAAGAATTGAGTGATAATAGAGAGAAAATTCTATAGGTGAAATTTTTGCAGGTTGAGTATGTCTCTTAGAGTAGAATTTGATTCTGGATGGAAAAAAAATGTCAGATTTTACTAACCTTCCGATCAAACTTGAAATCCCTAAGACCCTATTCTTCTATGAATTGACGGGTGAAAAAAAAATGAATAAATGATAAAGGAAGAAAATTAAGAGTTCATATTCTAACCACGTTCATTTAATTTATTATACATGTACATGCAATATCAATCATCGATCAATTTATTAATAGTTGGTGTTATTTACTCACTTTATTATTTTACTCTCTATGGTGAATTGTTTATTTTAGGGGAGTTTATTCCCTTGAAGTAGACATGAACTCGTGAAGGCAGAGATCATATATTTCAGAGTTTAATTAATATATTTGTACTTATGTAGTCCTTGTCTTACACTTATTGAGCCCTACAGCATATATATCTCTCTGCCTTGTATATATACACATATAGTCTCATTCAAAAAGCTTTAAGAAATATTTAATATTCTCGAAATAAATTCATCGACCTCACCACTAGGTAGACTCAATGCATGAAGCTACCTCAACATTCTTCTTTCGGAGCACCATTGGTTGTGTATCACATCCCCTTGGACACCTATATTATAGACGTACAATAATGTAAATAAAATGTACTATATATTATATGTTGCTTCTTTTGTCACATCAAATTATTTCTTTCTTTTGGAATACTCGTCACATTCATTCTATTTAAGAGGATTATCTAATAAATGATGAATGATTTATATAAAAAGACAACTAATTTAATGATTAAAATAAGTATAATAATAATCGGAGCGGTTCAGGTGGTATGACCAATAAAAACCAGGAACTAGACCCATGTCCGGTCCATCTTAGCCTTAAAATCGGGTAAAAAACTAGGAAACGGTCGAAAATAGGGAAAAATTAGCAAATTTGGGAGGTATAGCCAATCAGTCAGTATTTTTGCTTTTTATTTTTGGGTTAAATATGTTTTTGGTCCCTGTAAATATACCAACTTTTCATTTTAGATCCTCTAAAATTTTCCTTCAACTTTTAGTCCCTATAAAATTTTCAATCACTACTTTTGGTCCCTATTTTTAAGTTTATTTTTTTATTTTTTAATGAAATTGTGCAGAAATGTGTAGAATATTGTAAAATAAATTCCATAAATAAATTAGAATTTTTTAACAAAGCATAAATTAAATATGAATTTTTAACCATAAAAAATGTAAAAATTCATGTTTCGTTAAAAAATTATAATTTTTTTGGGAGAGATTCTTATAATATTATGAATTTTTCTGCAAAATCTTATTCAAAAATATGAACTCTACATATGAGTTTACTTTAAAAGAGGAACCAAAAGTGAAGATGGAAAATTTTGTAGAGACTAAAAGTTGAAGGAAAATTCTACAGGGACTAAAACGAAAAATTGGTATATTTATAGGGATTAAAAACATATTTAACCCTTTATTTTTTATAAGAAATTATGTCATTGATATGCTGCAAATGCACTAGTTTATCGTCATAATAAAATATCGATTGCACAAGGACTTATGAATCTCATGGTATCCTTTGTCTCCCTAAGTATGCAAAAGAAGAGGAAAATGTTTTTGTATTTTTATATATGGTGAATGCAAGACTATATGAAATAAACTATTTTTAGAGAATGTTTTGAAAATATGCAAATGAGGAAAAATCCCTTAAAATCATTGAAGTTCATCATTACGACAAACAACCAAATCATATTCCTTCATTTTGCCCATTAAGGTATTCTCAATTGTATTGTTTACTCTATCTCTAGTGATAAACAAGTGTCTTACTAACACAAAATCTTACTTTCATGGCAATTCATGCTAGCGTAACCCATTAAGTCTGAATATCCATTTTCGCATCCCAAAAAGCCTGAATAGACTATTTTCATTCTTCAAAGCTTTCGTCTAACCTTATAGGTTCAATAATAACCTTCATCTCTTGGTCCATCGAACGTCCCATAAGATTTTCGTAAATTATTATGTCTAAGATCTTTCAATTCTTTCATTATCAACTTCAACTTTCGTTCCTTCGTTGATAACATCGACAAAATGAATGTTTAATCTTGTTGTGCTTAAGCCAATCAAACTCGAATGTTGGGTTAACAAGAATGTTTTTGGTGGAAGCAGTTAACATATCATGTTAACTAATATATCGTGGACGTCACACATGTATAAATTTGAAAACTCCTTATGAAATGTGGTCTAGAAAATTTGTTGATTACTCTAATTTGAGGGTTTTTGGTTGCACGTTCTACTATCATGTCAATGAGGGGAAGTTGGAGACAAGAGAAAAGAGAGTATTTGTAGGCTATGGGTATGATGTGAAATGATATAGGATCTGGTCCCCATCTTAGAGGAAGGTTATTCTAAGTAGGAATGTTGTCTTTGATGAAAATTACATGTGTTAATCCAACTGTGAAGTTCACTATTCCGGAAGACTGTGGTATTGAGAAGCAAGTTGAGCAGAGAGAAACCAAGGCTACTTGTGAAGCAGAGGAGGGCTCTCCTCAATCACATTCAAAGGTAGAAGCATCAGTTGTTCCATTATTACCAGGGGAACATCATATTATAGCTCTTATCTCCCTAAAATACGTAAGTTTGGGGGTACCTTTTACGAGGTATGATTATGAGGACATGGTTGTCTATGTTGTACAGGTTGCAGAGGAAGTGGATCCTCATGAGTTATCCACCTACAAGAAATTTGTTATTGGTACTGAATATGTCCAATGGCTTGCTGCCATGGGAGATGAGATGGAGTCACTTCAGAAGAATCAGACTTGGGAGATAGCTAGAAGAGCGTTAGGGAGAAAGGTAATGACTTGTAAATGATTGTTCAAGAAGGAAAAGTTGTCACTAGCTGAGGGGATCTAGTATAAATCTCGGTTAATTTCTAGAGGTTTCAGTCAGAAAGAGGGAGTGGACTATAATGAGATGTTCTCACCAGTAGTAGGACACACTTCCATTAGGGTGCTACTTGTTATAGTTTTACATCAGGACTTGGAGCTCGATCAACTAGATGTGAAGACAACTTTCTTACATGGAGAGTTGGAAAAGGAGATATACATGACTTTGCCAGTTGGTTTTTAGGAACCCGAAAAAGAGGATTATGTTTGCAAGTTGAAAAAGTCCTTATGTGGATTGAAACAGTCTCCGAGGCAGTGGTATAAGCGGTTCAATAGCTACATGATTGAGATCGGTTATTCGAGGAGTCTGTATGATAGTTGTATCTACTACAACAAGCTCAAAGATGGTTCTTTCATCTATTTTTTGTTGTATGCAGATGATATGTTTCTAGCTCCAGAAAAGAAGTCTGATATTCAAACATTGAAAGGGCTACTCAGTACAGAATATGAAATGAACGATTTGGGTACTGCTATGAAAATTCTTGGAATGGAGATCTAAAGGGATATAAGACATAAGAAATTTTTCTTGTCACATAAAGGATATATCTAGAAGATTCTATCAAGGTTTGGAATGGCTACTGCTAAGCCTATTGATACTCCTAGTGCTTAAAATGCACATTTGTATGTAGCATTTGCACCTAAATCATCAGAGGATAAGGAATACATTGCATGTGTTCCTTATGCTAGTGTGGTGGGAAGCTTGATGTTGGCTATGGTCCGCTCTAGACCATATCTTGCACATGCAGTTAGTGTTGTCAGTAGGTTCATAGGAGACCCTGGTAAAGAACACTAGCAAGTAGTGAATAGGGTTTTTTGCTATCTTAGGGGTACATCTGATATTGGCTTTCGTTATGGTGGTGATAGTCGGTGTCTAGTATCTAGTTACTCAGACTCCGATTATGTTGGAGATGTGGACAATAGAAGATCGATGACCGGTTACGTATTCACTCTTGGTGGTTCTGTTGTGAGTTGGAAGCCTACTTTGCAGCCTACAATTACTTTGTCTACAACATAGGCAGAGTATATGGCTTTGACAGAAGCAGGTAAGGAGGGAATCTGGTTGATAGGATTGGTCAGTGACTTGAGCCTACATCACGATCAGGCTTCAATGTACTACGACAGTTTGAGTGCAATATACTTAACCAAAGATCAACTTCACCATGAGAGGACAAAACACATTGATGTGAGGTACCAATTTCTGAAAACTAAGAAGAGGATCAAGGTAAACAAAGTGGGTACAACAGACAACCTAGCTGATATGTTTACCAAGCAGGTTCCGCAGAGCAAGTTTCAAGATTATTTGAACATGCTCAATGTTAGAAGTTGTTGATTGCCTTTGGAGGGAAAATACCTAAGGCAGAGCAGGCTCATCTGGCCATTATGTGGAATGCATCTGGCACATCTAGTACTTCGAGTACATCTGGTGGATCTAGTTATCTAGAGAGGATTCAAGTCAAGATGGAGATTTGTTGAAATATGCCTTGAATTAGTGTTGGAAAAAAGTCTCACATCGGAAAATAGGAAGAAATATGCAAAGACTTGGACATATAAATAATGGTCTTGCGTGTTAGTATTTCTTGCAGCAATAGTTAGTGGGTTTTGCTATAGCTATTATTACCTTTACTATTCAACATATGTAAATCAGCACATTATTGTGGAATTTTTTTCAACGGCACTACCTGTGGATTAATCAGCACATTATTGGATACCACGTTAAATCTTGTGTCGTTTTCATTCTGTCTTTTATTATTATTGTCATTATTCTCGCATCCCATTCTAACAAGATATATTGACATGATCACAATTTAGTACAGTTGCTAAAATTGAACATTAGACATTGTTCTGAACCGGCCAAAAGGACTTTTGACCCATTTACTTAGGCCCAATACAATCCAAAGCTCAAACACCACGTTTGGCAACATTACTTGCGACACACCCCTTTCCCATAAGGGGGTGCACGGAGCGAGCGAGACCGGTTCAAACGAACCACAACGTCTCTCTGCACGTTCCCGCAATAAACTCTATGACTGTTACCCACGATTTTGTAACTGCCAGAGCCAGGTGTGCCATTACAACGGCTCTGCAGCCCTCCACCTCTATAAATAGGGGACTCATAGCAGTCCCCAAGGTAGAATCGAACTCTTCCTCTAAACCCTCACTCTCTGATCTCTACTTACTTAAGCGTCAGAGTGCCTGCAGGTACACACCCCCCATCCGCTCCAAGAAGGCATTCTGACGCATTCTACCATCACTCAAACCACCGCATTCAAAGCACCGACAGTCACCTTCTGATCAGGTACGATCAGACATTGTTTTTGTGTAGGGTTTTCTTCTCTCAATTTGTGTTTAGATTATCCCAAAAAAAAGAGGAAGAGAAGTGTTTCAAAACAATTTTTTTCTTTCAAACCCCACATAGTTTTAAAGAGGAAAAAAAAAAGAAATTGAAAATAAAAACATGACCTAACCAGGTAAACCGCATGAACCACGAGTTTCACCGCCTTTTCGCAGTTTTTGAATGGTTCTTGGTTTAGGTCTCTAATAGTTTTTATGCTCAAATGGACCTGACATAGAATTTTTTGTTCAGCCAATGGAACCTACCGGTCTAGTTTTATTTTATTTCCTTGTTAATAGCTTTAAATGATAAATGAGGAAATAAGGGGGTTGCTAACTTACTCCAAGCTAAAAACATGAATGAGTAAGTTAAAAAGTCTACTCCCACTTGCTTTTTACTAAAAACTCTTTCATGTCTTTAATAAAACACAACTTGAATGGATGGACATTAGTGTAATTTACTTTTTTCTAATTTTTTGTTGTTGTAAACATTGTTTTTTTTAACGCCACGCCACCGTTTTTGTTTCTTGTCCTTTTCCTTATATTCATGGAGATATATACTTTGCTTTCATGTACCGTGTTTTCTACACTCCGGAGACGCACACAAACCCGGTTAATTCCCTCAAGTTTTTTTAACAATTAAATTGAAAATAAAAAAGAAAAACGTTTTTAGTATTATTTTCTCTCTGTTCACGAACAATTAAATTGAAGGTTTTTTACTCAAAAAAATAAAATAAATTCAAGGTTTTTTATTTATAAAAAAGAAAAACAATCTTAGAAAAGAGACAAATATTAATTAGGACATTATACAACAAAAACAAAATTGTCAAGGAAAACTAATGAGAGTAAGAAATTGATCCGGTTGGGGAAAAGTTTGATGCCAAGTGTCAGAGAGAACCACCTCACCCACTTAACGGACATATCAGTTTTGGTTTAACGGACAAAACAACTTTGGCCTAACGGAGGTTGATAGAAATGACATTTCCGAAACAAACTCGAAACTTAAAAGACTTATCTGAAAC
>Ga0315913_1010140_pt1 | contig 10922 bp, 6 predicted proteins | sample MpolsnodulesMG_FD_207736 | JGI IMG/M metagenome (GOLD analysis project Ga0315913, IMG submission 207736) | Medicago polymorpha root nodule microbial communities from Los Angeles, California, United States - small nodules | ecosystem: Host-associated > Plants > Roots > Nodule | place: USA... | reverse complement strand
GTGTAGTATTGTATGTCTGTTCTCCAAGTCTTTATCCCTATATATAGAGGTTTTGAGAGACGTTGAGAATTAGCCGTTACATCAACTGTCTTGCTTGAAGCTTTGATTCTTCACCCTTGATCTTTTGCCTGATTTGATAGTTGTCCTATGAAGAACTAATTTCAAATCCATTCCATAACAAAAGGAGCAACGTCTGCAGCCAAGTTACTGTTATCTTTGTCTTGATGTAGAGACAAATAATGCAGAGATGGTGGTTGCAGAGTTCGTGGCCATACACTTCGTACACTGTCTTTTGTCAACTCTGGTGAAGTAGCTTCTGACGAAATATGCTTCTGATGACCATTGCTTCTGATGACCTTGCTTCTGATGACGTGTCTTCAGGAGCTCTTCTTCAGACCCGTTGCTTCAGACGCAGTTCTTCAGACGAATTTCTTCAGATGCTTTAAGCTTCAAATAAATTTCCTTTGCTCTTTGACTTGTTCAATCAGAATCTTTAAGAATAATACTTTGATTATGATCCTGTACACTTGAACAAATGTTTAGCATATCCAATTGATAATTTTTAATACCTTGTTATTATCAAAACTCAATAGGTAATTTTGTGAAACACCCTTTGTTCCAACAAGTTAAACAAGTGGTTTTTCTAAGAATTTGAATAAGAAAACCTTACTAGAAAAACCAATATTATTTGTAATTTTTATCAATGAGTATTTCTTAATGAAAATTTCTAATTAACATCTAGAAACAAGAATAAAATGAAACCATAAAAATCATTAAATTACATATTTTTTTTAGTGTTTCTAAAATCTAGTGTTACACATTGAAAAAATTAAAATTGGAGAAAATAAATGAATAAAAATATAAAACATTAATAAAGATAGCGTGATGAGATGAAGCAATAAAATTGTTGAAAAGAATACAGAAGCGTGATATCATAATGAGAAAAAGATAAAGATTGAAAGAGACTCTAAAATTCATATTTCCTTACATAAAAAGTTATAATTAGAATGAAAAAGGAATAAAAACACCGGAATGAAGGATAAAGGGAACATGATGAGAACGTGGTACAGTTGTTGAAAGGAAAAAAGGCAGCATGCTACCATGATGAAAGGTGGGAAGAAGCCGCATATTTTGAGGAAAGTTGTTTAAGCTAAACATATATGTAGATGTAAGTTACCAATGTGGGTCCAATCCTTTTGGAAAAAAAACCTACACATAAAGTGGTGTGACCAAGATAAGTTTTACCTAATAAAATAGCGAGTGTTAAAGTTTATGTTCTAAAGAGAGTGAACTGTTTGAACATTTAACATATATTAAATAAGAGTCATGTTAACTTGTGCCCTAAGGGCACATGTTAAACATTAAATTCTTGTCACTAATGATAAGTATTAATTGAAAAAAATTAATATTAAATTTTTTAAGTAATAAATTAACACAATTTTCGAAGCAAAATTTCTATTAGTGGAATCATTAACATGTGTCATTAAATAATTATTAATATATAATAAAAAAGAGACTGACATTGACACTTTTTCTAAATTAAAGTAATCAAGTATTTGGGTATTAATTAACATTATTGGAAAGAGTAAGTTATTGAGTTTTTTCTTTTTTTTGACAAAATTGTAAGTGATTGAGTTGAGAGTCATAAAAGTGGTATTAGCTAGATGGTCTAATTGAAAAACAATGATTAATATTATATTAAAATTTGACATGCTCATTTATTTGTATAAAAATATTTTTACAAATGGGCTATATATGATTGAATGGAAGAGTGTAGTTTTTGTAATTTAATTATTATTTGTTTTTTTGTATAAATCGTAAAGATTTTTGGTCCCTTAACTTTTTTTTGTATATATAAATATTTTTTATTTAATTTTATATTAATCTAGTTTTATCTTATAAAAAATTATATATAGATTAATATTATTATTTCTTATCATTTTATGATAAAAAAAAATTTCTTGAGTTGCTAGCTTAGTGGTTAGATCTTTTCCTTTTATTTCCACGGTACATAGTTCAAATCTCTCTAGAGATCTGTAAAATTTTCAGTGGTTCTAAAAGTTAGTGTTCCGCGTTGAAATGTTTAAGAGTGGGGAAAGATAAATGATTAAGAAAAACTAAATATGGATGAAGGTAGCGTGACGAAAAGTGGGGAAAAATGTAGAAAGGAATAAAGGTAGAGTGATGTCATGCTGAGAAAAAGGTTAAAAGTGGCTCTAAAAACCACCGCCCCCTATAGAAAAGGAAGAATATGGGGGAAAAGAAAATTAAAGGTGGCCTGATACCATGATGAGAAGAGAGAAAAGGTTAAAAGTTTCTCCAAAAACCAACCTTCAACCACAAAAAGTTCAAATTGCACCACTGGAATGGAATAAAGGTAGTGTCATACAACAATGAGAAACGGAAAACGGGCGATGGTTTTGGTTATAGTTTCTTAAACTACAAGGAGGCGTAAATGACAAGTTACTAATATGAGTCGGACACATTAAAAATGGGTCCCATATTAAGTATGAGACTCATATAAATTTAATGCTTAAAAATAATGAGTAATTGAGAGAGTATTGAAAAGAGAGTGATGATAACATTTCTCTTCAAAGAAAACTCCCTCCCTCTCATAATGTGTTATCTATTTGAATATTTAATAAAATAAAAAAAAAGTTTATCTAAAAGAGAGATAATGATATTATTACCAAATTATAACCTAATAAATTATTTGTCTAGTCATTATTATTATTATCATAAGTGAAAAATGAACGATGGTTATTTGAGTGTTATGAAAATAATATTAATTAGAGGGCACAATTAGGAAAAATGTAATTCACAATGCATTGAAAACCTTCTTGAAAAATAAAAAATAATGCATTGAAAATTGAAAGGGTTATTTCTTTTGGGACAAAATATTTTAACAAATTGGTCACCTATTATGGAATTGAGGGAGTAACTTTTCTAATTTACCTATCATATAAACCTCTAGTCATTACTGTAAGCAAAAAATCACCTTTTTTGGTTCATAGAAGAATTGATCCGTCTAGTCTACATTGTTCACAACATGCATAAAACATTCACTGAACAAATAAAGTAAATTTTTACTTATAATAGTGACAAGTGGGTGTACTTATTAAACTATTTTTTTATTAACAGAAAAGCTTTCACACCACATAACTTTCTGGTGTATATAAATACATCGTTTGGGTTTGAGTTATGTATTCATCATTTTACAAACACAAACAATGGACAAGTATAACATTGTTTTATCATTCGTTGTTTCTTTATTTTTGGCATCACTAATTTCCTTGGTGTGTGATGCCACTAAAAGTGGTGATGAAAGCAGTAAACTTCACATTGTGTACATGGGTTCACTTCCAAAGGAAGCCTCATATTCCCCAAGATCTCATCATCTCAGCTTGTTACAACATGTCATGCATGGTAGTGACATAGAAAATCTCTTGGTTCGAAGTTACAAGAGAAGTTTCAATGGTTTTGTTGCCGTACTCAACGATCAACAAAGGGAAAAACTTGTTCGCATGAGAGGTGTGGTCTCAGTCTTTCCAAGCCAAGAGTTTCACCTTCAAACCACAAGGTCATGGGAGTTCCTTGGACTTCCTCACTCATTCAAAAGAGATCAAACTATTGAGAGTAGTTTGGTGATTGGAGTCATAGATACTGGAATATGGCCAGAATCTGAAAGTTTCAATGATAAGGGTATAGAATATATATATATATATATATATATATTCTTGTTAATAATCCCAATATTTTATGTTCTAATTTTCATACATATTTTTTTTAAATGATTTTCATATCTATGAAATACTTAACTTGCTTAAAATGATAGATAATTAAATAATTTCAATAAATTTTTATTATTATTTTTAATGAATTTCCTCTTATGCATAGATTTAATAATTATGTTGGTTATCGTGAGTATCTTAAGATATTTAGCAATATTATTGTTTATATCGTAGGAAGAAAGTGCAATATGGTTAGAAAATTGTAGTAACCTACTATATATGATGATCTTGTTAATTTTTTTTTATTTTTTATAATTGATCAGGTCTTGGTTCCATTCCAAAAAAGTGGAGGGGAGTTTGTGCTGGCGGTGGTAATTTTAGTTGCAACAAGAAGATCATCGGAGCACGATTTTACGGTGTTGGAGATGTGAGTGCAAGAGACAAATCTGGTCATGGAACCCACACAGCATCCATAGCAGGTGGACGTGAGGTGAATGATGTAAGCTTTTATGGTCTTGCAAATGGAATTGCAAGAGGTGGAGTCCCATCTTCAAGGATTGCTGCATACAAAATCTGCAACGATTTTGGTACATGCACTAATGATGCTATATTAGCTGCATTTGATGATGCCATTGGTGATGGAGTTGACGTCATCACTATCTCTCTTGGTGCCCTGAATGCCATTGAGTGATTCTATCGCCATTGGTTCTTTTCATGCCATGGAGAAGGGAATACTCACAGTGCAGGCTGCAGGAAATGCTGGCCCTATCTCAAGTAGTGTTTGTAGTGCATCACCTTGGTTATTTAGTGTTGCCGCAACTACCATAGATCGAAAATTCTTTGATAAGATCATTCTTGGAAATGGACAAACTTTTATTGGGAAGTCAATTAATACCATACCTTCAAATGGCACCAAATTTCCAATAGCTGTGCATAATACTCAAGCTTGCCCAGCAGGAGGAAATGCATCCCCTAAAAAGTGTGATTGCATGGACAAAAAGATGGTGAATGGTAAGCTTGTTTTGTGTGGATCTCCAATCGGTGAAATGTTAACTTCTACAAGTGGTGTAATTGGTGTAATCCTTAATGCGTCACAATCTGATTTTGATGCTTCATTTGTCACTAAGAACCCTACACTTAAGTTGGAATCAAAAAACTTTGTCCATGTTCAATATTACAAAAATTCCACTAATTACCCTGTAGCTGAAATTTTAAAGAGTGAGATCTTCCATGACACCAGTGCTCCAAGAATAGCCAGTTTCTCTTCTCGTGGCCCAAATCCTTTGGTTCAAGAAATTATGAAACCAGATATAAGTGCCCCTGGAGTAGAAATCTTGGCTGCATATTCATCTCTAGTGTCACCTTCAATGGATCCGAGTGACAATAGAAAGGTTAAGTACAACATATTATCTGGAACCTCTATGTCTTGCCCTCATGCTGCTGGAGTTGTTGGATATCTTAAATCATTTCATCCAGATTGGTCACCTGCAGCTATCAAATCTGCTATCATGACAACTGCTACACCGGTGAAAGGTACTTATGATGATTTGGTAGGTGAGTTTGCTTATGGATCAGGGAATATCAATCCAAAACAAGCCATTCACCCTGGACTTGTTTATGACATTACTAAGCAAGATTATGTGCAAATGCTTTGTAATTATGGTTATAGTGCTGAAAAAATTAAACAAATTAGTGGAGATAATTCAAGTTGCCATGGAACTTCTGAAAGATCATCGGTGAAAGATATAAATTATCCTACTATTGTGGTTCCAATACTTAAGCATTTTCATGTACAGGTTCATAGAACAGTTACAAATGTTGGCTTTCCCAACTCAACCTACAAGGCGACTCTCATCCATCGTAATCCAGAAATCAAGATGAGTGTGGAACCAGAAGTACTATCCTTCAAATCGTTAAACGAGAAACAATCATTTTTTGTCAGTGTTGTTAGTGGAGAAAAATCAAATAAAACTTTGTTTTCCTCCTCGCTTGTTTGGTCAGATGGTACCCACAATGTCAAGAGTCCCATCATTGTGCAAATAATATCTCTATAGTCGACCATGTTATATTTTTATGGAAAACTAAATAAAGTATCATTGAGTATTCAATTATGATGCTCTCTATATCTATAGCTGTTCTTTTAATTTTTTACGCAATAGTTGTTCATGTTTATTTATTAATAATCCAATATTAAATAAACATAAATTAAAACATAATTAAATGTTGAGACGTTGATGATAAAATAACTCATGTGCAACTAGTTTTATCTTGATTTAATTTGATATTATTTTATAATGAAAAATAGTTATTATTTAGTGGTTCTAATGACCATTTTAGAGTTTTTAAAATATATATATTATTAACCTATCCTATAGGTCTAAAACCATCTTAAGCATGATGCATAAATTCAACATAGACCCCTTAATAATAAAAAATGACCATACATACCTTAACAATGGGTTATATATGATTGAATGGAAGAGTGTAATTTTTGTAATTTAATTATTATTATTTTTTGTACCAATCGTAAAGATTTTTGTTTCCTTAACTTTTTGGTGTGTATATAATTTTTTTTTATTTTAATTTAGTTTTATCTTATATAAAATTATATAAAGATTAATATTATCATTTTTTTTATAATTTTATGATAAAAACTTCTTGAGTTGTTAGATTAGTGGTTAGATCTTAGCCTTGTAATTCCACGGTACATAGTTCAAATCTCTCTAGAGACCTGTAAAATTTTCGGTGGTTCTAAAATTAGTGTTTCCCATTGAAAAGTTCAAGAGTGAGGAAAGATAAATGAATAAGAAAAAATAAACATGGATGAAGGTAGCGTGACGAGAAGAGGGTAAAAATGTAGAATGGAATAAAGATAGAGTGATGTCATGCTGAGAAAAAGGAAAATGTTGAAAATGGCTCTAAAAACCACCACCCCCTCCAGAAAAGGTTGAATATGGGGAAAGAGAAAATATGAAAAATAATAAAAGAAACACGGATAAAGATAAAGGGAAAAGTTGTAGAAAGAAATAAAGGTGGCCTCATGCCATGATGAGAAGAGAGAAAAGGTTAAAAGTTGCTTCAAAAACCAACCTTCAACCACAAAAGGTTGAAAGTGCACCACTGGAATGGAATAAAAGTAGCGTGATACAATGATGAGAAGGGAAAAAGACGATGGTGTTGGTAATAGTTTCTTAAACTAAACAAGGGCGTAGGTGACAGGTTACTAATATGAGTCCAACACTTTAAAAATGGGTCCCACATAAAGTATGAGACTCATATAAATTTAATACATAAAAATAGTGAGTGTTAGCGTGAGTATTGAAAAGATAGTGATGATAAAATTTCTCTTAAAAATAACTCCCTCCCTGCCATATTAGATGACCTATTTGTATATTTTATAAAAATTAAAAAAAAAAGTTTCTCCGAAAGAGAAATAATTACATTACTAAAATCTTCAAATTACATATTTTTTCAATGTTTCTAAAAACTAGTATTACACATTGAAAAATTTAATATTGGGGAAAAATAAATGAATAAAAATATAAAACATTAATAAAGATAGTATGATGACATGAAGGAAGAAAATTGTAGAAGGGAATATAGAAGCATGATGCCATCATGAGAAAAAGATAAAGATCGAAAGAGACTATAAAACTCACATTTCCTTACATAAAAAGTTGTAAATTAGAATGGAAAATGAATAAAAAAACCGGAATAAAGGATAAAGGGAACATATTTTTTTTTGAAAGAATAAAGGGAACAGGATTAGAACGTGGTATAGTTGTAGAAAGGAATAAAGTCAGTGTGCTGCTATGATGAAAGGTGGGAAGAAGCCGTATATTTTGAGGAAAGTTGTTTATGCTAAACTTGTGTGTAGATGTGATGTGAAGTTACCAAAGTGGGCCCAAACATTTCGAAATAAAACCTACAATAAGTGGTGTGACTGAGATAAGTTTTACCCAATAAAACAACGAGTGTTAAAGTTGGTGTTGAAAAGTGAGTGAACTATTTGAACATTTAACATATATTAAATTATTATTAATATATTAGAAAAAAGAGAGGTGATGAATTGACACTTTTACTAAATTAAAGTGATCAGGTGTTTGAGTAATAATTAACATTATTGGAAACGATAAAGGTAGTATCATGCAACAAATGAGAAATGAAAAAAGGACGATGATTTTGGTTATAGTTTCTTAAACTACAAGGGGGCGTAGATGACAAGTTACTAATATGAGTGCAACACTTTAAAAATGAGTCCCACATTAAGTATGAGACTCATATAAATTTAATGCTTAAAAATAATGAGTTTTTGAGTGAGTATTGAAAAGAGAGTGATGATAACATTTTTCTTAAAAAAAACTCCATCCCTCTCATAATGTGTTATCTATTTGAATATTTAATAAAAATTAAAAAAAAAGTTTATCTGAAAGAGAGATAATGATATTATTACTAAATTATAACCTAATAAATTATTTGTCTAGTCATTATTATTATTATCATAAGTGAGAAATGGAAGATGATTATTTGAGTGTTATGAAAATAATATTAATAATGCATTGAAAACCTTCTTGAAAAATAAAAAATAATGCATTAAAAATTACTTCAAGTAAAGACTTGACAATGCATAATTCACAACTCATCACTATATAATTTACACCATTATATAATATATCCCACCATTAACCCACCATTTCCATCATCAATTAATTACATTCATACATCAACTATTCATCATCATCAAACAATCATCATCAAACATTATTACATCTGATGACAGGTCATCTTACGTTATTCTTAATTAGCATGTTTTTCAGTCTTTTTCGGTAGGATTTACCAACAAAACAGAGGAGTATTAGAGTAATTTCCTATGATTTGGGACATTTGTAATGTTTTTTATATTTGAGTATGTAATCAGAGTTTTCCTGAAACATTGAAATTTTAGGGTGTTCTTGATGTAATTCACGAAGAAATTATGCAAATCGGCAAAGCAAGACATCCGATGATTTATGTGGTCCTTGGGAAGATGAAGATTAATGATTCAAGAAGCCTCAGAAGACGTAACAGAGGGAGGAATTCTGTTCCCAAGTTTCAAGACATCTTACATTGGAGAAAACATCAAAACAGACGAAGGAAAGAGGCAATTCATCACTGGATTTGCACTAAAGCGCCTAGGCGCATTGCAAAAGCGCCTAGCGCATGACAAAAGCGGCTGGTATAAAACCTTAAACCCTTAAAGCGATAAATCACCCAAATAATATAATCATTCAAGAATTTAGATGTTACATTTTCAATAAATCCAAAACATGCATAATTAATTTTTCAAAACTCGCAGCAGAACAATGTCATAGCATCTCATCAATAGATAATAAAATCTCCAAAGTAGCCATGTCATATGTATCATAATACATCATTAAATAAAAATCTCAAGTTTCAACATACTGAGTAACAAATCTCAAGACATAATAAATAAGCGATAAAAGACTGACACCCTAATCAGAGCCCTAAATTATGACTCCGAAGGAAAGAGACGAGGTAGCTCCAAAATTATTTCTCAAGAATACTCACAAGCAAAGACAAAGTAACTAATCCTACAAGTTGTCTATCCACTCATACAAATAGGCAGGCGATCAATCAAACGATCACTAGGGGTTAGATAACATTCCACAATTAATATATAATCAAACATAATCATTCAAGGATTTCATGCATAGCATATATACATATTCAACATTCTTAGAATACTAACTCCACATATTATCTTCAACTCAATAAAAATCATGTTATCATACTTCTATCATAGCACATCAAGCATATTCATTCTTTAATCATCATCACAAGCTTATCACTTAACAACATCAAGCAATACAAGAATTTCTCACCTCATTCCTTATTTAGCTTAATCAACTCAATAAATACAATTCATCATTTCAAAAGTTTAAGCAAGGAAATCATCGTCACTAAAGAAAGCAACAAATCACATACATATAATTCACACTTCGTTACTATCACCAAAATAACATTCACCAAGTGTACAAGTATCACCAAAAATATCAAACATCATCATATACACATCTCCACACAAATTCACATATTTCACCAAGTTTCACCAATGCACATAATCACCAAGCACATAGTCAAATATGACATGTCACACCAATTATCAAATGTATGCAATACCTCTAGACACGACTCTATATGTAGGTGGTGTTGGAACAAAGGGTGTTTCTCTAAGTCACCTCTTGAGTTTTGATGATAACAAGGTATTAAAAATTATCAATTGGATATGCTAAACATTTGTTCAAGTGTACAGGATCATAATCAAAGTACTATTCATAAAGATTTTGATTGAACAAGTCATAGAGCAAAGGAATTTCATTTGAAGCTTAGAGCGTCTGGAAGAATGCGTCTGAAGAAAAGCATCTGAAGAACTGCGTCTGAAGAAACGAGTCTGAAGATAGAGCTCCTGAAGACACGTCATCAGAAGCAAGGTCATCAGAAGCAATGGTTATCAGAAGCATCTCGCCAGAAGCTACTTCACCAGAGTTGACAAAGTACAGTGTACGAAGTGTACAACCACTAACTCTCTAACCACCATCTCTGCAACTTTGTCTCTACATCAAGACAAGATTAACAGTAACATTGCTGTAGACTTTGTTCCATTTCAAGTGGAATGGATTTGAAATTAGTTCTTCATAGGACAATTATCAAATCAGGCAAAAGATCAATGGTGAAGAATCAAGCTTCAAGCAAGACAAGTTGATGTAACGGCTAAATTCTCAACGTCTCTCAAATCCTCTATAAATATGGATAAAGACTTTAAGAACATATCTAAGAAGAACACAACAACAAGCAAAAGGCCAATACTCTGTGCAAAACGTCGTAAACAAAACATCAACAACTTAGAGAATTCTTTCAATAGTTCATATCTTAGAATTCTGAAGTGTCTAGAAAAACAGAGTATGTTCTGTTTCGTATTGTATTGTGAATACCTCTGATTGTATATCAAGTATTCAAAACCTTATTCAATTCTTTGTAATTGTTAAGATAAGTCTCTTTCAGTAGTGATTGAGCAAAGGAAGTCTCTTGGAGTTGTCCTTGAGCATAGAAGTCTCATTCTTGTGTGATTGAGCATAGAAGTCTCTTGGAGTTGTCCTTGAGCATTGAGAAGTCTCTTTCTTGTGTGATTGA
>Ga0315913_1010134_pt1 | contig 10932 bp, 8 predicted proteins | sample MpolsnodulesMG_FD_207736 | JGI IMG/M metagenome (GOLD analysis project Ga0315913, IMG submission 207736) | Medicago polymorpha root nodule microbial communities from Los Angeles, California, United States - small nodules | ecosystem: Host-associated > Plants > Roots > Nodule | place: USA... | reverse complement strand
GACTTGAACTCGTTTTGTAGTGCTCTTCCTCCATCTTATACTTTTTTGTCATGTTCCTGTCACTAGAACCTCTTCTATCAGAGTCTTCATCCTTGTCTGAGAGGTTGGTGTCTCTTCTAGGAGGGGATGGAACCTGTACAATGTATGAAAAAATTTAAATAAAAAAATTACAAGAAAATTGTAAATTCCAATATCATGGTCTAAAACACTTGCCATTACCAACCGCTAACAATGTTAAACCATATACAAAATCATATATTGTATTGTTATCTTGAATATTCAATCTGGAACTAAAAAAAACGCCTGCTTAATGTCATAAGGAAAAATAACAATACCTGAAAACGTGACATGTAACTTCCCTCGGGTGGAGGTGGGATACCAAGCTTCTTCAACTCCTCATAAGGAATTGGTTTCCTGGTTAAATAGTAGAGAAAATACATAATCAACAAAACTGCAACACTGTAAGTCCATGACTCACAAGTCAAATGGAGATATGCCATTTCTTGCAAAGGCTACAATACAAAAACTAGTTTTAACCCTTTTCAGAGTTTAAATATGCTGCAAGGGTAAAACTGTTTTCACTGACATCCAATGAAAGACTAGACTACCATTCTTCCATGTCAACAATCAATTTCAAAATAACCATACAAGAGTTGAGTGATGTGGCTGTGGATTTTCACGGGACGTCAATGTAAAACATGTAAAACTGTTTTTACATTGATATTGCATATCCTTTAAATCCTTTCACAAAACCTCTTCAATAAAGAATTATGATACGAATAGGTTTTTTCGGTTCTTAAATCCATAGCTTCCACCATATTGAGACATCAAATCATCCTAGGGCACTATAACCATCAATGCACCTGTTGTAGTTATATAAGCCATTTTTTTCATCAGTTCCTCCATTTCAATCTCGACTCATCTTATCATTCTTCCCTTTTACATTTCAGTCACTATTGACCAATTCAATTTAGATCAACTAGGCTAATATGGGTATTCATTTCGAATTTACCACACTAGAGGGCATCAGAAGTATTTAAAAATTAGGCTATCGGATAAATAATAAATAAGGGAAGCTATAAAAATAGGGGGTAATATAGTTGCATGTGAGAGAAAGAAACATACAAGGGTGCACGAAATGGTTTTTCCCTTCCACCAAAACGAAGTTGTCCTGATTCCTTATTACCACTAAGACCACCACCTGCAATAGAAAACATAAACTAATCAGGTGACTCAGGCTGAATGGTTATAATTGTAACATCAAGAAAACGAGTCACTTCAACTAACCTAATCTTCTAGGAATCCATCCAGGCATCAGCTGCTGTCTATTATAATCAACTAGGATTTCACAATCATCAACAATCAAATGGTGAGCATCCTGCAAACGATAAAGTTCGATAAATATTAGCAACATTACCATTTCATTAAAAGGTATATATTACAAGCCAAAATGAATTGATTTGCCTGTGGCTGTAAATTCATTTGGATTTTGTCAAAAGTGAAGTTGCGGCTGTAAATTCATTTCAATTTTGTCAAAAGTGAAGTATTTGAATGATATAGATGATCGGTGTCTTCAAGTAGAATTGTGTGTTAGCCTAAAGGCTTGTTGGGGTTTTAAAATTTCATGTAATTAAGCTTGATTCTTTTATTTAAGATAAAAATTAAACAAAGTTGAAACAAATTGCATCACCATATATGCTCGCTGCATCTCTCTTTCAGTTTCGAATTCAACAAAAGCATAACCACGAGAAGCTCCAGTCACTGCAAATAAATAAATCAAACATAAAAAATTGAATCCCACAGCTTGATAAAAACACATATCATTCATAATAACAAACACACAAAATTTCCAAGCCATTAGCACTTGGCAGATGTTTAACACAAAAACATAGGTATACAATATGTTGTATTGATAGCGGGAATGATATATCAGTTGGAAAATAAACACTTGCAAAGAGTCAATAAGGATCCTTTTACACTTGCAAAAATTAAGATAGAGCAAAGAAATTTACCAATGTCCCTCACCAAGCGCAAGTTCTTCACCTGACCAAACTCACTCATAACCTGAAAAGATAAAACCCACACATCACAAAAATCAAGATACTAAAGTGGCAGGTCCCCGTGAGCATAGCTTAGTTGGTAGTGACAATTCATACCTTTCGGATAGTTTCTTCGGTGGTGAGTCGAGAAAGACGACCCACAAAAAGGGTACAATAAGGGTCACCAGTGGCTTTAGGATCACCAAATGGGTCATCTACAAAATTAAATTTTAGAAATTAAAAATGGATGAAAATTGAAAGAAAAAAAAATGGAGAATTGAATAGAGTACTGACAGAGGCCAATAGAGGAACAAAGTTGAGCACGAAAAATGGCATTATCGTGAGGAACAATATCGGTGCCATCAATGCTTCCAGCTTGAATGGGATGATAGGCATTCGAGTAGAAAACAGAGTTCAAGTTTCTCGACCTTGCACTCATTGTTAGGTTTCTGGTCTAACTTGTATTTGGCCTTTTTGTGTGGGTAAAAGTTTCTACCCAAAACTTGTTTTATATCTAAGTGATTTACAAGTTTTGATTGAATACTACAAGTTTTTTTTGAATAACAAAGAGTCTTGATTTAATATCACAGGACTTTTTCATGATAAAAAAAACTTTTAAAATATCTTATAATCCTAATCTAATACACCCGCCTAAGATTTGAGATTTGGTCGTTATAAGTGTTTTAAGATTTCAAACTTTCATAAATTTATGCACTTTATAATATTTAATATTATTTGAGTAGAATACTTTGATTTTAATATAACACTAGTCTTACCTTTATGTAGCCGTTTCTTCGGCGTGGTTTGTTCAAGGATTTGTTGGGTGCGGCTCTCCTCCGCTTGGTTTTGGGATCCCATGTAGTGTTTCTGCTAAGCGGGAATCTCGTTTTGTTTCCCCTCTTTCTTGTCTTTTGACACGCGACTCTTCCTCGTTTTGTTTCCCCTCTTTCCGACCGGTTTGTACCATTATCCTTTTGTAACTTCTATGAATAATAATAAAGACTTTGTTTATCTTTATTGTGTATATTCGTCTTGTATTTTATTTCTCGTTTTTATCTTACTCCGGTTTTGCAAGTATATTTCGAAGTGAGAAATAGCCTCCCTTCGTTTTATTGGTCACGGAAGTAAACGTCTCGGCATATTATTGTCCGCAGCCTTAGATCGAAGATTTTTGATCTACAACAAAATCTCAATTCTGACAACTGTACTATACATTTCCATGTATTTCCCATAAATATTTTTGTCATTTATGTAAAAATCAATGTCATTTTTCTACCAAAGGATAAAATACATTTTTTTTCCTTTTAAAATTTATTATTTACTTTGTTCAAAAAAAAATATTATTTACAATTATTTTAGTTTTTTCTATAAATGGAAAAGGGACAAAATAGCGAAACAGATAATGATTACAATAAATACATTTTTTCCTTCTAAAATATTTATTATTTACTTTGTTCAAAAAAAGTTCTTATTTACAATTATTTTAGTTTTTTCTATAAATGGAAAAAGGAAAAAAAAAGCGAAAGAGATAATAATTACAATTTCATTTTATTAATTGTTTTAGTAAATATAATTGTTCCATTTTATAGGTTGTTTTATAATATTCATAAAATATTATAAATATGTTTTTTATCAATGTTATAAATATGTTTTTTATCATACTCTTAACTATCATAAATATATCATGAGTGTCACGGAAACTTGACATCTTAAATAAGTGGTCAGCGGTTCAATTATTGATTTTTGCATGTAAAAAAAAATTGCATTGCAAGGAAAACCTAACATGTTTTTCAATGAAGATTGGTGCTAAACAACAAATATTGCATACGTAAAACATGGTTATTAAATCAAGATATAGACTCTATAATTCCACAAACCCAATCACCAATATGGTTCTTCAAGACTCCTCTAAAGCCTGATCAGTATCCAAGGATCTGTCATCAACTTGATCGTTAAAGAGATCTTAATTACCATTCTTGTCAAAGGACTTGATAATCAGCTCATAATTAAGTGGATTGGATGGTATTTAATATATGTAAATGTTCATTAAAAATTCCATCATATCTAGACCTCCAAATTGTCAAACAAGTAACTATGAGAAGAGTGTCTTTGCCTGAGTGAATGTTTAGGGTGATCCAATCTCAATAGTAGCTCCACATCTATCACAAGAGCTTTGTGACTCTCACATAATTAGTGTTGAGTCTATGTCTAGATATATTAAAGATATTCAAATAGTCTAACAGAAATGGAATTTGCCACAAATTAAAACTGAGACAAGAAGGTTGAGGAAAAAATCATGTTAAATATTATAGAAAAAATGTCTACTATAAAACTCAAAATTGTTACAACAAAAAATGAATTTGTATTCCATAACTAGTTAAGTTCTGTTAATCTCCTGAGGCTCCTGAACTCTTTGAGTCTTTTCCAGTAAGTCATGTGCTATTTCTAACTTGCCACACTTTTGAAACTCATGCTCAAATGTGTCTCTAGCATAAGCTGATAAACGAACACCCTTTTCAAGCATTGCTTTTACTTTCTCATAAGCATCACCTAGTTGACCTTCCTTACACAACTTCAACAGCTTCTGATTCTCCAATTTTCTTTCCAATTTAAGACACAAATCCAACTGATCATGTTCTCTCAAAAGACTATCTACCAAATCGTAAGTATGAAAATGTGGAATCCATCCCAAGCCTAACATTTCCATCAACAATTCATAAGAAACTTTCCAATTCTTACACGCACATTGAGCATGGATCAAAGCAATGTACGTTATACTATCTGGAAAGCATCTATTCTTGTTCATGATTTCAAACACACCATTAGCATTGTCTAATTCTCCCAATTTACACAACATGGATATAACAGAATTGTAAACAACTAACTTCGGCTTTAAGCCGATCTCCAACATTCTCCCAAACAACTTACCGGCTTCCTCTACTCTACGATGATCACACAATGCCTTGATGACAATTGAGTATCCCTCTTGAACGCAAGTTAGCTTCTTTTCCTCGGCAACCCTCAAGACTTTAACAGCTTCTTCGGTATTACCTAAGCGACAAAGCTCTGTCATAAGCCTAAACACAACAAAAGTACTAGGCAACAAACCAGAATTTACAACTGCGGAAAACACTTCAGCAGCTGGCTGAATTGCAGCCCGATTTCCTCCCATGTTAGGAACTAAAATACTATACGGTCTACGAGTTTTCGTCACTTTTACTTTCTCAACAGACCCTTCTTTTGAACTCATCAAACAAAGATCCCCGATAAGAACATTCATCGCAGAACGAGTTGGATGCACACCAACCTTATCCATTTTCCAAAAAATCTTGAGAGCCGCTTCGAATCTACCAAGTCTACACAAACCAACAATCATATTACTACAAGAATATGTATCAGGAGATTCGATTTTGTCAAAAATCGAAAGCGCTAGCTCAATCATCTCTACGGAAGATTGTTTCTTACATAACACATAAAGCACATTGTTACAAACAAGATTATCAGGTTTACACCCAAACACACTTTCCATTTCATCAAACAATGACAACACTTCATTTATCCTCCCTTCTCTACCCAAAAACCTAATACAAATCGACAATGCCTTCGACGAAACTCGACCCTTATGAGCAACAATTGTCATCAACAAACACTTAATATCATCAAAAAGTTTCCTTCTACCAAAGAAATCAACCATGTACTCAATCACAGAGTCATCAAATTGAAAATCCATTTTTGTCCCTGCCCATGAGAAAAATTTCAATGTTTTGGTTCTACCCAAGTGATTATAACTCATCAAAACACGTAGGACAAGGTCAGAGGTTAACTCTGCTTTGTAACAATCCAAAACATTGTCAATGGCAGTGTCAGTGTCAGTGGGACAAGAAACGAGGTCGGTTAGCAATGAATAAAGGGTTGTTTTGGGCGAAAGGTTCGAAATTGAAGGTTTTGAGGAAGTGGGTCGATGTGATTTGGGAGAAAGGGTTTTAGGGTTTGTGAAATTAGGGTTAGTTTTGTTCTTTTTGGAAGATGAAGAGTAATGATAAAGAAGAGAGGAAAGAGAAGGTTTGAAAACATGGGAAAAAACAGTATTTTTCGTTCTACAAAGAATCATTCGAATTTTCTGAAGACAACCTGCGATTCCTTGTCGTGTCTCTCTGTTCGATTCTTCTAAGGTAACCGGAGAAGGTTGAATTTTGTTTTCTGTTTCTTTTGTTTGGGTTAAGAGAAAAACGGTGAAAATGAATTATGGAAGGGAAAATTTGAGAGATTTTCATTGTTTGGACTTGATGGGAAATAATGAAAGTTGGGAAGGAATGAGAAGGAGGAGAAGGAAAAAAGAAAATTATACTCTCGGGTATTTGTGATATCCACGATGGACACGGGATGGATACCTTAATGAATATAGATTTACGATAAAATAAATAGATATTTTAAATATTTGTTAGTTGATGAATATGGAGCCTAAGCCCTAAGGTAATGTTATCATGTTTGCTTATGTGTTGTACCGTTAGTAAATTAATAAAATTATTAAAATATTATACTGTTTGGACATAAATTTTACCCACGTGAAAGAAACTTTAATCTAATTTTATTATTTGTGCTTATTCCAAGTGAAAGAAGTCCTTATTTACCATAAGTAATTTGAGGTCATTTTATTGGTTGTGTAACGCAAACAATGTGAAATCTATATTTCTCATCGGTTTCTCATAATTAAGGTCATTTTATTAGTAGTGTAATGGAACCTACCTGAAATATATATTTTTCATTTGTGTACTCGATGTGGAAGATACCAACATACTATAACAATATTAAATACATCATACGTGGAACCGATGTGAAATGTACTTCTTGTAGCATCGAAAGGAGAAACAAATGTATGATTTGGTGAATTTACCAAAATAAATAATGGCATTGAAAATCAAATAGGTGTTCAAACTCAAGTCTGTATGATCAACTTGAGCTTCAAGTTCAGAGCAAGAATTGTCGTGAATGGATGCCATAAAAAATATAATTTTTTAACAAAACTGTCTCACGAGTGGTGAAGATGACACCCATTAGAGAAATCGTTGTTCTAGCTACAAAGCTAGACTTGGAGGTTTGTTGGTATTCCCCTCCTTAATAGGTAGTACACTATTGTCAAGTCATCACAAAAAATTTCAATGCATGGAAATGGGAGGCTACAAATTCGACTTAAAATATGTGGAGATGAGAGTTACAAAGTTCTTGTAAATCTAACTATTGATTATTCTTTATCTCTCTTAAAGTGTCTAAGTCACATTCTTCTTATATAAATGGGAAGATTTGTGAGGAATTTCATTATCTCCTCCAAAAGAAGCAAACCAATAGTGATAGTGAGAAAGAGAGTTCTAGCAGTCCTCTGATCGAGAGAAATATATTTTTGTTTTCATCATATTTTGGCGAGAGTTAAAAGATATTGTATATAATTCGAGTTCAGTGAGATTGAAAGATATTCTCTTGTATCTCAAGCAGTAACAAATCCACAAATTTTGATTAGTGGGGACAATATCATATATATACTATTTATACCGAAATAGTTGAAGACATGTAGACATCTATGAATTATATTTCTCTGTGTGTATTCATATTTTATAATTGTCGTATGATTTTTCATTTTCGACACTATCGAATATATATATATATATACACACACACACATACACACACGACTAAACAATCATTCAACAATTCATTTTTCATATTATTATGTATTTGGTTGTTCACAAATAAAAATAAAATGATTTAATATTTTTATGTGGCCTCACTTAACTTTTAGTAGGAACAAAAACACATCAAACAAAATATGTACATAGTGGGGGCAGCTGCCCCCATTGGAATCCCTATGTAGTGGCTGCATGTCCCAAGTTTTCCTTATATACTATATTAGATGTATTATGTCAATTAGATTTTGGTTGTTGCAGTGTAAAGGGGGTGCCATGAATTGCTTAAGGTCGCAGGTTCAAGACTTCCATGCCTTCTATTTACATATTGTATTCAAAAAAAACTTTTTAAGGGGGTTCAAACTCACATTCTCTTGCTACTTTCTAACAATTTATACCACTAGGCCAGTTATTAATTATTGTTACTTCTTGAAACCATTTAATATATATTTCATAGAAGTTTGGCACCTCCAACAAAGTAACTCGAGATCCGTCACTGTCCCTGTGTAGATCCGTCCTAATCTTAAGAGCTATTGTAATCCTACTTTTCTATAGTGAAGATGTCTTTCTCGATTAAGTGTCATGGTTCCATTCTTGATGCGACAACAAATCTTGTCTGGCATCCGCAGGTCCCTCAAAAAGTTTCCATTGTTGTGTGGCGGCTGCTGAAAGATAGGTTACTAACTAAAATCAATCTGCAACGGTGCGGTATTGCTCAGGTCACAGATACTATGTGCGTTTCGGGGTGTGGTAAAGATGAGTCTGCATCACATTTGTTCCTACATTGTCATGTCTTTGGCTCTATCTGGCAGCATATTCGATCTTGGATTGGTGTAACTGGTGTTGATACAGACAATGTTAGCGATCATCTTCACCAATTCATCCATTATTCAGGTTATTTAAAGGCTCGTCGTTCTTTCCTACAATTATTATGGCTTTTGTGCGTTTGACTGGTGTGGAATGAACGAAACAACAGGTTGTTCAAAAATACTGAAACATCCATTGAGCAGTTATTAGATAAAGTAAAATTTCACTCGTTGTGGTGGCTCAAGGTCAATAATACCACTTTTGTGTATGGATCGCAAAGTTGGTGGTCGAACCCTTTTTACTGTCTGGGTATCGATTGACCTTTATTTGTAATTATACGCTTTGACAATTTATTTGTCGGGTTGGCGTCTCTAGAACACCTTGTACTGAGGGTCGTCCTTCGCCGTTGTTAATATGTTTCATTTTGATTTCTTAAAAAAAAAAGTGTCATGGTTTTTCCCATTTTTATTGATGTGATTTTCCTCATCAAAGTTTTTAATGTAATTCACGTACTCTCTTCTCTTATTTTTTTACTTCAGTTTAATGTCAATTTTGAGTTCACATAGAAAAAAATTATGAAGGCATTTCCTAATAAAAATAATTGCGACTTTGCATCAACTTCATTCCCTTTTCCTGCATCCCAAGGAGACTCGCTGTTTTTATAAGTCTTGTTAACGAGTGTCTCTAGACCACTCTTTAAACATTTCAAAATAAGCAATTATTTTTTTAAAAAATCAAATATTTCGATTTACACTATATTGATTAGACACTTTTTCATAAATACTTATTACTTATAATCATTAAGAAGTATCCAGAGACACTCGTTAACATTTCCCTCCGACGTACTTTCACTTTTCCTCAATTCATTTTTATATGATATCCTCTACACTCTCATTTGCTTATCTAACCCAAACATGATATAAGTACCACTAACAACAACCCCACACACTAATAATTTTAGTATCATATGGATGATACATATGCTTTTTCTTTCTGATATTTCTTTCACATTCTGTAAAGCTTTGATCTTCTTTTCATCGGTATGGACATTTGGGCATGAATGTCACATCGCAAAGGCTTTAATCAATTACAGTATCAGTCCCTCCATCCATGTACATGTATTGCTGTTCATTAATCATCCAGCAAAGCAACACAAGCATGAATTGTATTGTCACTTTATATGGCTTACGTGTGATGGAAGCCACTTGCAAAACATTACCAATCTTTTGTCACATACCTTGTGGGGTGAGGTTTCTTTAATTTATAGTGTAAAATACAATATTGAACAAAAAAGTAATTGATATAAACCGAGGTGAGAATAGATTAAGTCGATGTAGATTTTGTAAGGTTTAAGTCTGACATGATATTATAAATGACAACTTGAATATTTGATGGTATGTTTTTTTAACTTCTATGAAAATGTTAGTCTTTAGTATGTTAGGAGAAAGACAAATTTATTTGTTAATCACCACCTATGTCTCATTTTACAATCATTCTTTGAGTGTATAAATGTACTTGTAGAAAAAGATGTATGTAGAGTAGTCCATAACATCATAGTCTATTCTAGTTGGTTTATAGTCTATTCATAGAAATGTCATACAAAACCATAGGAGTGGCAAACAAAACCAGCCTAAGCTAGATAACCCATTAAAAAAAGTCAAAGTACTCTAGATCAACCGCCACTTGTAGATACTCTCAAGTCTCAACTAATTAAGGATCATTGGGAATTTTGTTGCCATGATTATAATATAACAAGGAGTATATAATAATGATTATTGCTAAGATGCACAAGTGATGTATGTGGTGTATGGTGTAATCCTTTAGCAAATACAGAAAATACAGAAAATCGCATTTTTCACAACATTCACTCACTCTCCTATGAAGAAATAATTGTATTTTTATTTAAAGTGTAATTTTTTTAGGGAATTTAAAGTGTCATTTAATATTGCTAAAAATAAAATTTAACCCGAGTATAAGAGAACAAAATAATGTATTGAGAGTTATTCACCAAAGAAATTTTTACATTTAATCGAGATAATTTAAAGTCTGATTTTATAGAGTATAAATCAACTTCTTATCAACTGAATTAACAATGTGTTTAAATGGTGCGGAGATTCTCTATTGGCCATAAAAGTCGTACGTCAAGAGTGATAATGTTAACAAAAATAATGCTAGTTTTTTTTACAACCAACAAACAACAAAAATAGTAGATGTTAAGTAGTGGAGTACTATATAATTTTTAATTTTTTTTACTCAAGAGTATAAAAAAAATTAATGTACGCGTGAATTGTGTAAGAAACACTTAATTTCTTTTTATAGTTCTCTCTTTTAAATTTTCAACTACTCCTAATTTATTGTTATAAATGAATCTGGTTGATGATCAAATTTCTTTTATCAAAATGATAGAA
>Ga0315913_1010131_pt1 | contig 10933 bp, 5 predicted proteins | sample MpolsnodulesMG_FD_207736 | JGI IMG/M metagenome (GOLD analysis project Ga0315913, IMG submission 207736) | Medicago polymorpha root nodule microbial communities from Los Angeles, California, United States - small nodules | ecosystem: Host-associated > Plants > Roots > Nodule | place: USA... | reverse complement strand
ATGAATATAATAATAATATTGTTATTATTCATTAATATTTTTATAATAAAACAACCCCTCACGTATCACCAATTAGTTGTGGGGGTTGAAGAATTAAAAAAAGGTTTTTCATTTGTATTTGTATAATAAAACAACCCCTCACGTATCAACAAGTTGTGGGGGTAAACGAACTAATTTTTTTAAAAATTAAAGACTATTCATAACATAGAAAAGTTCAAAATATGAAAATGAGATTGTTCCACGCATATGGTATCAATTTAATGACAACCTTACAATTCGACCAATTTCGAATTTGTGACAAAATATAACTTGATCAAATTGAAGTTATTAATAAAATAAAAATATGTTATTTAAAAATAATGTGTTCATACAATCCTTTGATAGTAAAATTTACTCCATCAAAAAGAATGTTCTTAATTTCATATATAAAATATAAAATTTGAATTTATTATAATATGAAATCTCCCTCGTAATCCATGATCATGTCCCCTCCCAACCTCTTCCTTTTTCATAAATAAACATTGTGATTTGTCGTGGAGCTGTTTTGTACTTGCCAGACCAGACACAATCCCATTCAAGTTCAAGTACTTGTACTTATACATAGAGCCCCTCATCATTTCGAAACACAAATCTTAACTTTTCAATAAACGAGTTAGTACATTATTATGTCATGCGTGTTGTCATTATTACAGTTCATGTTTCTTTGCCACATCCAAAAGCTTCTCCACGCAAAAACATTTTCATTCTTTCTTTCTCACATACTTCATCAATAAAAAATTCAAGAAAATTGCTTTACTCAATCGCTCCTTCTCATCAACTATAAGCCATTAATATTTCTATGTCTCGTTAAGTAATTTTGGATGACCAGTAATAATAGAAATTGACTTTGATACACCGTCAGTGTAAAACATGTTTCACTGTCAAGCAACGATAATCCAACATTGTACGATTTTTAAGTTAGCAGTAATTTTTACTCTGTTAAAGCATATGAATAAAATCCAACTAAAGGTTGTAATAAATGATGTAGTGGTGAAATAAATAAACTATTTAAGGGTTAATTAAGTAAATGGTCCTTATAAATATTCAGAATTTTGTTTTTAATCTCTACAAAATAAAGTCACATTTTTTAGTCCTTATAAAATTTTGCATTAGTATTTTTAGTCCCTATAAAAAAATTTCATCAGTATTTTTAGTCCTTGTAAAAAAATTTCATCAACATTTTTATCCCTAAAATGCTTAAGGAAAATGTCACAGGGACTAAAAAGTGTGATTTTATTTTGTAGAGACTAAAAACAAAACTAAGAATATTTATAGAGACTAAAAAGTTAATTAACCCTTAAGTAAATGAGTATATACATTTTTTTAAAGGAAATATTTGAATTGATTTATGTAAGCTTATTTATTAGCATAAATTTTGTAAGACTGTTTGGAAGAAGTTATGAAAACAATTTATGAGAATAGCTTATAACTTATACAAAAATAATTTAAATTAGTTTTATATTTTCTATGGAAGTAGCTTGCTTATATTTATAAGCACTTATTGTGATAAGGGCTTATCCTATAAGCTGAAAAATATTGTTTCTCCAAACATGCCTAAATACTGGTTTAGCTAAATGGAGTATTGAGGTTTAGTAGTGTTTTTGTCTCAATTCAGAGTATTTGACTTTTCAAACATTCAATAAATTGAGTCAAACAAAGCATTCAATAAATTCAAAACAAATACAAGTATACGGTGAAAATACGACTACAATAAACACAAATACAAGTAAAAAAATACAGAAATACGTAAATTATACGGTATACGGAAACGTACCTCATTACGCGCGCACTTGAAGTGTTGAACAACAACCTCAACAAACTCATTCCCTTCAAAACAATTCTTAACAATTTTCATTCTCCTTATCCGATCTTGAACCAACAATCTCCCCCTTAAAACCCTAACAACTCCAGTCATCTCATCCGTCCGATCATCTTCAACAAAATCATAGCCGTACACCGGCGGCACCGGCGCATCGTTGCCGGCAACTTCCTCCACCACCATCTCCGTCAACCTCCGTTCAAATTCGCCGCTGTTTCGAAGTGAATTCAACGCTACTAATCCTCCTATAAGCTTCTCGTTGAAGAAAATCATCGGCACCGAAACCGTTCCTGTTCGATCACGTAGCTCTTTCTCTCGTTCACGAAACACATCGACGTTGATTTCAACGAATTTTAGCTTTTTTTCTTTGAAGAATTTTCTCACTGCTGAACAATCTCTGCAACTTGACCTGGAGAAGAACGTGATTCTTCCTTTCATCTTTTCATCTTCTTCTTCAGGTTTCGTTTTCACCACGACTCTGAGACCTGAAAGATTGAACTCTGTAACTTCACGTTTCCAATCATTCTCCTCCATCTCGTTCTCCTCTTCAACCGATTGTCGAAACGAAGAAACTCGTTTCGCAATCGCTGCTGATAAATCATTACTCCTTTGACGGATGAACGTGCCGAAATCCGGCATGGTTCCTCCGGCGACGGAGAAGCTTTCGTTGTTTTTGTTGGTTTGATAAATCTCCGGTGGAACTGGCGTTGGGAGAAGGGAATGAGGGTGATGAATAAACCCTTCGTTTTTGCTATCTACACCTCCTTCATAACTAATTTCGTTGTTTGTAACGGTTTCGTGGCCGTTAGCGTGATTTTCGGGTAAAACGAAATGAAGTGGATTATTTATGGGTTGAATTTGAACTGTTTGTGTTGGATTCTCGGGTTCCGTGCCGTTAGCTTCGGGACCCATTACGGCGAAGTGGAAAGTTGTATTATGTTATGGGGGAGAGAATCAAATTGGGGATTTATATTAGGGAAATTTGGAAAATTTAATTAATTAATTAATTGATTTTATAAAAGAAAGAAGGGACGGTTTTTTTTGTTTTGTTTTTGACCGTAAGAAGGATTGGTCTTGTGAACAAGATACTTTAAAATATTTCAATTGGAATATACGAGGTGAAAAGGTCCAATAAAAGACTAGACAAAAGTTGTCTTTTCGATATTGTTTTTTGTATTTTGCCTTTTCTTTTTTTATTTATATTAAGAATCATGTTTCATCCACATGGCAAATGACAATTTTTTTTATAGGAGAAGTACACATTCTCTAAAGCGTATGATCTTATACACTTGCTCAAACTTAATCGTTAGAGTGTTTGTAAGTATATCATTCCCTTTGTGGGTTAACAATCATACTTAGACATTCAACAATACTGGATCATTGATGTCATCTATAGGGGTCAAACCAAACAGTTCCATTGCCATTGTCGATCAACAACCAGAACACGTCGTCAGGGCGAATATATCACCATCAATCCTCATTGGTGTGCAAGACCACGTCCAAAATCGAGAAGTTTTCACTAGTGGTGAAATAGGCCGAACTGACTTATAAGGGCTATCTACCTAATTCTCATGCCCAAACATATCAAAATCTTTTTTTTGTGTGTTAACCCTCAGGTTTCTATGGAAAGGAGGCACTGTAGTCCAAAGTTTGGTCGAGAGGTAAGTAAATTTTAGAAAAGAATTGTTCCCACCAACCTAGTAATTGGAACTATTGGATGTTTGCACACTTCCATGAGTTTCATCCTCTTGATCAACATTTTTGTCATCATCTAATTCTACAAAATAAGAAATTTGGTTGTTAAAAATAAATATATAAACTATAAAACCATTTTAAAAATGATAGAACGTTAAAATACATACCTTCAAAACCATGTAACTAACTACGTGTGCACAAGAGAGCCTGAACTGATTCATCCTTCATTGAACTTAAGCAGTTTCTTATGTCGTAGTTTTTATTAGAATACTCGATATATCGCAAGCCATCCTTGCAAGATTAGGATTTCTACGACTTCTTTCCTTCCAATAAGCCAAGATATCAAATTCCATTGATTGAGGCATTTGTAACTCATCTAAATAAGTATCAAGTTCAAATTTGTCAGTGTTGGTACTTGATTGGCTTTCAAATTCTTCAAATTCTTAATGATAGTTGATTCTATTCTAAAAAATTATTAAGTTAATACTCGGTTATAATAAAAGTTGCCAGTTAACTATTTTAAGAAAAGTTAGATTTCTTTCACTCATTTTCTTTTAAGAATATTAAACTTGTTTTTGCTGAGAGAACAATAGTATCTACCCCCGCCGACGATTTATTTACCAAGGTTCTGAGTGTTTTCTGATTTGTGAACGTGATACTTGAAATGAATTTGGTTCATCTATTTATAGCAGACTTGACCTAGTGGAAAGCGGAATGTCCCTTCTGACGTGGGCTGCCAACGAGTCATGGACTGGAGTTGTCATAACAATCTTCGTGCTTGTCGTTAACCTTCCTTTGACTTCGTTAACAACCCCACATGTTTATAGAGGGGACCTTATCAAATGCCACGTGACTTAGGATCCACCTTAGGTATGGCCTTGGAGGATCCGAATTTACGACGGGCCAAGGTTCTAGGCCCCTTACTGAAGTGTACCCTCCTTGTGTTAACTCTGCCCATCTGGCTAGCAGGTGGCAGCTATCTATGAGCTTAAAATTATACTCTATATAAAGAAAATACATTGTTTTGGAACGACTTTTTCACTTTCAATCATACCCTTAAACAAATTTGCTTATATGAATGTTATATATTGTTGATGTCATTCCAAAAGATAAGAATTTATATTATATTTACTATATTTTTGGTGTCATTCAAAAAAATAAGTATAGTTTGTTATGATATGAAAGTGCAAAATTTCATCAAAATTATTGTTCGAAATTTATACGCATTAGTGCAATAAAAAGAGATGATAGACGCGCACAAAGTGCCCGTATGAATGCTAATATTGATTAAACATATTTTTTATGGTATTTTATATTTATAATTTAATTCAACCGCTAATTTTACCAAACTATATAAATTAAGTCAGTTACCTTATCCACTATAAATTAACATATAAGATAATTATTCTAAATTCATCCACTATAAGATGGTTTATCAGCTAACTACTATTTTTTTTCCGGGTTGATTATTTAAATTGATCCTGTAAAATATGCGATGTCTGAAAAATGATCGTGTAAAATTAAAAAAAATACATATTCTAACCCTATAATTTGATATTCTTTTTATTTTTGACCCTATAATATACGCGTGGTCCAAAAAAGTGATCTAGATATTGAATTTTTTCATGATTTTTTCAAGGCATCTTTAGAAGGTTAAAAAATGGCTTTACACAAAAAAATTAGATTTTTCTGAATAGGGACAAATTTATTATGAGTTTTTATTCCCCATAATTATGAATTTCTTAAACAATTCATAATTAATTTGTATCTCGTTTAAAAACTACAAAATTTCATGGTGAAGATTATTATGACGTTCTAACCATGTCTACAAAAGTAGAGAACGGAATTTGACCCGATAATATACGCTTATTCGGAACAAAATTGTAATTTCGCCCGTTTTGGTTGAAAAATTAAAATAAATCGAAACGTCTTTGAAATGCTACGAAACTTTGCAGATCCTTTTTATGTATTTCTATAGATGTCTATGCAAACAATCAACTCAAACTTCGATTTCTAGGTTGAGTTTTTGTTGTTTTGTTTTTTGAGTTTTTGGCGCTTTAAAATTTCATAGTTAATTCGTCCTTAGTTGAAAAATTCTACTTTTTTTATGTAAAGTCATATTTTTATGTCCTAAACATGTTTGAAAAAAAATAATGAAAAGATTTAATCTCTAAATAGCTTTTTTAGATTTCAACTATATTACAAGTCAAAAATTATAAAAATCGCAAATTATAGGGTTAAAATATGTATCTTTTATTTTACAAGATCATTTTTCATATATCGTATATATTAAAGGTCAATTTTAATAATTAACTTTTTTTTAGACCAAACTATTCATCATTCTCAATTAGAAAAGAATGTCATGTGTGTCTTTGGCATATGCATATCCATTCACTCCAAACACGTAATATAAACGGGATGGAACGCGCAAAGGAAAGAAAATGCCTCCTCAAGAGAAAATATCATTGAGAGCTTATTGACCAAAATGCCATTTTGTGTGTGTTTCATGCCAATATTTTTGACAAATACGTCAGCTTATGAGAAGGGTACATGTATATATGTTTTTCCTGCATAAAAAAATAAAAAATTTAGGTATGTTTGCATTGATTGACTTGACTTAGTTTTGTAATTGGTGTTGACAAGATCAATGAGTCAAATGACCACCCTCACCTCCTCCTAGTTAACAATTTTGACGAGCAACAATCAATTGTATTTTTCTATTTTTTAAAAATTGGTTAATATTTTTGTTTTCTTATTCTCTTAAGAGGAGTGTTAGCGGCAATCACTCTAAAAGACTGCACAAAAGAGAGTGTATAAGTGGTTGACTCTAGCGTTCCTCTTCTCTTAAAGGAAGTGGCAAATATAATTTAAAATTCACCTACATATCTATAATTTTTTTGATTTGAACTTAAATAAAGTAGTCTAACAATGATATTACTATTTGAGTTAGACATTACCATCTATGGACATAAATTTGTTAATGTAATCTGGGATGAATTTAAGGTGGTGTGTACTTGGAGAAGCAATTCAACTATTATTGAATTTTGTGTTGATTAGTATGAGATATTTTACTTTGTGTCTATTTTTTTTTTCTTCGACATTGTTTAAATAGAAAATTTGTCTTAAAAATATAAGTCAAAATATGTAAAAGGCATAACTATACAATTTCTAATATAAAAGTTATTACTTTTTAGATGTTTAAACAATACTCTAAGAACACTCGCTATTATTTTCTTTTTTTGTTTTGTTTTGTTTTAGGACACTTAAACAATATTCTAAGAACACTCGCTAGCTTTTTCTTTTTTTGTTTTGTTTTGGGACAAACGTCTAGAAAATTGTTGTTCACACTTGAAACAAAGCTGAAACACATCAGAAAAAAAACGTAGATGTCCATCGACAGTTAACTGTCGTCGGTTAAAATTCATCGACAGTTAACTGATGTTGAGGTTATAATAATAAATTACTAGTGTTTTCTATCATTGAGTGAAATATGAATAGCATTCTTCAAACGTCTATTTGCCCACTTAATATTGTGTATTGGTCCACTAAATAGAAACTCATTACATGAAAGAAGTTTTCTCCACTCTCAATATCTTTTATAGCATTTTGCATATATTAATCAAAATTAGTAGTGTAATTAATGTACATATTTTTTTGTGCGACTCTTATTAAATTATCCATTGTGTATAGAAGTATTCAATATTGATTTTTCTTTTATATATTTATAACAAATTTATACTATTAATAAGAGATGTATTTAAAAACACATTAATAATATATCTAAAAGTTTGTAAATAATCTTATATTTAAAGACAAATGAACGTTTCAAAAGAATCTTATAATTAGAGACATTAAAAGTATAGACCTTGTCAAGCGAAATCATATACATAAGAGATTAATTTTGAATGATTGTCTGTCCATAGAGAAATATATTTTCATAGCATAAAAATCTTTTAGCACTTTCAAATGCAATAATGTTGAATCTTTGAGGTAGAGTTTTGCCACACATTGTTGTTCTATCTGACTCGAGATATGAATATATGCAGTTGCGCATAGAGGAAACCTCATTCACACTAAAAAAATATAGATATGTAGAACAATTATAGTTTAGGTCAAATACCACTTTTGGTCCTTTTAGTTTGACATAATTCTCAAGTTAGTCCTTTAAGTTTCGAAAGTTTCAATTAGGTCCTTTTAGTTTGACAGAATTTCCAAGTTAGTCCTTTAAGTTTCAAAAGTTTCAAATAAGTCCTTTTAGTTTGTCAGTCTCCGTTTAACTGATGTTGATATAGCCGTTAAGTTGTTGACTTGGATCAAAACGTTGCCTTTTAAAAGCTCCAGAGTGTCGAAACACTACATTTAATGGTCACAAATGATCATTTATAGTGCTTGAAAGACAACTATTTACAATAACAAATGTCTTTCTAGCACTATTAAACGACATTTATAATTCTAGAATGATCATGTGTGACTATTAAACGTAATATTTTGACACCCTGGAGCTTTTAAAATGCAGCGTTTTGATCCAAGTCAACAACTTAACAGCTACATCAACATCAGTTAATTATTATCTGACAGTAGGGGTGACGGTGAAATAGTTTATCAACTAAAAGGACCTATTTGAAACTTTTGAAACTTAAAGGAGTACCTTGAGAATTCTATCAAATTAAAATGATGTATTTAAAACTTTTGAAACTTCAAGGACTAACTTGAGAATTCTGCAAACTAAAAGGACCAAACATGTATTTGGCCTATAATTTATTGATTTTAAGTTATCTGCAATTTTCCTCAAAAAGAAGTTGTCTTCAATTTTTTTATATACAATAGCATAACTTTTGTAATAGCTAATTTTATTGTTCAATAATAGAGTCGTCATTATTTGATTGCTTATGGATTGATGTGTTTTTATAAAATATTTGTCTTCATATATAATCTTTCCCCCACCGACTAAAATTATGGATTGGTCCATGATGTTAATTATGATCAATTTGATGATGTAAAAAAAAATATATTGTCATATTTTTGTAATGGGTTTTAAACACCTTTATGTTGCGAAGGTTTCTTTTTTGACTCCTAATTGCTCACAAATCCTAAAAACAACGTTGGGTAGTTATCTAATGAAGCACCTTTAAACACAAAAATTATCGTTCGATTGTTACGATTGAATGGTTTGAGCAATTGCGGGGGTGAAAAGAGCAAATATTTTATGTTGCAAGTAAATCAAAGTGTCGTCCATAATTTAGTGCTGGTTAAAAGGCCCATGATGAGAAGAGCCTTGGATTGCATTGTTATAAGATAATTGCTTTTAGGCACACATAGTTTGCTCTTAGGCTCCTCAAACTGACAAAAATACCCATAACGACAATTAACTATCGTTCATTTATATATGGTGGTTAATTTCCATTTCAGACGTGCTTATACAGAAACATAGGAGAAAAAACTCTTGCTTTAAACGGTAGTTAACTACCGTCTGTGAGGGTTTTCTTCTATATTGAACCTACACTTTCATTGATTACATAATCATATAAAACTAGCCTTTCGTCAACAGGTTCCAAGTTTTTTATATTAAGCTTAAGCTTCTTTGAAATAGTAAATGTTTAGTTTTTTCAAAAATGTCTTTGCTGACATATGGGTTGAGATGCTAATGTGAAGTTAATTTTTCAGAAAGATACTTTCGAGCAAGAAATTTAAACAAAATGTGAAATGCAAACCAAAATTTTCCATTCTCATAGCATTATTTAGGATAACATTTTGATCAATAAAAATCTTAATGGAAGGTTCTGATTTTTTAGAATTACTTTGTCCATTACGAATGCACTTGTTTTTTATTAGTTCAAATCAATAAAAAAATATAGTTCTATAAATTAAAAATTAATTATATCCTTGAGGTTAATTTATTACTAATCAATGTTGATACACATGAGATTATGAGAGGATCCATTCCCATGTTACAATAAACATATCCAAAATTCCAAATGTAAGTAGAAAAGTGGATAGAGTACTCACCTATCGATGTTTTAAAAACGAGTTCAGACTAACCGGTCGAAATTTTTTAGCAGGGAACCATGGGATAACTGACCTGAGCTACTGAATTAGATCGTCATGCTATCAAATTGGTGTGAACCAATATGACTTAATCAAACTCAAAGAAAATCATAGACTAGTCATTCTTACGGTTGAAGCAAGTAACAATATTCTTACACTTCGCACCACGGTAACCATGTCTTCCACATTTGAAGCATTTCAACCATGTACTCTTGCACTCAACGTCGTGATGACCTACACTATCACATGTAAAACATATCAGAGGAGCATGAGTGCATCCCCCACTTGTTTCCTTCTCACCCGCACCTTTTTGTTGGAACTTTTGCTTCCCTTTATTAGCTGAAACCCCATAAGGCTTAACACGATCCTGATTCTTACCCTTCTTCTCACTAGCAATCTTGTAGTGAGCAGACCTTGCTCGACGATCCTCCTCATAAATTCAGCATTTGTTAATCTTTTGAGTTGTACATTACAAGCATCGTATGTAAAAATTGTAAAATTATTTTAGATATCATCCCCCAATATATTTATCTGTTCTTGTTTGTCAATAATTATGAATATATATTTATTTTTTGCTTCTAAAAACATTATGAATATATTTTCTTTAATTCAAAAATTGATTGTTTCGTGAAATGAGTGAGGAGACTCTAAAACTGCTGGATCATAAGGAAAACTTAAACATTGAGAAATCATCTTATTATACTAAGAGCCACATAAGTGATTTAAATACCAGATCTCCATACAAAATCCTAAGGCACTGTGTATATATGGCTCTCCTCGTCCATATGTTTTCCCTGCAAACATTAGTTTTCTCATTCATATAAAATTGCATTGTCGTTGGCTCACATGCATCAACGAGATATATGTTGTCGCACCACCATTGTCAAAAGACTTTTGATACAATGAATCAGTCACTTTTTTTTTTTTATCAAATCTTTCATTATTTCATTTTGGCAATAGCCTAATCAATGGAGATCATCAAATAGACTAGGGGCAACCACAAGAGTGATTTGGACGTCATATATTCACTCAAAACTTTAAAACCTCTCTAAATAAATTGTTGTTCAACATCTTTTTTTTCCATCCAATGTGAGATTTTTACTCACCCTTATATATAAGCAAAAACATATTATCATACAGAAGTATGAAGGTGAGAAAAACCACAAGAAGGGGGGGTTGAATTGTGTTTTTGGAAACTTCTTCTTTTACGTTCTAGATAACTGTCCTCAGGTTCAGAGTCTGAAGCAGTTCAGAGTCTGAGTGAGTTCAGAGTCTATGTGCAGCGGATAATGTAAAGAACAGAAGAAGAAAGAACACAATCAATTATACAGGTTC
>Ga0315913_1010130_pt1 | contig 10933 bp, 11 predicted proteins | sample MpolsnodulesMG_FD_207736 | JGI IMG/M metagenome (GOLD analysis project Ga0315913, IMG submission 207736) | Medicago polymorpha root nodule microbial communities from Los Angeles, California, United States - small nodules | ecosystem: Host-associated > Plants > Roots > Nodule | place: USA... | reverse complement strand
CCGTCTTGTCATCACCATTTAACGCTAGCCAATGTTTCCAATCATTATTAACAGACGATAGAGATGCACTATTAGATTCATGAGACATTACCTTGGCCTTAGAAACATTAGAAACCTTCCTTCGCTATTTCATAGTCCTCCGCAAAGTCTGGAGAACCTCTCGTCGATCTTTGTCAGAAAGTCTTGCAATGCGTTTTAAATTTTGCGCGCAGTGACGCAGATAACCACTACCTTTCTTCTTCAGAACCTGAGATGGCCTTTTTGATGTTAACTTTTCAGAGCCCTTCAATGTTGAATTCAATTTACCTTCGGATGCAGCACGCTTGTGTCTATCGACCCATTCCAAACTCCACGGACCTGACACTTTTGAGCGCGCCCTTGTCGGTGGGCAAGAGGAAGCTCTCTTCGCCACGCTTCTTTCAAAAGTAACAAAATGACTTGACTTGGACCCAACCCCGGCGCTAGCGACCTCTTTGGGGGGATTAAGACCATCTTGAGCGTGCACCCCAATTGTAACGTTATTATCTTCAAAAAAAAGTCCTCAACACCGAAGGCTCTACACCTTGCGGTTTGGAAGTAGCGAAAGGTCGGGAATTTACCGAAGTCGTAGAAATTGGCTCTAGGACCACATTAGAAGGGTACCGCCGTTGTTTAGGTCCTGTATCGTCTTCCAAATTTTCCGAGAATTGATTCACAAGAATATCGACATCACCACGTGCATCATCTTCGACATGTACTTCCGGTATTTCTGATGAAACCTCATCGACGTCTTGTTCTTCATCCAACAAACAAGCATCCTCACCCAAAGAGAAACCCCATTCCTCAACAATCTGGAAATCGAATAACACCCCATCCACCATAATTTGAGCCTGAGTATTGATAATTTCCAAGGAAGTAGTAGACAAAAGAATTCGTGCATAATCGAAACGATCACACTCCAATGTTATGTCGTCAATTCTTAACAGGCGGCCACAATCCAATATACACAACTTAAAAAAGTCGTAATTCCACGCATGAAGCGGCACCCCGTATATACGTACCTAGGCACCTCTTTCACGAACTAACAAATCTTTACTCCACCTTACAGGTTTCGAAAAGAAATTGTCAAAAAAATCAGGCGCTTTCAAAAAAAGATTAGACACTTCCGAATCATCAAGAGAACGTATAAACACCTTGTCTGCACCCAACGGTATAAGAACTAAATTATCAAAGCCAGCATAAAAAATCCTCCGTTGTAAAACGGGTATAACCTCTCCATTTAAAACAGACACCACTACTCCTTTAGTCGCCCAATTCAAGTCATTAGCAGTAGATGCATACTTGGGTACAAACACATGATTAGAAACCCCCTCATGTCCGATAACTCTTCCACCTACTGCCCTCTCCTTCTCCTCCTCCACCATCCTTTCCGGTACCACTGGTTTGACACCATGAACAGCACTACCTCCCTGATCTTTACGAATACCTGCACCACCTACAACCCTCATAATTTTTCTCCCAACAGATAACCCCACCACGTTTCTTTTTTCTCCCTCAACATTAATTCCTTCCTCATTCTTTGTCTTTTCTCCCTCGTTAATTTTTTCTCCCTCTCCCCGCACCCTAGCCTCACCCCGCCTATGACCAAAACGATCATAAACAGACACCTTAGCTACCACCTTACAATCACCAAACCAGATGTTATTCACGGCTTTTAGCAATTTATCCACATCTTTCACATTACTATAACGAACAAAGCCAAACACCGCACCATTTACATTCCGTTTTTTTGCCAAATAAATATCCTCCATAATACCGCAAACTTCAAAACCTTGCCTTAACGACCTATAAGAGATGTCTTCTGGCACATTTGTAAAATAAAAGGAGACAAAGTTAACGTGATTTGTACCGGAATTTGAGACTGTTGTAACTTGTTGTTGTTGATGTGATGAGAGTGGTGGAAAACCCTTCGTTGGAACTGCGCCTGCGAATTGTTTCTGTTGCTGATCTATCAGGACTGCTCTTTCTGGCTGTTTAGATAGGCGCCTGTGCACCAGAACCGTTGGACGTGGAACCGAGTCGTGCCTGCTGTGTTGCTGCATTCTGGAGAACGAGCGCCTTGCCCTGTGCGCATGGAATCTGCTGTTACGTGCAACGTTGTCGTGTCTGGTGCCAGGCCAGTAAGAAACGCGATCATCATATGACAGATTGTGTGCACCGTAACCATCTGAATCCTCTGAACCATCTCCCCACCTCGACGAACCGTACCGAGCCCCATCCCTAGACCGCCCTTGACGCTGCTGACCTCCATACCGCTGCTTCTCCCGAAATCTGTCCCGTCTGTCTTCAACCTGTTCACGCGCTTTCCCTCTTCTAGGTCTCACGTCGGTCCATACTCCCCTATCCCCCCCATATGGTGGCACCCTGCTTGGAACCCTATCCCCCCCATAGTACCTCACTTCCGGCAAAGGTGAATGCCGGCGCGGTTGCCCTTGGTGGCGATGGTAACCGTCTCTCTCAGGACCACGCTCTCTCTCTCGCGCTCATATTGTTGTATACATTTAGTAACAAGAATGAGATTGATATGATATCTCACCAAATTTTGCGATCAAATTCACGAAGTCAAACTTCATAATTAAGAGAGGAAAGGAAATTGCTATGTATCTCGATAGTTATGTCTCGAGAGTTTCACAAGATAACATGTACTCAATATTTCCTCTAAATTATGCCCCACCCCCTCCCTTAGTTTGTGGCCAAAAAGAAATTTGATTGGACAATTGATTGTCGCTATCCAGCCATTCGGGACAATATCTCTCGGGAGAAATAACATTGCTTGAGAGGAAATTAGGGATAAAAGAATCGAAATAGATCAAATTTTACAATGCTTATATAGACCAAAATAAGACAACCATACTGTAACATAATCAATATTGCTCTCTAACATAATGCACAATAGATTATTATAGATCAAGTATTGTCTCCATTTCTTCTAGAATTTTTTTGAAAGTCACTAGAATTTTCTTCTAGAATTAAAAGTCACTAGAAGGGTACCTATTTTTATTTAAAATCAATAACTCTTCCCTATCATATCACCTATTAATCTTCTTCTATATGATTCTAGAAATTAACATGTGAACGATAAACTTTGCCAGGTTGCCAATTTTGTGGAATCACATTCTCTGCTACAATGGTGTTGTTACTTCCATTTCCACTTTCTGTTAGCTTAATGGAAAATGGAGTTTGTAACGGTGATCCTGTGTTGAAAGCCCATCTTGAACCCCAAGAACGCCACATTGGATGCCATGTGTTTGATTGGCTCAATTCAACTGCAACAAGGTCGCCATTTCCATTTTCATATTCTATTTCTGTTGCAAAATAGTATGGGTTGGCTCCATTATCAATTGTGAAGACTATTGAATTTCCAAAAGAGCATGCAACCCTGCAAGTTGAAATTATGGGAGGAACTATAAGTGTAGCGTTTGTCATAATACTAATTAAAAAGAAACACACGTAAACAAGAAAAATAGCATAATTTAATTGGTAGGAAGATTGCAATATCTAGGGGTTGGGTTTCAATCCTAAATTTCCCGTATATATATGAGAGTGCTAGAAAGGATAGGTTAAAATCCGGATTTTCCACTTTTTCAAGCTTATACTAAGAATATTTTTTTTCGTCATGTAGTTTAGTGATTAGAATTCATCTTTTTTAAGGTGAATAAGTGAAAAGTTTGAGGTTCGAACCTCGACCCCTACATATAATATGTATGTCCCTGACAACTGAGCTATGCTCACACGGACTTATAGGATGAATCTTTCTTTTCATATTTTAATGATTAAGATCTTTGAATATAATTAAATAAGAGATCTTTTAATATAATTAAATAAGAAATACCTTGTGTACTGAATGTTAATTTTCCCAGCATTGCGAAGATTATCAGCCTGGTTTGGATTTGCAAGGGAACCAAAGGCAGTTCCACTTAAATCAAAATGGGCAGATTCACATTCAGGGCAATTATCTGTTATCACCACATTCAATGGACTTCCTGAGCATGCACTATTTTCGGTGCATTTCACCTGAAAATATGTAACATTCAATAACATATTTATATTTATTGCAATATATTCTATTTATTAAATGACCTTTAAGAAATTTTATATGTGAACATATCATTTTTTCTTAATATAAATAATCATGTTATATTGCTTTGAAGAAATTGTGTTAATGTGTTATGTTTATGAGGAACACTTTTATTGTTAATATAATTCATTTTCCCTTGTTAAAAAAAACTAATTTCTTAAAACTGTTTCATAAAATAAATCTGATTATCTATTTTTATAAATAAGTACCATCTTTATTTTTATAAATAAGTATCATCTTTTTTTTCTTCTTTTTTTCATCTGTGATGTATAACTAGGTATGTTTCCCTAATTCCCTTAAAAAAAACTAGGCCTTTTCAAATCCATACACAACTATTTGGTTTATTTTTTGAAATATTATCAAAATTACCAAAAGTATTAAAATGAGAACCTTATTTTAATATACATATAAAAAGGATTTGCTGATATATTATATATAAAAAAAATCACATAAACAAGAGTTGCATGCACCTGATAACAAGCACCACATCCTCTGCCGCCAAGGAAAATAGATGGACCTCCAGCTGATATCATTCTAGAAAGTGGAGGATTCTCTACACTATCAACATATCCACATGCACCCCCTACACCATAAAAATAAATTTAAACTAATTATTGCAACCCTAAAAAAAATCAATTTGTTTTACAAGAATATACATAAATCTTTACCAATGTACGTAGAACATGAATATTATTTGTAACCAATGAAACACAGTAATGGACACTGGACATGACATAGACACGCCGACACTAATAATTTAAGAAAACCACATAATTCAGTGTAATTATGGTGTCGGACACGCCTAATCTGAGTAGCGTTAGTGTTTGATAGTTTGTAACTAAAAAAACATGAGTATATTATGTATCACTCACCATCCGATCCAGCACCATTTGGGGCTCCATCCCATGTAGCTATTGCCGTTTGCCATTGTTCATTATCGTTTTGAATTTCAGAAACATTAAACAATTTACGGTGCAGGCAATAACAAGGGTTAATTAACATAAGAGAAAAAAATATTACAAGAGAAATCATGCGATTAAGAACAACAGCCATGATGCAATTTGGTAAAATGAACAGAGAGTTTTGATTGATGATAGTGTTGATGCAATTCTGGGACCATAGTAGTCGCATTTAAATTATAATATTTTCAAAAATGGTATCATATTTTAATTTTCTCATAAAAGCTATATCAATCAATTAATCGTATAATCAATTAGTCTTCCTATAATGTAGGAAATTATCGCATGTAATTATTCATTAGCATTTCATTTAGGAAATTTAATTAAGGAGGGATTTCGTAATTGAAAACAATGATACGCATATGGTTGTCATTTACAATTTATCAACTGATGCGTTTATTTAGATGATTCCTTTATTGTCCTCGTGAGCTTAATTCAGTTGGTTGGGACAATTCATAAAATATGTAAGGTCCGGGGTTCAAACCCTGGCCACTACCAAAAAAATAAATGATTCCTTTATCAAGTGAAGCCTTTTTTGTATTTTCTGTTGTTACTAAGTATGAAGTTTTCAAGATCGTTTAATAGAAAAATTTACGGGACACATGAATCAGGTTCTTCCTTCTCAATATAATTTTTGTTTTCAATTCCTATATGTTTTGTGTTGTATTTTTATTTTGTAATTTATTTAAAGTTATATTTATTTCATATTGTTACTTTTACTAATTCTTTTGACATGTTTCTTTTATTGCTACTTGCTCAATCAAAAACTTTTTTGTTTTTCTGAGAGAGCTTCGATATGTGACAAAAACTTGTTGCCATTTCATTATTTAATTTAACGCCGAGTCAAATCCTAACTAGTAGGATCTATAGTCTTAAACGTTGAAACAAAACGTCTACAATTGATTGTATATTACAAATCTACAATTAATATTAGACAAACCCATTTAATAAAATTAATGTCCACCATTTTTACTAATACTTCCTCAATTAATCTCATTAATTTAAAGGATAACATGGTCATTTTGTAAATCTTCTCAACTCTTATATTTGAGAGGAATAGTTAAGCAAATTCTTAACAAACACACAAACTGTTCTTATAGTTGTCTAAAATCTATATTTATATTTATATCTATATTATATAAATTTGAGACCTTTTTTCAAGTCCTAATATGGAAGTAATTTTCTCTTCTCTTCTCTTGGTATTGACATGTGGCATCATAAACCAAACCAGACATTTGTTTTTTTAAAGTGACATGTGGCATCATAAACCAAACCAAACATTTTCATACATTTGACAATTAATGAAAAAAGGAATAATAAAGGAATATTGGATTAATGAAATGAACTAATTATTATCTTTATTTTTATTTCATAATAATTATAGTAATGTGAACCTATTTTTTTTGAAGAAATCAAAATGATATAAATACTCAAAGGTGCTTCCAACCGCACAAGGTGTGCAAGGAGGAAACACACCAAAATGTTACATAGTTACAATGTCGAGATGTCCTTTAACGGACCAGCCAAGAAAGAAACTAAAACAAACCCATACAAAGCAACGTGTGTTTCCACCAGTCGGTATAAGCATAAACTAAAACTGCCTGTTTTGATTTCAGCCATAAAAAAGAAGTCAGTTTGACTTTTTCAAGGAGAAGATATGTAGTAGCGGTCGCGTTTTGGAACACACGATTGTTCCGCTCCTTCCAAATCACCCAAACAGTTGCAAACCAAATTACAGTTAAGAATAAATGAGAAGATCTTGGCATACCCGCCATCTTGGTAAACTGAGTAAAATGATTTCGAAGCTCACCAGAAGGCGCCGAATAGATTCCCAACCAAGACCTCACATTAGACCATAGCTCGCTAAAAGTATCACAATGCAAAAAGAGGTGAGCAGCTGATTCAAGAACGTCACAACTAGCCACACACGTGCCATCCGTTGGAAGAAGAATACCCCGTTGGACCAGATTATCTCTTGTAGGAAGCCGGTTACGGAGAAGACGTCACACCATTATCGACACCTTTGACGGGATGTGTTTGATCCAAACATCAGCAACCTGTGACCTGTCTGTATTTTCTCTTGTTGCTGTAATATAATGGTATGCTGCTTTCACCGAGTACCCGTGAGCCGGATTTAACAACCACCTCCAGGAATCATGGACATTATCTTGCAAAACAATGTTATTTAAAAGAACATCACACTCCCTCACACTATCCTCCTCCCACGCAAACAAACGGCGCCTCCACACCCACGCCCTTCCATCATCGCCCCACCCCAACCGCCACATCTCCTCCACCTTGCACTCCTTATCGACGGTCAAATCAAACAAACGAGGGAATTTAAACCGCAATGGGTGAGTAATGTGAACCTATTTGTTTGGTTAAGACTATTTCAAATTTATTTCTCTTTCAAAAAAATGTCAAATATATTTTATTGAAATGTAAATATGAACTAATGAATTTATGAAATTAATGATTTCATAAAAGAAACTAATTTTTATTTTTATTTTAATAATAATAATTTTGTGAATTGTGAGACAATTTAATAACATATATTTTATTGAATGCCAAACAATTATGAAAAAAATTAATTTCTTAATTTTATTTGTATTTTTATTTTAGTAATAATATAATAATGATGATGTGAGACAATGTTTTTTTTAACAATGTGAGACAATGTTTTTTGACAAAAAAATACGTGAAACAATTTATTTGGTTGAAATCATGTAAAAGATATTTAATTCAAGTGACATTAAAACACTTGAATACAATATTATTTGATTTCCTTATGAATAGGGAAAAATCATATGTAAGATAATAGTTGTAACCAAGGACCATTAATTTACATGGAAGTCAACCAAAAAAAAAGAAATCAAATTAAATATGGAATGAAAAGAAGAAAAAAAAGAGAAAAAGGAATTAAACTTATTTTTACGGAATAGTTGCAACTGAAGAAAATGTGATTGCAAAACACAGGCCGTGTGTAATTACTCTCATCCCAAATTAGATCATGTTAATTTACCAAATTACTCTGTAAGAAATTATATAAATTAGACTTGTGGCTTAACAATTTGTTCACATCATAGCCTCTCATGTCTTTCTATTTTATTTGTTTAGTTTTTTCTTTTTCTATTGTTTTTTCTTCTCATCTCTTCACAATTTAAATGACACCGAAAATCGATTCCGTTTCTAATGTTTCCCCTTTGAAAAAAATTGAAATATCAGGTTTGAATCTTTTGGTTGTGGTTTGTGAGAGATATGAACAATGTTGTTTTTTTTTTGTTACAACGAATAAAGGTTATTTATTTGTTTTGTTATGTTTTTCGGTTTTTTATATTATTTTATTTACAAAGGATTTTTTTTATATAGTAGATGGTTTGTTTGATTTTTGTTCATCTATTTTTTTATTTTATAATTTTTTTGGTTAAATCAAATATAACACCTATTGACTTTGTTTCTGATGTGACACCAAGGTATTTTCGAGGAAAATGATGTGTCGTGTGTTTCTAAAGAAATCCTTGATATGGTTGAGAAATCTTACATGTTGAAAGTAGAGTTAAATGATGTGTAGGAGAAGACATATCGGATGAAGAAAGTTCCTTGACAAGTTTAGGACAAAATATAAAGAAAGATTTGATTGTATTATTATAAGATACATCGATACATTTCTTAATATGAATTTAAATATACGATGTAAGATTTTATTCTGATTTATTTTACCTCTTATTGTAGGAGAATGTCCATGAAGAGGATTAACCTTGGAATGGACTTGCATCTCAAGAAATGATACAATATGATGTTGCTACCAGCACAAACAGGCCTCCAGCAGCAAGAAAAGAGAAATCAAGCTTAATTACTAAAAGATTTTTTAAATTTTAATTTTTGATGAAATTAATTATTTTAATGTTTTTTAAATTCAAATAGATATAAATATTCCAAAAGATTTATTAATTAACATTAAATCGTTAAAATGAATTTTTTTTAGTCAATGTTATTTTCGATTTATTAATTTGAGGTTTTTTCCTTTTTTTTTTGCGGTTATTTTCGATTTATTTTATTTTTTAAATATAATATGAATAATTCAAGTTCAAATATGATTGTTTATGATGCATACAGTTATTGTATCAACCAATCAAAATAAACATAGACACATTTGTCTTAATAATCGACCAATCAAAACGAAGAATAACTTATTTGTCTTAATAACCAAATAATGTAGTAATTAATTTGCGGTTATGAATTCCAAAATAAGAAATGAAATAATAACAACTATTAATTTTAATGGAATAAAAAAGCTATCTTTGTGTACCCACAAAAAAAGTTATCTTTGTATTGCGTATTAAGAAGCTTTAAAAACTTGAATAAGTAAATTGATTGACTATGATGAAAATGATTTTCATATCAATCAATCAAATTGAAATATGACTCATTTTACTTAATAATCAACCAATTAAAATGAAGCATGAATCATTTACCTTTATTATCAGCCAATCAAAATGAAGAAAAAATTACTACATTAATTTCTTGAATGCGACATTAAGGAGAGATTTGTAAATTATACATGATTTTTACCCTATAAATAGATAATCCTTTTCTCATAACTTTCATCTGCCTCTTCATCCCATACAAATTTTATGACTATTTCTTCATTCGAAATTCGTTTTCCATTACACCAAAATCCAAAAACATCTATGATATTGCATCAAAGAATCATGGAGAATAATCATGTGTATGGTTTGTCCATGATATAAATTGAGACACACATCCTTTCTGGCAAAGGCTATGGTGGGAGACCTCTTTAGGTCTCCTACCGTAGGAGACTTGAGTTTTTTTTTGTTTGTTGTTTGCAAAATGGATATCAATCATCGGATGTAGTTGAAATTTTTTGAATGGCTAGGATTTATAGGCCATATGATCCGCTAAAATTGTATTATTTAAATATCTATATTCATTAAAAAAAAAGGTGTTTTTGGCATTGTTGGTAAAATTGAAAGCAAGCTCATAGAAGCAATCATCTTCACCAAATATCCAGCAACACACACAGTAAAAATCCTCAATCAAACCAGATCAGAGCAAACACAGAATTGTCATCAAGTTTTGCCTCACAACCTACAAAGCAAACACATATACAAGAAAGGGTGTAGAAGTAAAATTAAGTTTAAGTTCTTAATTTCTGTCACAAATCCGAATTTCTGAATCACTACCATGAACACAATACAATCCAACACATATCTGATTGATTTTCTGTCACAACAAAGAAGAGGGTGAATCAATCTCCAAATCACTAATCATGCTGCTACACAACAAAGAAGAGAATGAAACCATGTTGTTATGTGATTGTTATGTTGTTGTGAATATTGATGTTAAACAAAGAATATAGGAAGAAGCTAAATAAATGCAAAAGAAGAATAAGAAAAGGAAATTAATATAAAAATAAATAAAACCATTTTTAATTTTATTAATTAATTAATTTTACTGATGATGGTGATTACAGTTGACGACGGACGACGGCGTGGTGGTGAGAAGCGGAAACGCGTGCTATATTTTTGGAGCTAGGGTGGTGATTATGTGGAGCTAGGTTATGTTAAGATGGAGGCCGGTGGTGACGGAGGAGAACGACGGTCGGTGGTGACAGTGATTGATGAAAACGGCGGTCGGTGGCGGTGGTGAGAGTAAGATCGTGATGGTGAGTTGAAAGCATCCAGATAGAGGGACAATACTTGGGTGACCAGATAGAGAGAGAAAATGATGGTGTTCAAGAAGAGCAGTAATAGTGTAATCCAGGAAAATAAAATTTCATTTTAGAGGAAATGCCAAAATTGCCCTGCATTTAAATGGATTACTTAAATACAATTTA
>Ga0315913_1010123_pt1 | contig 10938 bp, 5 predicted proteins | sample MpolsnodulesMG_FD_207736 | JGI IMG/M metagenome (GOLD analysis project Ga0315913, IMG submission 207736) | Medicago polymorpha root nodule microbial communities from Los Angeles, California, United States - small nodules | ecosystem: Host-associated > Plants > Roots > Nodule | place: USA... | reverse complement strand
TGTGATGGTGTTGGAAAATCTTGGTTCAGATTAGGCAGAGCTCTGGGTTAAGTTCGAGTTTTATGAATTTGGACGACTCAGGGTGTAATGACCTGACCTGAAGTCACGTCAACGTTGTCTTATCAGAGCAACACTTTCAATTTCTGGATGTGTGAATCCAGTTACATTCGGCCATGAGTGATTCCTTTCCAACACAGCCATTAGGTCATCAACCTTCATTTTTTTTACGTCATCCACTATGTCAGAATTGATTTATTTATTTTAACGTATAAGATAATTTATTAACGAAAACCTAACAATTAATCAAAAAGCAAGACTGCAAAAATAGAAGGTGTAGTCTCTTCAATCTATATACAATCTCGATTATGTAGAGAGTGATAAGCTAAACAATGGATAACTTGGTTAGCCTTACGCCTAACATGCAATAAACTTATGTTAGAAAAAAAAAATGAAAATTAACACAAACTCCAATAATAGATATGATAAAGTTGGGATATTGTTGATCGTTCAGCGTCTGAACCACATTAGAAGCATATGATTTTGCTACAAGATTAAAAAAAGACATGTCTTTTGCAAATTTCAACCTCAAACGACAGTTAACTACTGCTCGCTGTTTATGATAGTCAATTGTCGTTCACTGTACGACAACGACAATTGACTGCCATTCTAGAAATATATGATATATCAGGCAACTCACTTGTACTGCATTATTCTTTCACTAACTTTCTTCCCTCTTTCATCCCTAATCCAAAAAGTTTAATTTATTTTTGGCAAAAACTGTCTCAAATCATTGAAGAATGATTTCCAGAAGAATTCTACACACATTCGACGTAAAGAAACATTTATTGCATCTTTTAACCCGTTTAATGATACATTTTTCTGCCATATTTTTGTTGGTTCTGACATGAACAAGTAACAATAGTCAACTACCATAGGTGCAAGCGATAATTAACTGTCATATATCAACCCAATATATTATTATTATTATTATTATTATTATTATTATTTATTTTTTTTTTATTTTCCATTTTGTAATTGAATTAATTTTAAATACATTTCTTTTGCAATGTTTTGTTGTTTCTTGATAGTTATGGTTGAAAATGCGGTTGATAATTATGTTAATTAAAAACTAAGTAATGTTGAGTCTTCCATCTAGAAACTGTCTATGGTTGAAGCTTTCTCAAGTTGAAACCAGATATTGATGAAGCTTCCATTGTTGTGAAACCTCATATTGTTGATTTCAGAGTTTCCAAACTTGGTGATAATGAATTAGACACGACGCCTTACTTTTCCATCAAAGATAGATGAAAAGTTAGAGATGGCATCTGCTTCTGTCAGACAACGAGCAATATGTTCGACAGTGGATTCGCTAGTTTCTCCACCAAATTTGATGAATTTAGGGACTTTCCAACCCCTGGGTAACTCTTCCATTAAAACATATTTAGATAAAGCCGACACAAAGTAGGCCTATGTAAGCCCATATTGAAACCATTTTGGGTTAAAAGGGATTCTACTATGTTGGCTATGTTATTTTGGCTCTCCAAGTTGTTTTGTTGGGCTCGCCTTATTATGTGATCTGCATCTTGGTTCCTTTGAACCATTATTTGGACTCTTTCTTGTACCCTTGGTGCTTGTGGTTCAACCACAGGTTGTTGCAAAGAGTTTGCTGGAATCCCACCATTAGGTCTATCAATGTACCCTTCGATAGGTCTTGGGTTTTGATTTTGAGGTGTTGGTGTATTACGCGCAGGAGGAGCACCAAAGAAATCAGCAATTCGTCCCATTTGATCAAACAATGTTAGGTAACTATTGTGAGTTTCTCGAATGAAAGGGTTAAAAACTGTTCTAATTTGTTGGGTCAACATGTTGACCATTTCATGGTTACAATCTTCCATTTGGTGTCTTAAAGCCATTAAGGAAGCATTGGCCAGTGATTGTTGAGGATTTGAACTAGGAATATTCGTGCCAGGATAATAGAATTGAGGGCGCATTACGTTCGAATTCTCTGAGTAAGGGGATGGATTAGTATGATGGCCTACCATAAATGATGGAGACATGCCATATGGATAATTCTTGTTATTCAGTGGATCAAAGGTCCATAGGCTTTGATTCGATTGTGCACCAAAACTTGCGTTAGACTGGGCTGCTGCATCAACGGTCGAGGCCGAAGCGGGCATGGTCGACGATATATGGGCAGGAATTGTTACCCCTATAGTATCATCATGACTTGCGCCAATGGTTAGCGTTGCTTGTGGAATTTGTTGTGAGGTAGCATCAAACGTTGTATCCGCCATCGATTGCATTGTTGGGCTTGATGGCGAATCGTTACTACGCGAAGGACGTACCATTTCTGGAAGTTTCTTCTTATTTCTTAAGAACATACACAACAAGAATTACAAGTCTTGATAGAAAACAATTTCAAGAAACTTTAAACAAAAACACACTCGGTCCCACCAGGCGTGCCAATTTGTTTACCTTGGTTTTCGGTAAACAACCGCTGGTTTACAAATGGTTACTTGCAAGATCAACCAGTAAATCTTAAGACATATTGTGTTTATTGTTTTTCCAGAAAATGATGAATGTTCTCGATATGGTTGTATAGAAGTATGAATATAACCGTCGAAATCCAACAAAGGTTGAACCAGTCGAGATTAGCTTCAAAAGGTTAACGTAAATTGCTTGGCAAAAACAAGTAAATTGCTAGGAATTTAAAGAAAAAAACTTAAATTGCATAAATTGAATGTAAATCGGTACACAAATTCATACATTTGTGACTTGTTGCTCGTTTCTCTCTGATTGCGGATAGTTTGAGCGTAAGTTTTCTGTATGATTGAATTGTGACCTGTTTTTCCTATAAAAACTATTATTTATACTAAGTAACTACCTACGCAGAAACGTTCGAACGTAACTGCTAATAACTACCTAAGATACATCTTAATTGAATTTCAACTAAGACCCTTCGATGATAACCGCTGTGTGATTCTTTCATTTGGCACCAACTTCTCGTCGACTCTTGCTTCCTTGTCGAACCGATTCTCTTCGACTCCTGCTTGTTCGTCGAACCAATCACCATGAAGACAATAAATCTCTTTAAGTCCCAGAATTCAATCAGGTTAAGGAATCGAAACACATTAACTCTTTCAAAATCTGAGTCGAACTTCATTGAGTGCATTTATTGTAGCCTGTCGAAAATATAGGCTAACACATACATTTTAGAATAGTGAAATGAGACAATAAGCTCGATTGTGTTTTCACTCATGCCATTAATTACTCCTACTATTTCAATATTTTTGAAGCAGCCAAAAACTCTTACTCTTTCAAATGTAATTGGCCCCAAGGATTAATATAAATAGGATCAATACCTCCATGTAGTAGCATCTAAGATTGAAGTAAAATTGATAGTACCTCTTTAGATATTGAGAGTCCATTTTCTCTAAACTTTTGAGCCAACTTTATTGTGATTGTGATCATATCTGACTTCAAAGATTAATTGCATATGTTTCGTGGGAAGGATACTTAGTTTACAACCCAAAAATAACTTTTTTTAATCTTAAACTTTGGCTTGATGAACTTTGATTCATACTACTGTTAAGTCAATAAAAAAGTGAGTGGTGGAGAGAGTGTTAAAAAGAGTCAATAAAAAAGTGAGTGGTGGAGAGAGTGTTAAAAAGAGAGTGTTGCTAGCACTACTCTTGTTTCAATTATGGTCATGATGAAAGTATAAGATCATTAAATATGCGCCATTTGGTATTTTAGCAAGGACATGACATTGATTGTACAATGAAAGGGATGTCCTTGATAGATTATTAATTACTCAAAGGATAAGATTATCTAATCCGCACTTATATTATCCTAAAGAAAAAGAGTATAACTTATATGATGCATAAAAGAACCAGTCGACACAATATTTCTACAATGCTCTGATGCTTGGAATGTGATGTGATCGGTTGAAAGATAAAAATCAAAGGTAACACAATATTTCTACAATGCTCTGATGCTCTAAACTTTAGAATGATGACTCTTTCTAAAGATTTCATTGTCTGCCACAATCCTTCAGTTGTAGAATATGCCAATTTCAAACATGACCTAGGCTACACTAGACTAACAGCACCACAAATATTTCAAAAATGGTCCCTATGCAATCTTACCGAACTTTTTCCATAGTCATTGCATAAAGTAAAAAAATGTGGATGCTGTTTCCACTATTTTTTGCTTTACCATTTTAGCTTATCAACTTACACAAGCAACAAGGGCCGAAACTTACCTTAAAAGAAAAGAGCGTAGTCACAATCAAAAATGAATTTTAGATTCGATGATTTTGATGACTTTAATGGATTTGGAAGAAAAAAATATGCTTATATATAAACAACAATTAGAATCTCTTCCATTTCAGCAATTTTGAATTTTGTTTTTAAAAACAAACAAAAAAGTAAAAGAAAAAAAGATAAAATATCAAATAAAATAAAAATATATATAAAAATACTACCGAAAAATTCTAGAAATCAAATCATGCTAATGCAATTTTTTTTGGATTTGTGTTGAGAGAATGAATCTAAACGATGAAATTTTGGATTTTGAGGGATGAGGTCTCATAGGAAACATGTGTCTATGAGAGTCTTGATCCTTGATTTTTTTTCCTCTAATTTTCTGAGTAAGTTTCGGAGCAATCCGATCAAATAGCCTAAAAATCGGATTTTTGACCGAAACACGACAAAAATAGCTAACAATGATGGTTAGTATAGTTCTTAAATTAGATATTCATGTCGCAAACAGATTCAATCTTTCTACTAATATAATTTAGATTATATAATCCGAATATGTTTTCCCCTAAATTCTTGGAAAAAAAAGGAGTTATAGGGGTAGTTCGGATTTTATAATAAAAAAAAAAAGGAATGCGCCCTATTCTTTAGGTGTTCATGTTATAAAATCGAACTACTGTAGAACCTGGATTGGTGAAAGAGTTGTGTTATTTGAACAACCATTTTAATGACAACTTATGAGACAACCATAATTTACAAAGAAAATGAATGAGATAATTGCACAAAAACCAATGCAATAGAGATAGAAATTAAAAGAGTAATGATATTTGAACATCCATTAGAGACAACTCTTGTGACAACTTCTTTTCTCTCTCTTTTTATTGGTCAAAAACAATGGAGAGAGAAAAAGAAAGAGAAAGAATAAGAGTATAATATGAGTATGAGAGATAAGGTTGTCAAAAAGTTGTCATAAAAAGACTGTACAAATATCATTTCTCAAATTAAAAACATAAGAGAAATGATATTTGTACAACCTTTTTGTGATAACTTTTTGACAACTTTCTCTCTCATACTCACATTATATTCTTACTCTCTCTCTTCCTTTTTCTCTCTCCATTGTTTTTGACCAATGAAAAGAGAGAAAAGGAAGGTTGTCAAATAGGTTGTACCAAATGGTTTGTTCAAATATCATTGCTTAAAACATAATGTGATGAGAGAGAAAGTTGCAATAAAAGTTGTCAAAAGTGGTTGTACAAATATCATTTATCTTGTTGAAAAGCTCATACGGAAAAATTATTTTCAGATTATATCATCCTAAAATCGTCAAGGGGTTTTTCGAAAAGAAAAGAAAAATAAGGCGCTTAAGAAATACATAGGGTGGAAAAAGTAAGTCCCGAAATCATTTGAATGAGAGCAAATGATAGGTCAGAGATTGATTTAGAAAAAATCACTAAATGTGTAATTTCTATCTCTATTGCATTGGTTTTTGTGCAACTACCTCATTTTCTTTGTAAATTATGGTTGTCCCATAAGTTGTCATTAAAATGGTTGTTCAAATATCATTTTTCTTGGTGAAAAGCTCATTTTTCCATCCAAAAATAGGAAAAAAGTATAATTCGGATTATATCATCCTAAAATCGCCAACGGCATTTTCGAAAAGAAAAGAAAAATAAGGCGCTCAAGAAACACAAAGGGTGGAAAAAGAAAGTCCCAAAATCATTTGAATTAGAGCAAATGATAGGTTATAGATTGATATAGAAAAAATCACTAAATGTTACAAATTAACATAACATTTTCCTCCACCGTCGAGCCTTGTATCCAAACATTATTATAGTAAACAAATCTTCTAAGGTTGGATTCAAACTCAGGATCTTTATTAAAAAAAAACATGATCATAGTGAAAAACAATGATAAAATACATAATTGATATTATATATTTTCACTAATAAATGTAATTTTTTTTTTCTTGTTCCAGATGTTAATTTTTTTTGTAAAGCCAATATAAAAAAAATCATATACATATACATATAATAAAATTATAATACGATTTTCTATGGACATATTATCTTACCATGCACATTCAAATAATACCATGCATTCATGTTCTATAAGTGCAGTTAATATGGTTTTTTATGGACATATTATTGGACTTTGCACATTATGTTCTATAAGTTCATATGGTTTTTTTAAGAACAAATGTTAATATGTTAATTGTTATGTTAATTTTTTGACCTTCAATTTTTTAACTCTTAGTTCAAATCAGTTGAACTACCCCAACTTCAAATGACATCTGATATGCCAAAGCGCAGATTCAAACTTGTCATATCTCTTTTTTTCGCATTTAGTATGGGTGAATTTCGTAATAAGGCTCTTTAACACTAAAAAACAGGACGTGTCACCATATTTTTAGTCTATTATTTTCAGGTTATTTTCTCAGTCATATGTGTTATTATTTATTATTAATAAAAGTATACACCAATACACCATCACAATTAATTATGATCTGAAGTGGACCGAAGAGGTTGATTGAGTTGATTAAACAATTTGGGCAATACTTCTCCTTTTCGGAGGAGGGGTGGAATATAAATTGTGTACTTTTTAATGAGCATATGTCAATCTATTTATAGTGAAGAAATGATTAGAGAAAATGATAACATGTTATTTATTAAGGATGATCTCATGCCAAAGTTCCTGCATTTTGTATGTTTGTCTGGCCAATGAATTGAGGAGGGAACGTTCCTTTAGAGATCCTTGAAGAATTGAGCTTTGATCCAATCCGGAATAGTTATTAAGCAAATGATTCAAATGTTAACAATAAGACATTGAAATGGAGTTTATTTTAACAGTGTAAATTAAAAAACTACACATTAATTTAGCCATTGTATAGATAGGATAGGATAGGGTTTTTTAATTTTTTTTTGAGTGATGTCAATTCACAAACCCATTTTTTCAGAGAGAAAAATATGTGTATTCACAAATCCTGGTTTTCAAAATCTGTTGGCTATTTTGTTCAGAAAAAAAATCTGTTGGCTATTATACCGTACCACACATTGATGGCACCTTGACCTAAACAAAGCGCTATGCATGGAGAAACTTTTGCATGGCCATAAGTTATGAATGAACACACCGACAATAATAAAAAAAAATATGTAGAAAAAAAGACAGTTAAATAATGTGTATATTTTAAATAATCAAATTCTATGTATTTATATATAGCTCTAAAAAAATGTATTTATAGATGTAGTGTGTGTCTCCTTCAAAAAAAAAAAAAGATGTAGTGTGTGTCTCCTTAAAAAAAAGAGAGGATGTAGTATGTCTTAATCTTATGACCAATCAAGTATTTTCTTACAAATTTACTCTAAAAAGATATTTTCCTTCAAATGATGACAAAGTGCGACTAGATAGTTGTCAATTGCTTGCTTTAGAAAATTGTGTTGCTTGTTGGTTAGTGTCTTTGGTATCAAAGAAAAAAAAGCTACGGGGGAGGGGTCATTTCGTTTTTTAATTTAGAATTCCCTCCGTTCTATATTAGATGCCTTAGTTAATAATGTATCTTACATACTTTGACCATACTTTTATACTAATATACAAAGATAAATAATAGAGTAAATTATCCCTAAAAAAAATAATAATAATAGAGTAAACTACACTCCCCTTCCCTCAAAGATGCTTGAATTACACTCTCATTCCCTCTTATGTTAAAATATACACTCCTCTTCCTTGAAAAGTAAAATTTTTACTCCCCTATAAGATGCTTGATTACAACCCTCTCCCTTAATAATTAAATATGAACTACACTTTAATCTATTTTAACATAAATAAATATTTTTATAATATATATTAATTTTGAATCACCATTAAAAAAATATAAATTCGTTTCCTTATAATCTAAATGACAATGACAATTAAATTTAAATATTTTGTTATTGATTTTATAATTTAGAGTATAAAATTCACTTTTAAATAACCATATTTAATCGACTTTAGTAATTTTTCACATATTTTAAGTTTCATATTTTTTAATAGGGTTTAAAACTATATGTTAATGAGACTGTGAATAAAAAAAATAGAGAAAGATATGTATTCAAAATTTGATTATATTAAAATGAACCCGCACTGCTATTTTTCTTTGAAGCGTGTTATATTATTTTTTTGCTAGATTATTAGAAATTAAAAAAAAAATTATTGAGGGACTAAAGCGTAGATTTTAACTTAAGAGGGGAAGAAAATGTAATTCAAGCTTCTCTCAAGGGAGGGGAGTGGAATATTTTCTAATATGTTTTGAATAAGAGGGGATGGAAGTGTATATTTTAACATAAGAGGGGAGGAGAGTGTAATTCAAGCATCTTTGAGGGGAGGGGAGTGTAATTTACTCTAAATAATATCATATAAGATATTGTTGGATTTGTCTCGATAAATATTTTCAAAATATTAAATTATCATAATTTTTTCTAGTAGATAATTAAAGAGATTAAAGATAAAAAAAACATGCATTGGTATTAGATAGAGTCAACTGTGTCACTTAATATGAAACGAAGAGAGTATAAAACATAAACCTAAAACTCTAATCGTCACAACTTTTCTTTTCCTTGATCTATTAAAGAGATGTGATTTAAGATCAATTTTGACCAAAAATCACCATTTCATATTGTTTTAATTTCTCTTTTATTATAAGTTATTTTCACATATTTTAAGTTTTCTTTTAAATAAAAAAAAGTTTTCTTTCGTTTGTTTTGGTGATTTCATCGTCTAACGCTTCTTTGTTTATTTTGATTTTCCGACTTTATGCAGTGTTTATTTGATTCAGGTTGAAAGATTAACTTTGATCAAATGCAAATTCAATCAATAACTTTTGCGTCGTCAACGTTGGAGATCCGAAAACATGAGTATTTCAATGGCTTTGTAGGCATATGCATTCTGCCGTTTTATGCTATTAAAATGAATATTGTGAGTTTGTTCGCAGATTTATCATTTTTATTTTTAGAGACTTTGTATTGTATCGATATACTCTATCGATCTGAATGAATGAATATTGTTTATTTTTGTCAAAAATAAAAAGAGAAAACAACAAATTATCTACGGTAAAAGCTCAAAATGGCCGCTGAAATTTATAAGAAATAGTACACTGCTATTGGGTGTTTGTTTCATGGATTGCAAATTTATTCCCAGAAATGTAACATTGGGAACCATTGGTTTCTATGTTTGTTTCAAGTTATTATAAATTATGCCTAAGTATATTTTATTCCTAGGAATAAAATTTACGCATGACTTTTCCATTTGTTATTCCCATGTTAAAGTAGGGGAATCTTTTATTCCCATGGGAATAAGTGGTAACCACCCATAACTTCCAACTATCACACTATTTTAACTCTTTTATTTTTTTGTTTTAAATTATAAATTAAATATATTTAAAAACATTCATGGGAAACTAAATTAATTAACAAACACTTTAATAGGATTAAGATTCCTAGGAATAATGTTCCATGGAATGTTATTCCCAAAATTGTAAATTTAATCTTTGAAACAAACACATGTATAAATATCTCGGCGTTTATTTTTTGGAATCAGTTTCTTAGTCTTTCCTACATTATAAACACAAATTTTCCAAACACATTTATATGAGATGGTATATGGTTCTTTTCTAACTTAATTAAACTCTTAAATTTGAATTCATTCTTGAACATGTAATAACATTTATACTTTTAAGGAGAGTTTGTTGCATATTTGTGACGTACAAAACTCGAGAGATTGATCTCCGTATTCGTGCGCGGAGGATACTTAGATTAAAAAAAAAGTATTTTTAGCTTCTAAGATTCAGTCAAAGATCAAATGATACTAAATTACTTGATGGATTAATGTATTTTTTTTTGTGAGGATTAATTTATTTTTAATTTTATATAAAAAACTAAATTAAAGAAAAATCAAATGATACTACTAATTAATCGAAGGATTAATGTATTTTTATTTTTATATAAAAACTAAATACTATAATTAATATTGGAGATTGGAGATAGTGGGAGTATATATTAGGAGAAACGTGATAACTTACGTTATATGGGTGACACAAAGGCATGGGTCATGGCATGTTTTTCCATCCGGAATCAGGTAAGCTAGTGAATAGGGAAGTAGCCCTAGATTCGTAGGTTTCTCAAGTATCAGTTTGAGTTCCAACCCCCACCCCCACAATCGTTAAGGTTATCCTGTGAAGCCCACATACGTTAAGGTTATCCTGTGAAGCCCACACACATCACACAGATACGATACGGAAAATTTTTAAAACTCAAGATACGATATGGCTGAGATACTTCAATAAAAAAATTAAATTTAAATTACATATTAAAACTCTAAATACAAAATATGGACTAAAACTCTGAAGCAAAAAAAATAAAATTGACGCAAAACCTAGACCAAACAGACATAAAAAAACGATAAGGCACAACAATGAAATTGCCTTACACAACAATCACCAATAACATCGTTATCAAACAAACAAAGAGACACAAAACAGACGGTGGCAACGATAGAAACATAAATGTAAGTAATATTGATAATAAAAAAAGGGACAATTAGTCAATTACATATATAATAGGCTAAAGTGCACTTTTCACCCCTTAAGTTTCAAAAAGTTGCGATTTTGGCCCCCTATTTAAAAAAATTACAATTTTGGTCCCTTTTGTCC
>Ga0315913_1010119_pt1 | contig 10941 bp, 7 predicted proteins | sample MpolsnodulesMG_FD_207736 | JGI IMG/M metagenome (GOLD analysis project Ga0315913, IMG submission 207736) | Medicago polymorpha root nodule microbial communities from Los Angeles, California, United States - small nodules | ecosystem: Host-associated > Plants > Roots > Nodule | place: USA... | reverse complement strand
TTGCAAGTAAACGGTTCCTCTCCACCCATCTCTAGTTAACTCACTTACTCACAATTTCTCCTTTCAAGTTTCTCCTCCAAAATTTGATTTTTCTTGTTGAATCGAGTACCCTTTTGGATGAATTAAAACGTGTATGTGTTGGATTTTTGAGTTGTTGCATGAACAAAAGGGTGTGTTTGGATCTGTCTTGTTTGAGGATTTATGAATTTTTGGGTTTGGGTTTAACACTAAATGGGAAAAATGGGTTTATTTCTGATCATGTTGTGGTTTAACATGTGAGTGATGCTTGGTACTTTCAGACTAAAATATGTTAATGCTTAAGATGGTAGAGTTTTAATTGGGGTTGGAGATGAAGCAGAAAAAACACGAGGGAGAGGAATGAATAAAATGTACGTTTTTTAAATTTCATCCCTCTGCAATTTTGCGTTTTTGGTTTTGGTCCCTCCTTTCTAGCCACTCATCATCTCTCTTGACACGTAAGCAAGTTTTTGCCAACTCACACTTCGCCGCATGTGTTTCCGTCTGCCACCACAACGTTTTTGTAATGGGTGTTAACGGGAAGGACGAATTGCAAACGGTTAGTAACTTACAGGGATGTTTTTGAAACAAAAAAAGATACAGGGACGATTTGCAAAAACACGTAAAATTATAGGGACGTTTTACATATTTAAGCCATTATGAAATTACATAATGGCTAATTCAAAAGTTGAGGTATAGAGTATGTCATAATATTATAGTCGAATGATTTTTTTTTGGGGCAGATAGTCGAATGATATTTAATTTATACTAAAATATATATTAAAATAAATAGAATAAAATAACTATGACAATGTTACTTCCTATCCTATCCTATACAGATACAAGAAGATAGGCAAATTTTCTAAAGTAAATAGTTGATAAAGTGAGAAATTAAGATTAGTATATGACCACAACTCGAAGTATAATCAAATGATGTCTCCAAATCTATGATCTTAAATAATTTGCAATTCATGCTATATTGTACGAAACTCATAATTAATCTCATAATTAATAATAGTAGTATGACCCAACTTTATGCAAAACGAGTGATCCAACTATCAACTAAATTTCTGATAAGTCCCGCAATGCATAATCTTCCACGGATTACCAATCAAACTACTATTACCATTAACTTTAATCACATTATATGGAGGTGGTGCCAAGAAACAAACCAAGGAGCATTCATAATAGGTGGACCACCAAACACCTTCTTAGAGGAATTAAAGAGCGTAAATTTGGCTAAGAATATACTAGAGAGGGTAATTAATATCACAAAAATCTTTCTAGACTTTCAAGTAAACCAACATCTGATGAGAAAAAGAGTGATATGTTGGTCGGTTGCATGCATCTTGAATTCTTAGATCGTAAACTAAAATCATCTTAATAAGGATCATTATGAAAATTAAGCTTAACTTTATGTCAAACCTGAATGGCCTAACATATGTAAAAAGTCTACAAAGTGCAAAAATAGGAAAAGGACACCCGCCTAATAATTACCTAACAAAAATAAAATTAGTTTTATTACTACTAATTTAATACTATTGTTTATCCTCGCACACAACATAGATGATAGAAGACCACAACAAAATTTGATACATGAATAGAAGTTCAAATACACAATCTTCTTACTTTGCAATATTTTTTTAGGGGCTCATTTTGCAATATTTGATGTGTGTAAATTTCGTCACTAGTTTAAATCAATCATTTATAAATTCAATTCTTTTATCTTAATTATATTGAACGGTTTATTTTAATAAACCTACAAAAATCTAGAGATAAACTAATAATCTAAAGATTTCCAACATGGATCATGTATGGGGTTTTGTTCTCTTTCACTTTTCTCCCATATACTTTTTTTTATGTCCTATGATTGATGAAGCCACTTGCCAGTTGATTCCAAATGAACTTTCAGTGCAATGATATGTTTTCTGTTTTCGTTGCTCAAGATGCTTTTGCCCACGTTAGAAACACGTATTCGTATGTCTCTATTATTAATCCCCTATGGTATAAGATATGTACAATACAATTCTACTGTTAACCCTCTAAAAAAATCCTATTAAAAAAGGCATTTTTTTGACAGGAATTAAAAAAAAAGCTTATTATATCATTTCTGTCAATAAATGGCCATTATAAATTATTATTATTCAACTCCTTTTTTAACTCTATTATTTAACTTTTTATTATCTATTTTATTTTATGAATATATGATACAATTTTATTCAAATTAAAAATTTACATAATCTAATTTGTCATTTTTAATTAATACATTAATTTTTTTTCGAGGGAAATTAATACATTAATTTATTTTAATTAATTCACCCAGATCAACAACTAAGACATTTATTATATATTTTTAAAAAGCAATTATGTTCAATAATATTGTCTCTTCCCTGTAATAAAAGAATATTCTCTTGTAAAGAAATATAAATATTCTCCTGTTAATAATGGAATTCTATATATAACAATTCTTATTTTGACTTCACCTAAATTCTTTTTTCTTATTGTCTTGTCCATACTCCATATATAACAACTAAGATTTCATAAAACAAATACTAACAATTAGGAAAAATAATTAATATTTATCAAATAATAATATCAATATTAATATCTCAAGAATTTGTAATATATATTTTTTAATATATCAAGAAGTAAGAAAATTACTGTAGGAGTAGTAGCACCGTCCCGCAATAGATGACCTATTTCAAAATGTGACCCAACTTACTTTGACCATATTTTTCTTTAAGATGTCGTTAGATTCGTCTCGATGAGTATTTTCAAAATATCAAATTTTCTTAATTTTTTCTAATATATTATTCAATATATTTAAACTCAAAATTATGCATTGACATGCGTAATAGAATCAACCGTGTCATGTATTATAGGACCGAGAGAATAACATCAAAAAAATTCCGGTGGGACCCACATTATAATAATACGCGTGCCCCTAAATAATCAGCTTTAATTAATTAATCACAAACACGCCTTCAATGCTTCGCTTCCCCCAATTTCAGTTTTGGGAGTAAGTACTTTCCTTTCCTTTTGGGGTTTTAGAAAAGAAAATTGCGATATTACATTACCATTTTACCCTTGACTCCACCGCCTCATTATTCTTGGTTCTGTTTCTATTTTTAAGGTTTTCACAATATACGGTTACAAATACCAAAAATCGAAAAAAAACAAGAAAAGGAAAATAATTAGAAAAAAAATAAAATTGAGTTCAACCACTTTCTCTCTCCTCTCTGAAACGGAATTGAAATTGAAAAAATTGGCACAATCACCAACAAAAATTCGGTGACACACGTTGAAACCTATCTCTGCAACACATTTATGCATTCTTAATACTTCTGCTTCTGCTATTATTATCTGTTATGAAGAAGTTAATCGGTGGTGGTTGTTATTATAGTTATTGTTATTGTTTCATCATCCTCTTCTCACTCTCATGTAATTTCAATTTCTCAGGTCTTCTTTGTGAGAATTCGTGAATGAATCAATGCATTGTTGCATAGAGTGATTCTCTATTTTGTTTATTAATTTTTTTGAGGAATTTGAAACAGGTTTTATTGATACTAAGAAAGGTTTTGAGGTTGTTGTTGGTTCTCTAGATGGGGAAATGTCACAATGAACGCTGCATTTTTCCTCTTACAAGTTTGCAAATTCGGTATGTTATGTTTGTTTTCTTTCATCATTGGTTATGTTCAATGTTTGTTTGATCACGTGTTCATGAAATGCTGTTGTGAAATTGAAGGTGGATTCAATTTGAAGAATTTGACTTTTGACTTTGAATTTATTAATTTGTTTTCTTTTGTTATAACCTTATAGGGTTGGATTTTATTGGATGATCATGCATTTCTTTAATTATTTATTCCAAAATAACTTTGAGGATCCTCAGTTTGATTTCTGAGTGAAACAATAGGACCATTCCCGTGGGAACCGGAGGGTTAACACCAAATAAAATAAACTTTGAGATGTGAAATTTAGATGGGTTTTGGTTCTGTCTTGTGCGCATTTTTGTTATTTTGATTATTAGTTTTAAGTTTTGGATTATGGTTTATAAGCAATTTTTTGTTTTAAGAATGTCATCTTGCTAGTCAATTTTGTTTACCTGTAACATATATGAAGGAAGACTGGTAATTCAGAATACAGCTGGTATAATGTTACCAATTTAGCACATGATTTCAAGAAAATTTTCTTTGATTGTAACCAAAATAGTTTACGTTGCTTTTGTGGTTATCTACTGTGTTTGCATTGATTAATGATGCTAAGTTAGCAGTATTATTTGAGTGTTTCTGTATTTCTGATACTGATCTAATTCATGTTTTTGATTTTTTTTTTTTTTGCAGAGATTTGCAATCTTATTTTGCAGATCTTAGCATTTTCCTCGCAAATGATAGTAAAAAGATGTATATTTTTGTTGACAACAGACCATGGGTGAGAGACCTTGGTTCACGGGGAGCGCACATTTGGCAATTGATGGTTACCAAGGTTGCTAAACACACCAGAATCATTTGAGAAGTAATTTTTCGTTTAGGTTTTGTCCTAGAATAGAAGTTATATCGTTTTTCGTTTATGTGCAGTCGAGGTTATCTCCTTTTGCGTATAGCAAAAACCGAAGAGAAAGGAAAGAAGAAAAGGAAGTTTCTTCTCAACCAAGCACAAGTAAACCAAAGAAGTTTTTGAGATGGTTCTCATTGATTGAAGCAGTAAAGAGAAAGAGAATGTTACTGCCAGTAAAAAACATAAGGAACTCTTTGCAATTCAGCAGTGAACTACATAGAACTCTGTATGGATTTATTGTATTTGAAGTCGAATGGACCGATGTTCGTGGTATTAACTACTTTAATGAGCTCCAGGTACTGCAATCTCTTTGACAAGCGTGCTATTTTTTTCAGTTTACTATCTGTACTATTATGTATTGATTTATTTCATTTATTTTTCAGACTGATACATCACTGGCTATAGAAGCTAAACAAATGAAAAGATGGGAATTTGATAATATCACTCAAGCTGCAAGCTTTATGCCTTCATGGTTCTCAGGAACACTTTCCGAACAGCTACTTTTGAAAGAGCACCTGGATTCTGCCTCAGGTAACAAGGATTCTCATCATTGCTTTCATGTGAATGTACATATTACATCTGAATTTAGGATAGCCTTGGGAAGAAGCATCTAGTTGTCTGTAGCTTTCATGTTTCCCGTGAAAGCAGAAATACACAGGCATCTACCTCAATGTGCTGACACATCTCATCTACCTCAATATGCAAACACATCTCATATAAAATTGCTATATATGATTTAATTAGTTAAAAGTTTGGGCGGATAAGGCCCTTGCATAGGGAGAGACATTGCCATATTTTTTGTGTTACATAAAATAGAAGCTAAAGGGACTGGAGGCATCTCATCCCCACTTAATCCCTCTCCAATTGGGTAGGGGTGGGGTTGAACAGTCAGACTTTTATCGGTTTACTATTTTATCCTCTTTCCAAACTTAGCCTGTCGGTAGAGTTTATGTTATCTTACATGATGTAAACTAGAGGCTGCATTGATTCTTTAGTTCTAAACTAAGACTGACTTTCAATTAACATATCTTTTTATGTGCAATTTTGACAGGGGAAATATTTTATGATGCCAGTGAAACTTTCTCCGAGAATGTATCTAATGATGACGACGACGACGATAACATCTGCAATGGTACCGTAACTTTTGAAGATAGTTTGGGTACTGCTACTGGAGCATATTCTGATAACGCCGAAGAGACAACTGACATGCTGCACACACCTCCTCCTTCTGGACCTAATAAGAGAAGAAAATTAATGAATTCCTTTAGCGCCGAAGTTGATATTGATAGCTATTCAGCAGCTGAAATTGATAACTCGTTGAATTGTTCTCAGAGGTCTAGCTCTGCTTCTTCTGATGATAAGATTGAAACCACTCAGTATAGTGATGCTCTACTGTTATTTAGGTTTAATGATCCCGACCTCCCATTCAAATTTAGGGATGTCATTGTATCTGATCTGCGATTGCTTACTTTGTTAGAGGCTGGTCTTCCATCTTGGGTGATCTTCCTCCAGTCATATCCAGTGTTATGCAATGTGTATCGTCCTTGGATGTGCCCACTTGCAAGAATGTTATATGTTTTGATGTCATTTGTCACTGTCCTCATTGGATTCTACGATTTATACAAAAATGTTCCAGTTCTCAAGGCAACTGCATCTCGTATATGTGGGCCATTTTTTGATTGGATTGAAACTTGGGAAATGGTTTCAAGGGTCAAATACTTAGGGACAATGTTGTTTCTACATAACTTCCAGAAGGCTATTAGGTGGTTTCTTGCCGTTACACATACCACACGATCCTTTTTTTCAGTTCTTATTCAACCTCTTATAGAGTCACTGGTGGAGATTTTTGGATTTCTTCTCCCAAGCTTAAATATTTTGTTTGATCTACTAGAAAGCATCTTTTCTGTCATTTGGTTTGGGATTGAAACTTCTTGCACTCTAGTGGGAGATGTGGTGGAGCTACTCTTTTTGCCACTGTGGTTTATCCTCACCTTTGTTTGGAGGATTGGTAGGTCATCATGTTTTTTGGACTTCTTGTGCTGTCTGTTGCGTTTTAAATTTATCCTTGCTTTTGCCAACATAAATAATTTTCCCTGATATAAAAGATATACTAATTACCTGCATGTTCTTATATTCTTTGTACTGCAGCTACATGTGTCTTATATCCTCTATTTTGGATTCTCTGGGAATTTCTATATGCTCCGGTTCGTCTAGTCATGGCGATATTCAGTTTTCTGGCTGTAATATGCACTCGCGTTTGTAATATACTTGGAGAAACATGGCAATTTCTTGGTAGCATAATTCAGTTGGCTTCATCTTCTGAAGCAACAATCAGCAGTGCCAGTTACGAAGTTTCCATGTGGCGCTCTCTTTGGAATGATCTTTTTTCACAGGTTGTAAGATGTCATATCAATGCTTTTTTGGATGTAGGTGGTTTCATCAAATACAATAATCCTGATTGGTAGATTTTTTATACTTTCTTTTACAGATTTTCAAAGCTCTCAAAAGCATAGTATATGGGCTTGTTGCCTTTTTCACAGCCTGCAACAGGCATCGACTAAGGTATATTTTTATTCTATTCCTACACTGAAAGAGAATGTATCATGTAACATTGGTTAATTGATGATTGAATTTTTGTATTATAATTTAAAAGACCGTGTTATTAAGAAACTCATTGAGCAATTGCACTGCTAATTTTTATCACAATCAATTATATTTAAGATTAAAGCATTGACATGAGATATTTGATATTAGAGTGACATGTACTTCTTTAATTGAATTTCAAGGAAAGCCTTGCCATTCTTGGTAGGATAGGAAAAATTAGTATTCGAAGTGAAGCCGGTCATTGCTTTTAGATGTAGGGAATTTGGTCATTGCTTTTAGATGTGTAGGGGATTTGTTAAAACGGGGTTTGCGGTTCATCTAACTGAGAACTGAAAAATCCAAATCTATGGCACACAGGTACCAAAATTTCTAAATTTAAAATAGTATTATGATGGCTTTACCATTGTGCTGGCAATGTATTATGGCAATATATTTATGATTATACATTTTTAGAATAGTCAAGGGATTGATTCTTTGGCAGTAGAAAGAGCCTTGTGCGGCTCACAAAAATTGATGTTAGAAGGGGGGCTTTGGACTTTCAGAGGATTTAGCAAGATTTTAAATAGGATGGCTCTATTCGATAAACAAATTAGGAATTGGTAAAAAGAATAACACAACGATAGCCTGATAGTTAATTTACATTTATTTTCCATTTGTGAAAAGTCTGAATAAATATTTGTCGCTGACTTTAATTTGGCATGGTCATATGCAGCATTTATAATCATCTGCAGGAGTTTATTCAAAGATTATATCGTCAGTGCCAAAGATCACAGCAAGCAGATCTGAGAGACAAAAGAAAAACTTATTTGACAGTGGATCTGGTGAGAACTGTTAAATTGATAAGAATGTTGTTTGTTGTGGAAAATCTTATTCTAATTCTTGTATAATAATCTTCCGTTTTTTTGGAATCCCTGATCCATGTTGACATCATATATAGTTTTGAGGAAAATTGATAAATTAGCAGGAGCAAAAATCTCTTAACTAATTTTAAAATGGGATTGTTTAATATGCATAAAACAAAACAAAATCACTTCTGGAATATGTAGTTGCTTCTAATAAAGTTACAGCATTGCTAACATGTTGCTTTGGACATTTGAAATGCACATTTTTTAGCTGCTTCTATTGTGCAAATATGTCATTGAAGGCATTAATTAAAAGTTAATATCTTCAAGGTCACTTATATTGTCTTCAATTTCCAGGCTGAAGAAAAGAAGAAAGTTTAATTTTATCGATCAAGAGACTGCTCTTGCTATTGCAATACTAGTTTGATAATCCGGACATCAACCAACAGCACAGAAACACGGAGTTCGGGCATCAGGATGTTCAGTTGCTGCTTCAGCAATCTCGATATGATTTCATGCGAAGAGTTCGAAAGATTCTTTTTCTTTGCAACAAATTTTGCTTATACTTGCCTCCCTAGTTTCTTCTTTTCTCACGATTTTCTAACAGTTTGCATAGTCGAAGTCTTCACATGTATATACGTTTATGTACAGGAAACTTGTAAATTTTGTCAAAGTAAGCAATTCCTTAAATGTATATATTCAAATTCAAATTGATTGATGTTAAGGTGCATCAATTTTGTATAAATTTACAACCATGCTCATTAAAAAGCATAGTCAAAGTTGATTAATGTTGATACGCAAACACTTCTAAATACATCATTGTGCCCGGGTTTTATATCTAGGGTGTAAGCAACAAGGGACTGATACAAGTTTTATCCATTCCCAATTTGGTTCTAAACTTTGAGTGGATCAAGTGTGTGTTTGGTTTAGCTTCCAAATTGATTCAGACAAAATTGATTTTGATAGAATTGATTCTGATAGAATTAATTTTGAGAGAATTGATTTATGTTTGGATACAATAATGTAGAATTGATTAAACAGAATGAATGTTGTTTGGATAATTTTGATCAAAATTGTTTTTGACTGTATAATTACTAAAATGGACATGCTAAATCGTAATAAATGGACATAGTTGAATGTATATGTAGATCGATACAAAATGTAGATATATTATTTAATTTAAATAAATAATTTTTTTATATCTTAATTTAAAAAATAATAACTATGATTATTAAACCAAAATTTTTGGACAAAATATTTGTTCTATGTATTTTATATTTTTTGATAAAATATATTTAAGTTAAATAATAATAGAGATTGTTGCAAAAAATGATAAAATATAGTATAAAAGAAAAAAATACAGTAAATTTGAATGGAAAAACTGTAAAGAAAAATCCAAATTTTTGTAACTCATAACCATCAATATTTTCTGGGGCTAATTTGGTTTGTTAATTTTTTTGATTAAATTTGGTTCATCAAATCCTCTATACATACATTTGAGAATGTAGAAAATGAAACAATCCACATGACATATCAAGATCAAATACAAAGGAAGAATTACATGTGGCAAATGGCAATGCAAAGTTGACTAACAATCATAATCAAATCACCATTTATGGCAAACTTTTTTTCAATGCCACCATTTATGTTAAAATGAAAAGTTTAGCTCAATAGTTTTGATTGTTAGTCAATTTATATTAATGACAAAATTTCAAAATAAAAACTTAGAATTAGAATTTATTAAATTTGCAAAAATATATTATTTTTTTCAAATTATATAATATCTATTTATTTATAGGATATATTTTGCATTAGTCGAAGAATTATAATCTCAATTGATTACATTGCTTCTTGCATATAAACTTTTTTTTTGTCCCTCAATTTTTTTGTGAAAATTAAAAACTAAAATTGAAATGGTCTTACAAACAAAATATTAAAAAAATAGAAGCAATTAAATGATCGTATTATAAAAAAAAAATGACATCTTAATTTTTTAAGGAAAAAATGTCGCGTTATTCAAAAGAGTTGAGTGAAAATGGAAAAATAATACAACATTAATTGCATTTCATATTTTTTTGAGGTGGATGTTTCATATATTAAAATTAACAAATAAGTAAATGTTGCATTGCAATATTTCTATTTCATCAATTCACGTTAACTTCAGCCTCCCTTAACAAAATAATTATAATGATTTCATTCAAAAATAAATAATAGAAAATGTTGAACATCAATTTCTTACTCCACTTATTCAAAATAAAAATAAGTTAGGATATGTTGAATCTTAAAGTAACTATCAGATAAGTTAATCTGCTTAATACTCAATTATAAACAATCGACAAACATTTGTCGTCAATAAATATAAAAAATACGCAGAAACCAAAGATACTTAAATAAAATTCGTAACAAATAATTATCAGTGAAGAGTATAAAAAACACAATACAAGTCATTGATTTATAAAAAAAAACATGACAAATATTTGTTACTAATAAATGAAGAAAAATCATGGAACACATATTTATCAATGATACATAAAAATAAGGGAAACATAGTTGTCATTGATACATAAAAAACACGAGACATATATTGTCATTGATAAATATTAAAAAAATAGGACAACTATTAATCAGTCATGCAAAAATAACACAGGACAAATATTTATTTTTTTTACAATAACAATCACGGGACAAATCCTCTATATATACATTTGAGAATGATTTCATTCAAAAATAAATAATAGAAAATGTTGAACATCAATTTCTTACTCTACTTATTCAAAATAAAAATAAGTTAGGATGTGTTGAATCCGCAATTAACTATAAGATAAGTTAGTCCGCTTAATAATCAATTATAAACAATCGACAAACATTTATCGTCAATAAATATAAAAAATACACAGAAACCAAAGATACTCAAATAAAATTC
>Ga0315913_1010118_pt1 | contig 10941 bp, 7 predicted proteins | sample MpolsnodulesMG_FD_207736 | JGI IMG/M metagenome (GOLD analysis project Ga0315913, IMG submission 207736) | Medicago polymorpha root nodule microbial communities from Los Angeles, California, United States - small nodules | ecosystem: Host-associated > Plants > Roots > Nodule | place: USA... | reverse complement strand
AACAAAAGCAGCAAAAGGGCAAAAGGGGTGCGCCACTTGTTATATTTTTGTACAAGATCTTCAAATTCTTTGCACAAGATATTTTTGTATGAGATCTTCATATTTTTTGACATGAATCCTTGCACAAGATATTTTTGTTGGAGATCTTCATATTTTTGGCATGAATCAGCTCAAATTCTCCTTTCTTTTGCTCCAAGACTCCATCTTTCAAATATTTGTTCCTAAAATAAAATAACTTGCAATTGAAGTAAAATAGTTCTAGAAGGAAATAAAAACATGTTAAATTTAATTAAAATAAACTTGAATATTAAATAAAAGACACTAATTAATGACTCATTATTGACTCATCAAACTCCCCCATACTTGAATCTTTGTTTGTCCTCAAACAAAAGACATAAACATAACAACAAAAACATAATTAATATATGACAATAACAATCAAGAACTTTTGTCTCCTCCAAGACTTTATTTCAAATGTACACTAATCACAACTTCAACCATTTCTTATGATCTTATTCAACCCAACAACAAGTCTCAAGTGAGTGTGTTTGTGAAGTCCAGCCCTTTTCTTGCTCCTGTATAAGATATATATTATGAGGAAACATGTTCTAACCTTAACACTAAACCAACTGAGAAAAGTTCTTTCTTCATTTCATATAAGAGAGAAGGAAATTCTTTGGTCATTTTGACATATTTATTTTTAATATTCGGGGAGTGGGGCAGACGCTAGTAAAGAGGTTACTCTCGATACACCATTGCATCTGAACACGTTTTGGTTGTAAGGTGACCATCCTCATTTTAAGGAAAGCAATTATTTGCTTTATTTACTTTGGGTAAATTTTTTAGATGCCATTTTTCTTTTTCTTTCATATCATAACAAGATATATATATATCTTTTTTTTTTCTTTGACCTTTTTATTTCCCCACACAAACTTATACTACTTTTACTCTGAAAATTTTTAAGGGTTAATTTACCACTAAAGTTAGAACACGCTCCTTAAAATACCTACTCATACACCTGCTCAAGGACTAACTTTGTGCTTTTCTCATTGGAGAATTTTCACAATAAAACAAGATGTGGGTATAGCAAGAACACTTAAAACACAAGAAATCACTTCTATATACAAGAAACGACCAATTTGGAAGAGACAACAAAAAATTTATGTCATAATTTACAATAAAAACAAGCTGCTTAACATGTCTTTCGCAACAAAAAAAAAAATTAAAATCTAAGGGAGTTTGAAAACACTATGCCACTTAACAAAAATAAAATAAGACATTTTATTGGCTCCCCCCACTTTAGTGACAACCGACATGGCCAATTTGTGAAGTATGGCAGCGCCATGGAGGATACTGCGGCTCTATATGGCTCCATCATGGTTAATTTGTTTCAATATGTGTTAAGAAATTGTGACTATTTATCAGGTGAAATGGATCACAGCTCCTCAATAGGTGGTCAAAGAGACATCTTACTGCCTTGATCAGAAATATAATTCTGTTTTTGTTCTGTTAGCCACCAGTCCTATTCACATTTTTGTGATATAAAATGTATCCAAGTTAATGCGTATTTTTGTGAACTAATTCAAACAAATGGCATTATGACGTAATTTGATCGAAATAGTTTGGTCATGTTTATATTGTGGTTAATAATCATAATTTGTTATTTGATATACTTCTCAATATAACACTAAAGTTTATCCTGCAATTTTTCCTGCTTGATCTTTATTTATTTATTAAAAAAATAAAAATACCTGCTTGATCTTTATTGAATGTTATTAACCATGATGGCATGAATACGCAAGATTTGCCAAATGACGCACACATTATATTTATGGTATCTATATTTAAATCCACGATTTGATCGTGCTTATATGATGCTATGTTATGAGTTTCGAGTTTCAAAGCTTTCGATTTACTTTTTCACTCTTAAGCTATTTCTTTATATTGTCATCCATGTAGTTCATGAACTGTGGTGTTTTGTTTTTTTGATAAATTTACTTTGATACTAGTTTTTCTGAGGGTTTATGACAATTTTCGATGATGCCAAGTGAAAACAAATTTTTCAGTTGCATGCAGCATAATGGAATTTTAATAAATTATTATTGTTCTGCGATGGTTTATGTAGTCAAATGGCAGCTGTAACAGCGCTATAGCACTCTAGCGTAGCAGAATTTGAGCAAACTAATAGTTTTTGAACATGTTTTACTGCTGCAAAGTGAAATCTCCTGGTACTGATTATGTGTTATGATGTGCAGATATTCTCGATGATTGATACTCAGAGCTTGTGCCATGTATTCGCTGCTTTGTTCATTTTTTATCAAATGTGCTAAAGATCCTTTGTGCTATGAGAATATCGATTTGAGAACACTTGTTCCCAGGGTTAACAATGCAGTGATCCTTTTACAGTTTTACTTCAAGGTTACATTTAGTCTTACCAAGGAAACTTCAAGTAACTGCATAACTGATCATATTGTGGTCATAATTGGAGAAGGGTGACAATGTTAAAATGAATACTACCTGCCAGATCATTTCCTTATTATGTTTAACTATTCCCTTTACTGCTGAAAAAAACAGTCAAATACTACGCATCATTTATTTTATTTTTTATGGTTAATTTAGTCCCTCCGTACATCCATGTAAACCCTTTTGTGGCAAAGGTGTATGCACAACTAACAAGTATATTTTAGTAGGGAAATGCTTGTTATCCCGACACAATGTATAGCAAAAAGTTAACGAGCGTATGTGGCATGTTTGGCAATATTTTTTTATTCAATACAGTATTGTTAGTGGGGGTTTGTTAATGTGCTACTAACTCATTCATGATTTTTTCGCTAGAGACCCTGATAGTACTAGCAGTGTTAAATGTTTCAGTTTCCACTACAAAATGAAGATTTCAAACACTTTTGCGAAACCAACTATATTCAATGACAAATTAACTTCTAGATCAATTTGTAGTATAAGGTAGGGCCTCCGAATCCAACCATGTTGCCATACTGTTGCATGAATCAACAACTTAACATTTTATCTTCTGCATTTTAGCATAGTCATTCCTTATTTTTCAATTCTCAAGGCCCGAAATTAGATTTAGTAAGGCTTTAATAACCACACTAACAAAATTAGCTTTGTCTCACTCAGAATAACAAATACAGCTAAAGTTCTTCTCAATTCACTACTTTTATTTCAAACACAGGGAGTGATTCATGTTACTTGACTCTTATCTATCAGGATACATTGGTGTCGCAATTAAAATGAAATCAGATTCTACTGCAGAAGTCACTTAATGTGTAATCTATGTGAAAAATACTGTTCGATTTTAGCAAGTATTGAAAATTCAATTGCTGAAAATCATCCAAGTAAAAAAAAACGTTATACAGCTCAAGACAAAACAAAAAGAACAAAAGTCAAATTCTTAATAAGAAATGCAAAAGTCAAAGACCCAATGTTATCAATAATGTATGACTTCTCAACTTATATGGTGATTGTCTTCATGACAAGGGTCGCCAACGGCAGCAGACAATGAGGTGGACGGTTGCATGCTCTTGGATGTAGTAATCTGGGGATTATGCGGTGGTCATCTAATCCCCCATGATGCGGAGGACGAATCTGAGGGTTGACTTCTCTTGGATGTTGTAATTAGCAAGGGTCAGGCTGTTATCTAGTTCCTTACCGGCAAAGATCAGACGTTGCATATGCATTGGGATCCCTTCCTTATCAAGAATCTTCTCCTTCACATAGGCTATTGTGTCTGAACTCTTAACCCTCAGGGGGGTGCTCTTTCCAGTGATGGTCAATGCGTATATTAGCATCTGCAAGACATTTGCCAAGACATAAATCAATAATAAAAGCAACAGAAAGAAAACAAAACCGATTGCAAAATTTATTACAGCACAACAGGGCAAAAGAAATTCACGATTAAATCAATAAAAGAAAATTTGAGTTGAGACTGATATTTCAAGAACTAATCCAAAAATAGAAAATTAGAAAACAGTAACATTCTTTTTTTGGCATTTGAAAAACTGATAAATTTGAGATTAAATGCTAGAGTATAAATTCAAAACAAAAGAAAATAATAAGATTTTGATAGGAAAAAAACAAGCAAAGAAAAGGATATAGGAGGTACCATGGGGGTTATGCAAATTTCTAGCTCGAGAGGTACAGAAGAACCGAATGGAATCACAAGGAACTCTAATGAAAGAGTTGATAAAGTAAACCGTTGCAAATTCTTCGCTAACGACCGAAATTTCGGTTTGCATGCTTGAGATCTAGCCAATATATCATAACCATACTCGGACTGAGAAGACTTTGGACCAATGCAACAAATATTGATTGCATTTCCAAAAAGCATAGTACTATTATTGAGAATAAATAGTTTGCCATCATTATACTCTTGAAGAACAATAGTTTCATCATTAGACTTCAAGGAGACAATAAAGGACTGAGCATAAGAAAATTTGGTCTGAGAATCCCCGTGTTTATGGCTGAAATGCTTAGACAACACTTCTGATGATGCAACAAAGTCACAATCCGGCAGAGGGCAGTAACACGGCTCATGGATGCATTGTTCTTCATGATTCCTCTTTCCAATGTAACTTATTTTCTCTCTGCAACCATATTTTGCATTCGAACATGACAATTCAATAGATAGCAATAGATTCTCAATGGCTTTACAACGTTTTGAGCTAATGCGCAATGAGCACTTGGGACACTTGTTCCTAAGTTTAGGAAAGCAGGTAGAGCAAGCAATATGACCATTATCACACTGAATTGCAACAAAAAAAAAAATCATGAAATTAGACTTTCAACCACTTGCTAAAATAAAATAAGAGAATTCTTTGCAAGGCTTGTTAGAAAGTTATGCAATCAAAAGCATAACCAACATAAATCTAATCATTCTTAGTTTATTCTTCTCAAATTATATGTACCCAATAACAAATTGCGGCCGGACCCGAAAACGCTATAGCACTATAGCTGTTAGGGGGGTATGACCACTATATCAAAGTTTAGGGAAACGATACAAGATGTTAATACCATACACATATAAAAGCTCAAAAATAGAAAGATATATAAAATTGAAGGCATTCATAATTATTAATCAAGTTCATTGCTACTAGTATTCAAACCAAATAGGTCTCAAGCCTCTCTGAGGCTTAACATAACTCATCCAAGAAATTCAAATAAATAAAAGTCACCATCTCTAATCACTTATTCATCATCATCATGATGCTCACTCTCTTCACTACTAGACATCATTTGTTATGCATCTTTCTCCTTTTTTGTCTAAGCATTTTGTGTCTCTATATGGACAACTTGGTTCTCCTTTCTTTTCTACTGCCTAGAAAGTCGCATAAGATGTGGAGGAATTCGCCCTTCTAAAGTGAGAAAATTACGTATCGTTAATTTATAAACTCTTGATTGCAACGAAGTACCTCTATAATATTCATCATTAATTTTGATATTACTTACTTTACCCTCTAATGTGAATTACTTGTTAGGACTCCCAAATTGTACGAGATAAAGCCTAAATATGAGTCTATATGAGAGAAGGAAGAAGGAGAGTTTGCATCAGTATTATCAGAGCGCGTAGGGTGATCAAAAAATTGTCTTTTCCAAACCTTTTAATCACAGCCATTGATTTTATTTTTTTCCACATGCCACACATCTATGTCTTGAAATGGGGTAAATTGAGGAAGCCTAAATGGAGCAGAGATGAACTCCTATAAGTAGGGGTATTCTTCGAGTCAAGATCTTCTCCATTTTGTATCCTCTCCATTTGGAGAGATATAGACTCAAAAAAATTTGGAAAAAATACAAAATAATTAATGATGATGGGACCCACTTAGTGGTAGGACCCACTATCTATTTTATGTGTATATCTCTCTCCAAATTGTGTACTTCCATTTAGGCTTAAAGGTATGTTTAGTCCTTGCAAATAGGTGCCATTTAAAATTTCGTCCCTGTAATCGCTAATCCTAGCGATTTACCCTTGCAAAGTTTAATCATTTAAAATTTCGTCCCTTAACCCACTGAATGACTGCCACGTAAGTGGGTTAAGGGACGAAATTTGATGACGTGGCAGTCATTCAGTGGGTTAAGAGACGAAATTTTAAATGATTAAACTTTGCAAGGGTAAATCGCCAGGATTAGCGATTACATGGACAAAATTTTAAATGACGCCTATTTGCAAGGACTAAACATACCTTTAAGCCTTCCATTTATTTTATCAAATGGAGAGGATCCTAACCGGTATTCCTCACCTTACAAACCAATTTTATAAGGTTGAATTACATTCAACCTAAATTTTACGATAATATCTAAGTCTATCCAAAATCTGTTGAACTACCTACCATTAGGTTACCGCTATCGATAACTCAATTGCGAGCGTAAAAGTTGTGTTTAGAGTCCTATACCCTTGTCCTCATGAGCTTAGCTCGGTTAATAGAGACAATGCATAATATATGCAAGGTCTTGAAGTTCAAACCCCAACCAAAAAAAAATGTGTGCTATACCCTTGGTGCTATAACCACACTACTCAAAACCACAACACAACGGAGTTTCATGTTGCACTTGAGAGTCATGTGCGGACCTATCCTATGGGTTGGTGTGGCTATACCAAAATCCCCCCCTCTTTTTTTAACATATGAATGATGTCTTTAAAAATGAAATGTTAGAGGAAGTTGGTGGCTTTATTTGATGGACTAGAACTAATAAAACTATTATTATAGGTGAAATAATACACAGTCTTAAATTTTATTAGGCAATTTTTTTGACACTATTATTTAGCCACAAAGAAACTTAATAGATCTGCCCCTAGAGTAACATACACTAGAAAAGAGTGAAAAATAAAATAAAAAATTAAATGCATACCTGAAAGACGGGAATGGTTAAGGGTTGAAAACAAATGTAGCAATCAAGCACTTTAGGGTTGGAAATCACCACAGAAATGGGGCTATTCTTACCATCATCTTTTTCGGGATCAACAGGCTCCTGTGCATGTGCACGTTTTGACTAAATAGTGATTACAAATAAGTAACATAAAATCAAAATCAAGTTTTTGACCTAAGCCCAATCACGTTGTTCTAGTAAACGAAAATATGAAGCTGTTAAAAATTACATTTAACAAAATACTCACAAAAAAACAACGAAGCATAATGAGGTTTTGCTACCGATTTGTCCTTTGGTGCTTTTGGCCGCCGCCGATTTCTCCAAATCCCTATCGATCGAATGTAACGCAAAATATGGCTACACTTGGGTTTAGGGCTTTCCTGCTGTCTAAAAATAATATGTCGGAAAAATTTACTAATGAGTACATACATTTCTCGATATGTTTAGAGTTTAATACTACATGTGTGTTTTTTTGACAAATAATACATGTGTTTTTTTTTTTTAGATAGAGTTTAATACATGTGTATCCAATGATATTATATTTTTATTAGTAGGAATGAAATTTGTTTTGTACCAAAAAAAAAAAGGAATGAAATTTGTTATACTGAAAGTTACAATACTTTCATATACTATTAAGCATCAATAATTTGTGATAGACTCTGTGGTTATTCCAGGGTCGGCCCATATCCCATCGAGGCTGGACTATGCACACTAAAATAATGGTTATATACATTGAAAGCGAATAATTTTCAATTTGTTCACAATGCTTCAGTGGCATGGTTAGTCTTTTTTTGAGTGTACGGTCATATGTTCAAGTACCACTAAAGTGTGTTTTTTAATATTTTTTTTAAAATGACTTTTTTTTTGGTCCCAGATTTTTTCTTTTACATCCCTTATATAAAACTAAAATTGTGTCTAAGAATTTGTTAAAACGACCTTGCAAATTAATAAACAAACCCAAAACTGAAGCTCTCCTATTTTGATTATAAGTAAAATGAATTAACTTCACACAAATTGGGATCTGAGTTCCTTTCTCTCTCGACTCTCACCTCCTTCCACCATCACACACAACCACAGATCTCATCCAAACTCTGTTTTAAAGATGTAACCTCCATGACTGATGGTGCGACGAGCGGCATCTGTCCTCCGCACCACCGCCCGTCCCTCTCCTTTTCGACGGCTGTTCAAGCACATGTTGTTCCTTCCTCCGTCGTCCTTCTCGCTAGCGTGTTAAAACGTTTTTGCTGGAATCGCAACTTCCACCGCATCTGAAGGTTTGGGTCTGTTTTGGCTTTTGAAACCCTTTCAGATTTGGGTGCTCAAATATGTTTGGGTCGGTTCTTTTTGTTTGTTCTGGAACAGCCGTCATTGTTGCGGTTGTTGGTCTTAAAAAATTATCTATGCTTTCTTCTTAGATGTTGTGATGGTGGTTGGGTAGTTGTTCTGTTAAAACCCGCAAGGGTCTGTTGGTTTTCGACGTGTGGACCCATCCCTCGATCTGGGTTCACGCGTAATGTTCATACGAAATTGGTTGAGGTAAGCGTTTCTGATCGATGATTCTCTAATGTTCCAGATCTGTTTAGATCTGCATGTTCAATGATTCGGGTCTGCTTCCACTCTGGTAGCAATATGAGGGCCAGGAATGGCTATTAATTTGTTGTTGTTCTCCGCAGTAAACAGTTGCTAATCGTGAATTCGTTAGTTACCGTGTTGGCGGTCGAATCCACTTCCAACTTTGAAGAATTGGTTTGATGCTCATCAACTATGTACCTCATTTTCGTGGTTATGTATCCTAGTCATCTGTTGATTGACATGGGACTGTGTGGACTCGAAAGAGTCGTTAATGCTTGTTGTCGTTGTTTCAGGAAGTTGATGGTTCGTGAGTCGACTTCGTGTTGACGATCGATTCATTCGCCAAACTTTAGACCCGCTTGGTATTAATCCTTTGTTAGAATTGTTCAGGGTTGGATCCACTTTGTGGATTTTTTTTATGTGTTTCCCGCTAGGGTTGTTGACTGGTTAGGTTTTATGTTCCCCAATTTTTATGTAATTTTTTCCTTTTTTTAATAATTATATGATCAATTGACAACAGATTAGAGTAGGGTACCAACTTAATTGGACACTCTTCTTTTTGATGTCATTTTGCTCTTGGCTTATAAAAAAAAACTTCACACAAATTTAATTAAGTGTAATTAACTTTTTGAATCACATAAATAATTAATTAGTGTACTTTCGAAAACGTCATTCATGGAAACTTGTGACACTATTCTTTTTGATGTCATTTTACTCTTGGCTTATAAAAAAAAAACTTCACATAAATTTAATTAACTGTGATTAACTTTTTGAATCGCATAAATAATTAATTAGTGTACTTTCGAATTGTTCATTGGAAACTTGTGAATGGTAATAAGGACTTATTTAAAAATTTAAAAACTTAAAGGATTAACACGATATTTTTATCAAATTTAAAGGACTAAAAGAGGTAAAGGTATTAAGGACTTATTTAAAAAATTTAAAAACTTAAAGGACTAACCGGATATTTTTATCAAAATTAACGGGTAAAAAGAAGTATTTTACAAAAAAAAAAATGTTAGAAAGAATAAAAAGTAAAAAAAAAAAACATGTTAGAAAGAAATAATCTCTTCACCATGAACCTAATGATTACATTATATTAAATATTTAATCCAAAGTAATCGAGGAACACGGTAATGAGTTCTTTCTTTATAACTTACTATCAGTTGTACATCACACATAAATATATAAATCCTCAAAATCTGGTAAAGCTGTTCAATGTGAGACTTGTAGGATACAACATTCCTTCATTTTGCATTAAATAAAATTATTTGTTTATTTATATTCTTATTATTATTTGAACAGGTTGAAACAATATTGTATGATTTTGATTACCAGTGGCCAAATTTTAATACGGGTGAAGATAATTTGGTATTTTGGAATCGTCAATGGTGAAAACATGGACCTTGCTCAACCTTAGAGCAATATCTACTTCGAACTTTTGATACATAAGAAACAAACCCTTCATCCTATAAAGAGACTTGGAAGCTATGGTATATAAGACGTCTTCGTTCGTCTTACCTTGTGTGTGTATAAATTCAGAAAGAGTACCATTGCTGACAAACTCATAAACTAATAGAGGAATTTCTGTTTCTAGATAACACCCTAAGAGTTTGACCACATTCCTATGATTTATTTGAGAGACAATGTCCACCTCATTAATGAATTGTTCATTTTGGCTTTCATCTATTGTTTTGGATTTTTTGATAGCAACAATTCTATTATCATTTAGTTTCCCTTTGAAAACTGTACCAAAACCTCCTCTATCCAGTGGCGGAGCCAGGAAATTTATAGAGCCCAGGCAAAAAGTTTATCGTAAATTCACATGTGACATAATATATAAATAGTCATAAATCGAAAAAAAGAGGTTCCTCATTTTGTCAACAAAAGTATAATTTAAAAAAAGGTTATTAATTGAAATTGATCATGTAATATATGTGAAGTCTGAAAAATTGACCTTGTAATTAAATAACATGTATTCTGAACATGTAATTCGAGATTTTTATTATTTATAACCTTGTAATATACGCGAAGTCCAAAAAAGCAACCAAGAGATTGAATTTTTTCATGATTTCTTAGAGGCGAGTTAAGAACGTTAAAATATGGCTTCACATAGAAAAAATTATAAATTTTCGACAAACGACAAATTAATTATGAATTTTTAAAGTGTCAAAAACTCAAAAAGCAAAACAACGGAAATCTTGACCTATAAATCGAATTTTGAGCTCATTATTTGAAGAGACATATATAAAAATACATAAAAAGGATCTTTAACTTTCATAGCATTTCAAAGTTGTTTAAATTTATTTTGATTTTTCAACCAAAACTTGCAAAATTGAAATTTTGTTCCGCGTAAGCGTATACTCACAAGTCAAATTTAGTTTCCTGATTTTGTAGGCATGACTAGAACATGATAAGAACCTTCACAATGAAATTTTGTAGTTTTTAAACGAGATACAAATTAATTATAAATTGTTTAAGAAATTC
>Ga0315913_1010117_pt1 | contig 10942 bp, 7 predicted proteins | sample MpolsnodulesMG_FD_207736 | JGI IMG/M metagenome (GOLD analysis project Ga0315913, IMG submission 207736) | Medicago polymorpha root nodule microbial communities from Los Angeles, California, United States - small nodules | ecosystem: Host-associated > Plants > Roots > Nodule | place: USA... | reverse complement strand
TAAGGTGTCTGAGTCATTACCACTCGGACCATCTAGATCGTTATAATCATTTCTTTATTTTGTTTTCTATCTTATTTTTCTTCTCCTACCACCACCAACCCCCAATTGCCACTCCTTACTCCTTGCCTCAATTCTTAACCATTTTAGCAAGCAAAAGCACTTGATTCCTGGATGCTTGTCACAATTTCTGACAATGAAAAAGAAATCTAAGAACCAAAAGAATATATAGATATAGATATCTTTGAATCAAGTTGGTTATAAAATATTAAATACAATTAGTATTGCTTACCTGTATATTGAATATTAGAATGCACAAAAAGACACTTTTGTGATAATAAAATAAAAGACTTGTAGGACTAGGCTTCTAACAAATAAAAAGAAAAATGAGAGACAGTGCATATATTTGAAAGTGCATGAATAGCAGTGACATGAAGTTATATTTTTTTGTTCTTTTTTTTATAAACGTATCAAAGGTGGGAACAAGTACCGGTTGCTTTGCAATTTGATTAACCCATTTTGATAAACTGGTCCCTGTCATGATTGTGGCATATATTAAAACAAAATCAATACAAACAACCAAATTAATACCTTATGGACCACGTATCTTATACGGAAATTATACCTAGGAATTGTCCACATAACGCACTTCACAAGTAGTATATCCAACTGGAAATTTTAATGCCCGAACAATGCTACCATAGTAGCCAGTAAACATTACTTGGTGAGTGACAAAAATATATCTTGCATTAAGTACTTATTTCTCAGTTTACAAGCAATAAAGTTATATGAGACTAAAGGGATATGCTTCTCTGTAACTCGTTTCCTTTTGTGAGTTAAGATCTGTAAAAGATGCAACATGTTAAATAAAAGCTATGCAACCTTTTCCTCAACCTCTAAAAAAAAACTATGCAATATCATACTAAGCTAGAGTCATGTAAAAAAATGGTATCTGTTAGTATTAAGTAGGGGCAACTTTCTTAAGTCTCAATAAAGCCTAATACTCTACTATAAATTCTTTTAAATAAGCTTCCTTTTCGACTTCTATTGTATGTATTTTTACTGTTGATTTTTTGATGTATTCCTTGACTCATTTATTTTTGAATAGTGATATTTGTACAACTTTTTGGTACAACTTTTATGACAACTTTGGTTTTCTCTTCTTTGATTAGTCAAAAATAATAGAGGGAGAAAGAGGAAGAGATAGAATAAGAAGGTAATGTGAGTATGAGAGAGAAAGTTGTTAGAAAATGGTTGTACAAATATCATTTCTCTTTATTTTTATGCTTTTTTTTTTAAAAAAATTTTTGGATGTATTATTATACATTATGCAGTAAGTGAACTTTTGACTATTTTATTGATATTTTATTTTTTATCAACAAAGAATCAATATTTAGATTTCAAACCAATAGTAAAACCCTTCTTTCAAAACAAAAAATCAATAGTAAAACCCGTGCATTAGCGAGATCTAGGAAACCAATGAGAAACAGAGTCAAGAAATCTGCCACTTATCATTAGTGTTCTTTATTTATTCTCAAAAATTAAAATAGTGTTTTTTATTTTAATCGGATATCATCTACGTGTAATTGTAAAGACTAATCTCTCAAACGGATAGAACCGTAATGAATGACAAAACTCTCTTCCAAAAAATTTAAATATATTGCATTCTCATAATTGAATTCAAACATATAACCTATGTCTAAATTGGACGAGATTTTTTATCATCTCTTCAAAATGCTCTTGAGTTTAGTGTTCTATATATAATTAACAAGAAAAAAAAAATTAGTTTTCTTTATTTTATAGTAAGATTTTTTTATTTTTTTTCTTTTCATAATTAATAAAAAGGACAAATTTGTAAATATATTAATTGTAAAAATTATTTTGATATCTTTGTAAGTGCGTTTATTTTTTGTAAAAATATCAGTATCAGAATTATATTATATTTTTAAAAAATAAAATATCAAAAAACATATTTAGCCTTGGTACTTTTTTGTTTTTCTTTCTATGAGAAGGCTGTTTTTTCTTCAAATTTACTATATAATTAAAAAAAGGGAGTGTTAATAATGTGAGACCTAACTGTTTCAAAAATAAATAAATGTGAGCCCTAACTTCATTTCATATCTTTTATTGATAGAACATCATTTCCTATCTAAAAATAATGCGCAAGCATTGGAATATAATTGAATATTAGACTAATTCCATCATTATTAAATAATTAATTGCAAAGTCAGCAGACAGTATCATCAGAACAATGATGCCAACACTTTTTTCACAAATTTACCTATTTTATGATTATTTTATGAGTGACAGCTAAGAATATATAGGTCCGGGAAGGTGAGACTTATGGACCAAATCAAGCTATTTATCAAGTTTTTTTCATTAAAAAGATTAGATTTTAGACTATCCAAAAATTCTTTTATATTTCACAATTATGTCAATGTAACCTTTAAAAGAAAATATGTCTAAGTAACTTCAAGATAAATTACACTTGAGACTTTATAGTAGTCCAGTTTGATCGCTCTTTAAATAATAGGTCAATTAACAAGTCAAATTAAATCCTCAAAATGATGTATCAGAGAATTTACGAAGATTTTAAAAACCTTGTGACAACCGATAAGTAATACATAATTCAAACGTTTTAGGATATGTTAGTAAGTGCTCTTATGTTAAAGAAATGGAAGAAGGAAACTTTGCATCATTTAAAACATTGACTACATACCTTCAAAAATATAATTACTATCAAACATTGACTACACACCTTCAAAAATATAGTTACTATATGTGATTCTTTAACAAGTGTCTTAGGACATTTGTTAGTATTTTTCGATTTTTTTAATAGAACAAACTTATTTAAGTAAAGTACCCGACCATTTCGTCATTTACTTTTATTGGAAGAAAACTAAGGAAAATTAAATAAAAGTACAATGGATAGCAAACTTGAAACTGGACAGTGTAAGCGTTTATGTACTCATTCATTTATTCGAAAATTAATAATTAAATTTTAGTAAAATTATATACATTTGTTTACCAATGGTTTCATTGATACAGGTTCAAGAATACGAGGGTTTTTAAATATGTCCCTTTACTAAAAAAATTATAATTAAATTCTTAAATTTATCAATGATTTATAACTATTAAAATTTAAATGTGAGTTGTTAGTCATTCACGGACAACGAATACGTTATATAAATGATATGTAAGAAAGGTGATTCGTTGGTGTTGTACCAAAATTTCTTAATGATTTAATCGTTTTGTTTGTTGTTACTCTCAACGCTCCTCCAGACTCTCCATCGTTCCCAAACTTTCCAACAATATAATTGGATTCTTAAAATAAAAAAGGTTTCAATTAAGTTATGAACTTTTAAATAATTTGTATTGAGTCTCATGAAGATTTAAATAATGATAGTTAAATATTTTAAATAATTTGTAATTAGGTCTCTTTGTTCAAAGACTAAATTACAAATTATTTAAAGTGGAGGCACCTTATGAAAAAATAGTTTAGAAATCTAATTACCAATTATTATTACTTTTTTAGGCGCTAATTACCAATTATTGAACCAGTTAAAAAAATTACAAATTATTGAAAAATTTAGAGATTCAATTATAATATTTTCAGTTTAGACATAAACTATTTTTTTACGGAAGTTTGGACACTCGAGTAAAAACTTTTCTTAAATATATCTCTGGATTGGAATAGACGTATAGCCAAATTCGTTACAAACAGTATGAAAAGAGGGCGGAAATTTGTATTAGTAAACCTTATGCGAAGAAAGTCATAAGCTATGATCCCACCACAAATCTCAAATTTAATGTTTATTTTGGTTACAGCAGTATGATGTGATATCACATGTGGTAGTTTCACCAAAAAAACATCACTGATTATAGTGTTGCATCAGCCATCAGAGATGGGTTGCTTTTTATTTGTTTCGATAAATAGATCTTTTAGAATGCAGTTTGAACTGAATTAATAGAGGATTTCTTTCTAGGTCCCATGTTTCTTTAGGCACTTAAAATTACAAAATTACTTTTAATAACGTGTCTGGTATGTAACTACGACAAGAGCATCCGATACACCGGATGTTTATTTTAAAAAATTTCCATTTTTGTAACTCTGGTAGTAATCTACAAAATGTTCATATTAAAAAAATTCATTGTTGTACCTCTGATACTTAACTACCATAATAGTTAGTTATTTCTACTTTTTTAATGTGAAAAATCTGAAATTTCAAACTTTGACCCTATATATTTATTGTCTGCTACCAATAGAGATTTGCTTATGGGACGAGTGAAAAATTAACTGATGTGGATAGTTGGAAAATAGCCAATCGAACGGAGCCTAAATTGAGGATGATCAGAGGAAAACTCAAAAGAAGCATATAATTAACCATTGTAACAACAATTCCCAAACGCGTTATATTTGTAACAAGATTTATAATTTCCATATCATTGTCCTACTGTTTTTTAGTCTTCCAGTAAATTGAGGTAAAATCGGCAAGACGTCATATGATTCTAAAGTGAAATTTGCGGAGTAATTCAATTGTGTAATTAAGAATGCAGTGAAGTCGTCATTTTTTTTAGGACATCTCACTCCTGGTGTAACCGGTTGAACCATATGACAAATTAAACAAACTTGTTATCTCAGTCCATGTGAAGATGGAAAACATAGAATAAAAGAAGGGGAGATTAGGTGTGACCCTACGCTGCACTAAAAAAATATACACATGTAGTCAGATGAATGAATATCCAGGTATACAAAATCTTTAACACAGACTAGGAGCAAATCAACTATATAAATAATGAGATTTCGTGACAACCATAGATTCATCCCTTGCTCATTATTCTTCAACCTGGGAAGGATAGATTCAATTAGCCACAAGGGGTAAGCTTCGAATTTCCTGCACCCCGCGGATTATCATCCTTCCAATCATCCAAAGCTCTAGCTCTATCCTGTGCAGCATCGTCATCTTCATCCTCCTCCTCTTCACCTGGCTTAAACTTCCTATCATTGTGCCAAGATGAATTGGCTTCTTCAATTAATTTGGCAGTGTTCTCTTGCCATGTATTCATAATTTCCATTTCTTTTAGTCCTGCTTCCTCAATGCTCATAGTGGGCATCCTTCAACAAAATATTCAACTCAGCATCTCAAAAAATGTGACTACGTTACTATTGATCCTCTATCATTCCTAGGTTAGAACAACAAAACTGCAAGGGAATTGAACTTCATTTCCTTTCAGGCATAAAGTCTTTTAATGGACTTTTTTATATTTCCCTATTCCAAAGCCTTTCATTAGTAGCTAAGAAATGTGCATTTTATTGATAAAGGGGATAAATATGTACCTATGACTGGGTTGGAAGACCTGAGCTGCCATTCTTTCTCTCTCATTTGTAAAACTTCCATTCACAAGACTCTGTGGCCCAAATATCAGTGGTTGGTGTTTGTGTTCGTGTGCTTGTGAGGCTTGTGCTCTTCCTTCCAGAACATCTTGAGCGAAGGTAGCACATGTGATTGGTGGAGATGGATTCGTATACTGTGCACGAACTGCAGCATTGTGATGCCAAGCTTCTGCTTTTTTGGCACGTTCATCCATAATATCCTTAGAAAACTCCTGATTCCCATCCTAAACATGGCAAAATTACAAGAAACAATGAATAAAACTAGATTTCATCCCGCAGAAAAAAACAATTTCCCATTCTTTAAAGCAGAACATGCCTCATAGATTCACATCACATCTATATGTCTCAAAGCCTGGTATTCCATAATTATCAAGTGAAATGTATAAGTCTAAAAAAAGTTAAGTTCTACCAGGTTATAACAGTTCTTTAAGCATTAACATCGAACTCAACAACATCCCATAAAGATCTCCACCATAATTATGGCAATATAAAACAGTGGCGGTATATAAAGATTTCAACCACTAATGGTACTTCAGTAAGGATACTAAGCATTTTACTACCTTGGATTGTCTATCCTTTACAGCAGAAAGCATCTCCTCCTCTTTCTTAATCATTTCCAGAAGATCAAATGCCTGAACATTTCAAGACAACCATGAGAATAATCGAAATATAAGTTTAAACAAAGTGGAGCTCTTGCATAAGTTTGAACAAACCTTATAGATCGCCAAAGATATGCTAGTATTCCAAGCCTGAAAAGGAGAAGAAAAATAAGCGAATGGCATGATGAGCATTGAGCAGGTATTGTTTTATACATATAGATATGCTTTTGAAAGTGTTGAATCGCCAGAGTCCATTTCATAAATCACAAGCTAGTCCGATAATATGTGGGACTGCTATAGGTCCCACAAACCTACTTTTAAGCCCATCTAATGGTCGATAAATCCACCAGGCAAAAACACATTTTCAGGGAAGCGGTCATACGGCATAAACCCACTAAATAAAGTAGCAGTAATGGAGTTCAGCAGAACTGGGCTAAAGTAAGTATCAGATCAAAATACAAACCTCTCTTTCTTCTTCTCCGTCATCATCCAATAGTTCTTCCTCTCCTGCCTCAACAGGGGTGGAAAGGGCAGCTGCTTTAGTAGAACGCCCACGCCGTTCCTTCCGCTCGTTTATTTCTAACAACTTCGATTCTGCAGCTTTTTGTCGTTTAAATCTAGCTATCTGCATAACAGATACACAATTATTAAATAAATTATTTAAGAGAATTTGTATGCTCATCATTCAAATTTGCTTGTTCAATTTTCATAACAAGTGAATAATGGGAAGAAGAGTTGAATATACAAACATATGTATGAATTGTATAAATATTATATCATATCATAGCATTGCAAAAGAAAACATGACACCTTTCTGGCCCTCTGATCAGCAACAGCTTTTGGTACCCCTTGCATATAAGACTCTAACTCCTCTTTTGGGACCAGCTCCATCGCCTCACAAAATGAGATAAATTCCTAAAAAATTGTTTTCAGTAAGCTTCAATAAAAGGACATTAATTAAAATAATATTGAAGAAATTAACAAGGATTGTGCAGATAGTATTGAATTGGGTGTTGGGGGAAGGTGTTTCCTTTCAACAGATCAGCTCTCACCTTCAGTTTTGCCTGGGAAGCCTTTAGAATCGGTATCCTGTCATCATGTGCTATTTTCTCAGTCAACTCAGCAAGATAATACGGCACCTGAGGGAATGATAACAAAAAAATTGATAAATGGTAAAAATAGATAAATATTAGTTCATCAGTTATCTTCAATGTTGTGGGATAAACAAATATTCCATAGTGCATTGGTTCAGCCAGCTTTCCCATATTAATACACATTAGGATTCTTAAGTGAAAGATCTGCACGTGCATGATAGAATTTATGCATAAATACTAAATTGAAAGTACTAGTTATTGCACATATTTAGGACGAAATAATGTAGTACTAAATTTTAACAGGTTTCACTCGGTTTACTTAACTATAGTTTTTTTATAAAAAATACTCTTTAAAAGACTGATTTGATTACGAAATGGCCAGAAGAAGGCTAACCGCAGAAACAAGTATATCAGATGGGAAAAAAATGGGGGGCATCCCCCACTCAAATCCTAGACCAAACATGTGTCGGCGTGAAGGCAGGATTATGAGCCTCACTAATATTTTCTCTTTTAACATGGTTTACAATCACACAAGGGATTCTTGACGATAATTAGCTACAGTGTGTTAGACATTTTATCAGTGTTGTTATTATGTTATTAGGCTGCAGTTATTGTGATTGGGCTGCAGCTATTGTGTGATTAGGCGGCAGTCATGTCTTAGGCAAAGGCAGTTATTGATTAATAGGGAAATAGAAGGAAAATTTAGTAGGCATTTCTTTGGGATTGGTTATTGATTGGGAGAGACCAAGCTCTCGAATTTCTAGGAAACCCATTGTGTAATCATATTTTATTATCGATAAAAGTAAGTTATTTCTATTATATTTCTATATTTGGTACCAGTTTCTATCACAATCATGAATTATCGGTTCCATGAAAGCTACCAAACATCTCTTAAGAACACAACCAACCACAGTGACCGTATCACAATAAATTGAACACCTCTGGGTGCTTCGATAAATAACAGTTTAAATTCCTCATCTCAACCCCAAACTTCAGCGAAGATTGACTCGGTTTGTATATGCTAAAGCTCAATTTTACATGCACGGAAGATGGTGTCACAAATTTGTTTTTTTATACTCATTCCCCAACCCGTGCAGCCATGGGCAAAACAAGCTTATATAACTAGTTTAAATTTCTGAAATTACTCCAAATTGTAGAGGGTAGTAAGAGCGATTCAGACCCTTCCCAACAACTCTATCCTAATAGCTAAAATGTTATGAAACACATGTCTCTAGCAATAGTCACTAATAAGCATGAGAAAAACGAATACGGCCAAAACAAAACTCTATGAAACCCAACCTAAAAATCACTCACTATGCATACCGACTCAAAAAGAAATATACTTGAGATGATAAAATAATTGAAACTATAACAAGAAGCAGAAGAAGGGTACCAGAATATACTTGAGATCGGTGGTGCCAATATCCTCTTTGGTTTCGTTAGCTGAGAACAAACCAAGCCTATTAACCATGTTTTCGCATTTACTCAGAGCATCGCATCCCTTCTTCACAAGCTCCTGAACAAATTACAAACAACTCAATTATCAAAAAGAAACATCAATATAAATGAACAAGAGAAATAAAATACTCGAAGGTGTGCGTACTTGGTCAGCACCGGACTCAGTGGCGATTGCGTGGATCTTCCTTGCTTGTTCAAACAGCGCCGGTAACGGCATGTCCTCCATCGGAAAAGAAAATTAACGTCTCAGATTTGATTCCGGTGAAAATAATTCCAACTGTCGATGAGATTGGTTGAAAATTGAAATGAATAGGTAAAAGGTGAATCGAGAAAGATCCTGACATTGGGATTTTTGCCTCGCCGTTGGATTTCATTTTTCAAAATTTAATCAACGCTTCAGATTTTATTATTATTATAGTCTAATTCTTTACAACAAGTTGTGGAAATTGCCAACGTATCCTTTACTTGACTAAGCCAAGCCAAGCCAAGCCAAATGAACACCGAAATAGAGACGATTTAAAATCAAATTAACAAAATGAACCAAAGCAATTGATTACAAAATTTACCTGAAAACATCATGGAATGTTAAGTTAGGCTTCGAAATAGAAGACATTAGGAGATGAGGGTTTTGGAGGTTAAATTTTAACTCATGATACAAAATCTTTGAACTAAGAAAATTTATTTGAAAAGCGTTTTGGGGGTTTCTATGAATTTTTTACCCTTAACACAGTCTCTTAATACTCATATGAGATTAGTTAGTTTTTTTCTTCTTCGGATTTGTAGATGAAGTGACAAGCTATAGAAAACTCACTTACACATAAATGAAGTTGTGCGTTCAAGGTCAAACTATTGAACTTCAACTTAACAATATTAACATTGTCAATTTAGCTATGTTTAATGCTTTAGGCTATGTTTGGATTGGTGGAGAGTGGTGGGATGGAATGGAATGGAGTGGGATGAGATGGAGCCACATTCCATTGTTTGGTTTTGTAAAAAATGGATGGAATGGAATGGAGTAGGATGGAACTCATTCCATCCAATACCACTCATTCCTTCAATTTTCCATTCCACCCAATTTGAGGTGTATCCAATGGAATGGAACACATTAATAATAAAATTACCATTTTGTCCTCATTTTTTTCTCATCGGCCTTTTTATTCCATCTCCTCATCAATATATTCTCTCTTGGCATAAATGCCCATGCTTCCATTTATTTCCAGATTGGTAGCAGGAGTTACATTTACACTTGAAGAAAATAGAGCTGGTATAGTATTTTGTTTTTTATTATCATATAATATGTCAATAAGATGCAATAATGAATTACATGTGAAAATAATAAAGATTAGTTATGAGAATGTTGAATACAACATAAACCCGCATTTCATGTGTTCACATCCATCACTTCTCTTGACATGGATAGGGCAATTTGAACATCTCTGCCACTTCTTTCTTTTAGCCTACTCCAAAAATTTATCGTCCAGGTATTGTTCATTTTTACCACGTTTCAAATTTTGAAATTCTTGACAATTTAACTCTGCATGCCATGGAGTGTTGGGAACAATTCTTAAATGGACAAACTGCATGTGTAGGTGCTGCTCACAAATGATGCTGAAATAACAACATATTGATTTAAATGAGTTGAGAATTCAACATATTTATGTTATTTTAAATAAAGGGTAAAATTAGAATAAAAAAATTATAACTCATTTCGTTCCGTCAAATTTCCAAACAATGGGGGTGGAAAATTAGTACCATTCCATCATAAAGTATCCAAACAATGGAATGGAATCTTTATTCTGTTCCATTCTGCTCCGTTAATTTTATGTTATCCAAACAGAGCCTTAGTTAATTCTTTTTTGGTGTTAAGGCTCTGGTTATTTTTGTTTATATCAAAATCAGTTCAACAAGGATAAATAAACACTTTATTATTTTTCCACAATCATTCAACACCTCATTTTCTCTTTATCTATCTTTTTTATCAATGAATAATATTTGTACAACTATTTTTGTACAACTTTCTTTCTCATACTCACACTATCTTCTTATTCTCTCTTTTTCTTTTTCTCTCCTCATTGTTTTTGACCAATGAGAAGAGATAAAAACAAGGTTATCCCAAAAATTGTATCAAAATAGTTGTTCAAATATCATTACTCTTTTCTATCACATCACCCACTAGGTGGAGTTTAACATGGGAATGGTGAATCCTCTCCCACCATGGGAAAGGTGATCTTTTGACCATTGATATATTAGTATTTTAATTCAATGGTTGAGATCTCTTACTAGTTACCTATATGCAACTTTTTGATATTAATCATGGAACAATAAAAGATACCCCACAAATAATTGTCTATGTTATAACTTTGTTAATATTTTTAAAATATGATGTTGTGTCTTTTCTT
>Ga0315913_1010116_pt1 | contig 10944 bp, 8 predicted proteins | sample MpolsnodulesMG_FD_207736 | JGI IMG/M metagenome (GOLD analysis project Ga0315913, IMG submission 207736) | Medicago polymorpha root nodule microbial communities from Los Angeles, California, United States - small nodules | ecosystem: Host-associated > Plants > Roots > Nodule | place: USA... | reverse complement strand
TATATATATATATATATACATGTCCTTTTATGTCATTTTATACTTATCAGCCACTTCAACAACTAATTTTACAAAACACTTCAATTTTAATAAACCATCTTTTCAGCTATAAGCTATCAGTTATAAGACATCAATTATAAGCTAGTTTTTTTCCAGCTTTCAGCTAGCTTATAGCTTATTTTTACCAAACACACCCCACATACGTTCATAAATTTTGTTCCATTCAAAAACCTAGAACACACATAACGTGCAATTTCTTCTTCATTCTTCTTCCCATCCTGATTGTTCAATTCTCTCATTCCAGAATTGCCGTCGTTTCCAATTATCGTGAGAACCGTTGTCGTCCATTTGATTCGAGACATTGTGAGAATCAGTGTTGTTTCCAAAAGTTATATCCACGAATTGCTCACGAATTAACGCTCACCTTATGAAATTCATGTTTGTATTAGCATTATTTATTATTTATTTATTTCACTTTGTCTTCTCTTCCATAACTTTAACCGACCTCACACCGTGTTCACAATCTCAACAAATGTTCATTTCGAAAACACAATATTCACCAGGAACAGAAACAACATAACAACACAATATAATGATTTGAATAAAAAAAATTCCAAAAGTAAATTTAATAATCAATATTGTACCAAAAAAAAATTAATAATCAACGCATTGAAGATCCATTTATCTTAATCAAACGCATAATATGTGTGATAAAATACAATTTTATATAATCTCAAACAACTCAATCAAACTCAAAATCCAAATAAAAATGAAAGCATCATTGGAATTCATGCCAAAGTTGAAAGTCACCAATGTCGCATTATAAGTGTGAAACGGATGCAATCAAGTCACGATAGCAGTGAGAAAGAAACGAAAATGAAAAATCAAATCAAGAAGAAAAATCAAGTCACGATACTGATGTGATTATGGAAACAACACCGATTCTCACAATGTCTGAAATCAAAAGGACGACAACGATTTTCACAATAATTGGAAACGAGGGCAATTCTGGAACGAGAGAATTGAACAATCAAGATGAGAAGAAGAATGAAGAAGAAATTGCACGTTATGTGTGTTCTAGGTTTTGGAATGGAACAAAATTTAGGAACGCATGTGGGGTGTGTTTGGTAAAAATAAGCAATAAGCAATAAGCAAAAAACAAGCTTATAGCTGATGTCTTATAACTTATAGCTTATAGCCGAAAAGATGGTTTATTAAAATTGAAGTGTTTGGTAAAATTAGCTGTTGAAGTGGCTGATAAGTATAAAATGACATAAAAGGACATGTTTATATATATATAGGGTTAAATATGTTTTTAGTCCTTACATTTAAAGAATAGTCCCTACATTTCATTAAATGTTTTTAAAATCCTCATATTTTATCTCTGTTATCAAAATTAGTCCCTGCTGTTAATTCTCTAACGAAATGCTGATGTGGCGGTTAGTGGATCCCAATTATTTTAAAGTTAAATATGTTTTTGGTCCCTACATTTTGCGTGACTTTGAAGAATAGTCCTTACATTTCAATAAATGTTTTCAAAATCCCTTAAATAATTGAGACCCACTAACTGCCACATCAGCATTCCGTTAGAGAATTAACAGCATGGACTAATTTTGATAACGGAGATAAAATGTGAGGATTTTAAAAACATTTAATGAAATGTAGGGACTATTCTTCAAAAGGGTGCAAAATGTAAGGACTAAAAACATATTTAACCCTTAAATATATATATATATATATATAGAGAGAGAGAGACATTTCTTCTAATGTATTTATTTTTTAATATTTTAATTTAATTTATGGTTAACTATGTTTTGGATCCCTATAAATATTCAAACTTTTGATTTTAGTCTCCAATAAAATTTCACCGACAATTTTGATCTCTGTTTTTTTTTTTTTTGTACAAAAGAGGGCAAAATCTCATGGATCTCTACTTTTATGAATCCCAAAAATAAGAGGAAGGTGGAAAAAAATGTAAGGAAGAATATATAAAATTTTACAACGTACCGTAGGCTAGTTATAGTTAAATATAAAACATTTCTTTTAAGAAATATATATAAAACGTTCATTAAAAAATAAAATAAAGCATGATAATATTTTTTCAAAGGAGAAAACATGGCAGTTGTTTTATTAAAAAATAAGCTATGAACTTGACCGTTATTTTTTTAGTCATGAACATGTTGTTTTATTAAAAGATAATTAAATTAAATTAATAGGGTTAAAATTAGAAGAAAATATAAAAAAACTACCAGTTATAAGCTCAAAAGCTACTTGAAATAGCTTCTCAAAAAACGCTATAAGCTAGTGAAAAAAGCTTTTTACCAAACACATCATATTATATCAAAACAAGTTTATAAGCTAGTCCAACAAGCTATAAGCTAACTTATTCATGTTACCAAACACAACCATGATGGGTTGAATTTGATGTGAAATTTTAATTGTTACAAGCCCTATAATGTAAATTAATTAAGATTGTATACCTAAGTATAATTAAATAAAAATTAAAAGTTACCTTATTAAAATTGATTTTTTCTTGTATAAAAATTGACTCATTTATTTGACATTTAATGTTACATTTGTATATTACATTTTGATTGGTTGATATCTTAAAAGAGTAAAAATCCCTTAAACAAGAGAGGGTAATCTATGTCTCACCTAATAACACGCATAAATCAAATGAAAACTCATAAAATTCCCAAGGGTGTTGCGTGCATGCATTCAGTCACAAAGATAAATTACATAAAATATTTAGCATGTATATATAACACCCAGGTTACATTTGTTCTTAATAATTTCATTAAAATTTTACTATAAGTTGGACTTTTTTCCACGAAAACTCGAATTCCGGGGATATGCATCTCAAATCTCAATCCACGTTAGTACTTAGTGGTGATCTAATCATTTTTTTTTGATTTTTAGTCAATCCTCTATAGTTTTATTAAATCATTTTCCATTGGTTAAGGATTAAACCCAATATGTCGCGTTAATCTCACGTAAATAAGGACCCACCCACCCAACAACACAACAAACGTAAGTCAAAGCGAATCTCACCGTTAGATTGATCAAAATACATTCATCAAACAAAGACAAAGACGTAACAATTTTAAAACATGTTTGGCGCTACGTCACGCCACCTATTACAAATACCAACTTTTAAATCAAAAAGACCATACCGACTTTAATTCATTTGCTGGCGGCAAAAAATATAACATCAATGGCGAAACTATTATCCTTAGCTTGTTTTCGAAACGAAGGATGGCACAATCTTTCACCTCGATCTCACTACCCTTCAATGCCTTCTTACCCCAAAGACGAGGCGGGGACCAGCACCGGCCCCGCCTCGGTCATGGAGGCTTCGAAGGTCACCGGACTTTTCTCAGTCCATGGAATGACTTGCTCCGCTTGCGCCGGATCCGTTGAGAAATCCATTAAACGGCTACATGGAATTCATGAAGCTGTTGTTGATGTACTTAATAACCGTGCCCGCGTCATCTTTCACCCTTCTTTTGTTAACGTAACTAACTTTCTTTACCCTCTTTTATTCATTTTTTGCGGTTTATTGAGATTCAATTTTGTCACTTTTATTCTTGAAACTATTTTAATATTTTCATCTATACTCTTAGTTATACTATTTAGTAACACGAACGCGATACATGTTTTGGTTGGGTATGAGTGTTCAAATATTTGATTTCTTGAGCTTTTGTCCAGTGGTGCAAAAAAAAAAAAAATAGGGGTTCAAAATGCAAAAATAAGGGTATATTGGCAATTTGGCATTTCTTTTTAAGTTCTAGGCTAAAAAGCCTAGCTTCACTCCCGATTCTTGTAATATGGACCGTAGTATTTATATATGAGTTGTAGCACTCCAAACTCTAATTCATTCACTATCAGACAGAATTGCATCTGCTCTGTAGTTGGAGACATTGGCATACTTGGTTGAACTTTATAACCAAACATTGTTGCGTTTTGCTTGTGTTTTATGGTTTCTTTATCTTCTGTTACAAGTTGATGTTATAACAATTTTTTTATTTAATTTTATTTTTATAGGAGGAGGCTATCTGTGTGGCTATTGAAGATGCTGGATTTGACGCGGCGTTACTAACAGATGTAACAAATGAGAACACTATTCAAGTTTGCCGTATACAAATAAAAGGAATGACATGCACGTCGTGTTCCACCGCCGTTGAATCAGCCCTAAAAGCCCTCTCTGGAGTTGTTGGAGCCCAAGTAGCTTTAGCAACAGAAGAAGCTCAAGTTCATTACAATCCAAATATCATTACTCATAGCCAAATCTTGGAAGCTGTAGATGAAGCTGGATTTGAAGCAACACTCATTAGTTCAAGTGAAGACTTAAGCAAAATTGATCTCCACATGGAAGGCGATCTCACCAATAATGCCATGATCAAACTCGTTGAAGATTCTCTTCGATCACTCCCTGGAGTTTTAGAATTACACACCAATCTCGAAGTCAACAAAATTTCGCTTTCTTATAAATCAGACATAACAGGGCCAAGGGATTTCATTAATGTGATTGTAGAAACTAGTAATGGAAATTTGAAGGCGAAAATATTTCCCGGTGAAGGTGGAAGAAGAGATGCTCATAGAAAAAAGGAAATTAAAAGTTATTACAAATCTTTTTTATGGAGTTTGGTGTTTACTGTTCCAGTTTTTCTAACTTCCATGGTGTTTATGTATATACCTGGAATAAAAAATTTATTGGATTCGAAAATCGTGAAGATGCTTACTATTGGAGAGGTTATTCGTTGGGTGCTTGCAACACCAGTGCAGTTCATTTTTGGGTGGCGATTTTATATTGGTGCTTATAAATCATTGCGCCGTGGTTCTGCTAATATGGATGTGCTGATAGCACTGGGAACAAATGCAGCTTATTTCTATTCTGTTTATTCTGTTTTGAGAGCTGCTACTTCTAAGGTTTTTGAAGGTACTGATTTCTTTGAGACTAGTGCGATGCTTATTTCGTTTATTCTATTAGGAAAGTATCTTGAGGTTTTAGCTAAGGGGAAAACATCAAATGCAATTGCAAAGTTAATGAATTTGACACCTGATACTGCTATACTGTTGAGTTTGGATGGTGAAGGGAATGTTGTTGGGGAGGAAGAAATTGATAGTAGGTTGGTTCAGAAGAATGATGTGATTAAGATTATTCCGGGTGCAAAAGTTGCTTCTGATGGGTTTGTTGTTTGGGGACAGAGTCATGTGAATGAGAGCATGATAACAGGTGAGGCACGTCCCGTGTCTAAGAGGAAAGGTGATACTGTTATTGGTGGAACTTTGAATGAGAATGGTGTCTTGCATGTTAAGGCAACAAAGGTTGGATCAGAAAGTGCTCTTTCGCAGATTGTACGACTTGTTGAGTCTGCTCAGATGGCTAAAGCTCCTGTCCAGAAGTTTGCTGATCGCATTTCCAAATACTTTGTGCCTTTGGTAATTATATTATACCTTATTATAATGATATGATACGAGTTCATTAACCTTTTCTATTCAATTTTCTTGATATTTAGAAGAATAATCTATAGAAGACCTACTTACATGTCAGTGCAATCTTGCACGAAATCTTTACTAGTTGAAGTTTAAAGTGACATATGTCTTCTATCGCTTTGTAGGTGATCTTGATCTCACTTTCAACTTGGCTTGCCTGGTTCTTAGCTGGAAAATATCATGCTTACCCGAAATCCTGGATTCCGTCTTCCATGGACAGCTTTGAGCTTGCTCTACAGTTTGGAATATCTGTCATGGTTATTGCCTGCCCTTGCGCTTTGGGTTTAGCCACACCTACTGCTGTTATGGTTGGCACTGGAGTTGGTGCATCTCAGGGTGTATTGATCAAAGGGGGGCAAGCTTTGGAAAGTGCACATAAGGTCAGCATTTGTCTTTAGAATTAGATTAGCTCCTTGAATTATGGATTTTCTGTGCATGTTGGTTGGCTAAAAATTGAACAATGATGGCCATTTCTGCCCATTAGTCCATTTGTCATATATGTTTAGGAAAAGAGTTGTAATGTTTATATTTTATACCATGTTCATTTGATATAAAGAACCGGTGTTTGTTATGATAGATAAAAGATATAGTGTTATTGAATATCAATATGTTCATTCTATCTCTCACAACTTTGAATATAATGTTAAAAATGGAGAAAGTGTTCCTTGGATACTTGTTGCAGCATATGAAAACTATCTATAAAAGTATTCTTGGTTTTACTTTTTTGTGGATTTAGAGTTCCATTTGAATATGTTTGTGACTGTCTTGTTGTAGGTAAACTGCATTGTTTTTGACAAGACCGGTACTCTTACTATTGGGAAGCCAGTGATAGTAAATACAAAACTATTGACAAAAATGGTACTCCGGGAATTCTATGAACTTGTTGCTGCAGCTGAGGTAAGCACATGTCCCCCATCTCCTTCTAAAAGGCTGAGCCTCAGTAACAGTTATAGAAAATAGTAGTTGTTTTGCAGTTAAGTTTTTATAGATATTACAATGATCATTCTATTTGATGTGTTACTTGCTAAAGTTATTGTACAGTTCATGGACTATAGGTGCATATGTATGTCATAAACAATTTGAATTGATCGTTCGAACTGTTGTTTGTCCATCTCAGGTGAACAGTGAGCATCCACTAGCTAAGGCTGTTGTTGAGTATGCCAAAAAATTTAAAGATGAAGAGAACCCTTCTTGGCCAGAAGCACGAGATTTTGTTTCCATTACTGGACATGGAGTAAAGGCCACCGTTCGTAACAAGGAAATAATGGTCGGTAATAAGGGCTTGATGGTTGAACATAATATTGCAATTCCTGCTGTTGCTGAAGATCTACTTGCTGAAGCCGAAAACATGGCTCAAACAGGAATTTTAGTATCTATAAATAGGGAAGTAGCTGGGGTTTTAGCAATATCTGATCCACTGAAACCAGGTGCTCAAGAAGTGATTTCCATTCTCAAGTCTATGAAAATTAGGAGCATCATGGTGACTGGAGACAACCGGGGAACTGCTAATTCCATTGCTAGGGAAGTTGGAATTGAAGATGTTATTGCTGAAGCCAAACCGGATCAGAAAGCAGATAAAGTGAAAAACTTGCAGGTACTGTAAAATATCGTGACGGTTATATTGACTCTAAACAAGTCAGGCAGCAAATTCAAAATAGATAAGTCTATTCTAATCTCATCTCTGCCTAACAGTTATCATCTCATAAAATCAAGTATGGCTCCTTTATGTTATGCAATAACAATCCTATCCTAACTGAATACAATTAACGAAAAGATTTATTCAATTATCTATAATTCTATAGGTACTAAAGATCACAACAATTATGAGATGACAATGAACCATGACATAGATTTGAATCCTTGAAATTGAAAATAATAGCACTTTTTTTTAAACCATGACTGCACTGTTATTTTTCTCTTTAATGGAAAGTGTCCAAGAAATTCATATATTTCTTCTGTTCCTGGTCTTTATAGTTTATATCATAAACTTCAATTCAGCTTAGATTATATTAGATCAGCTTGAGTCTCACTTGTACAAAGTTCATCTTAACTAAGCTTTAGCGAGTCTCAGTTTCTATGTAACATTGACACAATCTGAAGGTGTGTCCGGATATTGACATGACATCCACACACATGTTTACATTTAATTATTTAATTTTCTCTAATTACTACCAATGTCAATGTGTCAGTGTCATGTCTGCGCTTCATAACTCATTTTCACAGCAGCTGTATGTAGCTGAACTGCTTTAAAGAATCAATCATCAGAGGAATATATCACCTGTAGTAACACAGATATACCTTTTCTTTCCTTTTCAGGCTTCTGGGTACACGGTGGCTATGGTAGGGGATGGTATCAATGATTCACCGGCACTAGTGGCAGCTGATGTTGGAATGGCAATAGGTGCTGGCACAGACATTGCTATTGAGGCAGCTGATATTGTACTAATGAAGAGCAACTTGGAGGATGTTATAACTGCCATTGATCTTTCAAGAAAAACATTTTCTCGTATACGCCTCAATTATGTTTGGGCTTTGGGTTATAATTTGCTTGGCATTCCAATAGCAGCTGGAGTTCTTTTCCCTTCTACAGGCTTTCGGCTGCCGCCTTGGATCGCTGGAGCTGCTATGGCTGCCTCTTCTGTCAGCGTTGTTTGCTGTTCTCTGTTGTTGAAATATTACAAGAGACCAAAGAAGCTGAACAGCCTTGACATAGGGGCCATATTGATCGAGACATCGAGTGATCCTTTGATCATACATGACGATTGAAGAGAGTTTTGAATTAGCTATTCTATTTCTACTGTGTGCAGCTAGGTGTTAATTGATGTACATATGTGATATTTTATTTTTAAGTTAGGTGTGTAATCATGCTATCATAAGAAGTTAATGAAGGATGTAAGCAGAAAACAACTTGGTTTCAAGTTCTCATATTTTATCTGTTCAGTGTTTTCTTTTTTACTGCTAATTTATTATTTTTTGATTGGTTGTTTTCAAGAATGACTTGTTTGGTTCAACTTCATAGAACCTCTCAATTCACAACCCAATTCATATTTTAAAAGTCTCAATAAAATAAAACATAAAATTTCATGAAACAGGTGGAATAATTCTCAAGAAATTCAGATATAGTTTAAAAAATAGACAATAAAATAACCAAGCTCGATGTCACCTATCAGAACGAGGTAAAATCTCAATATAAATTACTTGACATGCAAGTCAATAAAACAAAATAAAAATAGCAAAGTTGCCAAGTAAACGTAAAACTAGAATGATGCTCCGTCTCTACGTATCACCTGCAGACTGCGAGAGTAATCCAATCAGGCAAAACATAAAAACCAATAGAGCAAACATGCACAAGTAGTCACATATTCACATTTAACAACATAATCAATAATTCACAACACATTAATACATATTTCATGTATAAGCAAGACTCGTGATATGTACATTTTCTTAATGATACTTCGTATGACATGTGGTACCAAACTACTCTATAACACTTGGTAAAGAGACACAGTTGTATTCTCCATCTGATTTTGCTGTTGTATTCCCCCAACATCAGGGTTAATAAACTCACAGATTCACTAACATGATATGCATGTTTACACTAAGTTATAGATCATAACACTTGTCTTTCTCTCCTCATTGTTCTAAGTCACTTCTTATTTGAAGACTATCATCAACATGAGTTAGACATATTCATAATGCGCAATTTTGACACATTGCGACACAAATACATAGTTCACATGATCACAACAAATTTCAAATTAAGTCACTTCTTATTTGAAGACTATCATCGACATGAGTTAGACATATTCATAATGCGCAATTTTGACACATTGCGACACAAATACATAGTTCACATGATCACAACAAATTTCAAATTAAGTCACTTCTTATTTGAGGACTATCATCGACATGAGTTAGACATGTTCATAATGTGCAATTTTGACACATTGCGGCACAAATACACAGTTCACATAATCACGACACAATTTCAAATTACTCATGTCTGAACATTTCAATTAGGGTTAAATAAGTTTTTTGTCCCTATAAATATTACGAATTTTGATTTTAGTTCTTAAAAAATTAAACTTAATGTTTTTATCCTCACAAATTTTTTTATTTTGTTTTTGGTCCCTAATGGATATAATTTTGACATTTTTTTGACATTTTTTTTAATATAATATGAATATATAAAGGTTGAACATAATGAACAAACATAAAATTGATACAATTTGAACATAAAAGAGTTATAATTTTGACATTCAAATGAACATAAAATGGTCATTAAGGATCAAAAACAAAATAAATTTTTTTATGAGGATGAAAACATTCGGTTTAATTTTTTAGGGACTAAAATCAAAATTCGCTATATTTATAAAGACGAAAAACATATTTAACCCTTTCAATTATTAATATAATAATACATAGCAATGATTCAAACATTACAACATAGAAGTTACTTTCCTTTAGACACAACATAGTCAAGTATGGTAATTCATGATATATAACAACACAAAATCCAATCAATGAATAAGCAGCCGAAGAAACAAACCTTCTGGTGATCCTTTGAAAAATCACATCGGCAAATTCTTCCCCTTGATAATAACATTATAATTATTTGACCTATGTTTCTCCATTTCTTCTCTCAAAAACTCAAGCTTTTTCTGATCCACAACACGAGTATTCTCTACAAATCACAAAACCAAAACCAAAAATAGAAACAATGAAACTCACATGTTGAATTTGAAGAATCATAATTGATAATAGCCTTCGGAATGAAATATAAGCAAAGATAGTTGAAAAGTTGATGGATGCAAACATAATTAATTATTGAATTTTTATGAGGTGAAATTGGACTAACCGAGGGAGATCCTTGGATTGAAACTCGTTGCGTACGACTTTTACCTTACCGTTACGAACGGGTTTGGTTTGTACATTTTAAGACGGCGAATGGTGGCAGCAGACCACCACTCTTTTTTAGCGATTTTGCTCCGATTGACGTCAAGGGAGTGCTTTGGTTTTCCGGAGACGTTAACCTTTCTCACTTTTCTCTTGGCATTTCTCTGTTTCTTCTTTGACATTGCAGAGAGAATGGCTAAGTTGTGAGAGCAGGGTTTCTTGCCGCCAAGCAATTAGGGTTTACAGTCAATAAAAACCTTGGAGAGCACGTTTTGGGTTCGACTTGTGGAGTCTCCTGTTTCCACCTACTAGACTCTAACCCATCGCACGGGTTTTGTAGAGTTTCATATATAAAATATCAAATTGGCTATATTATTACTTGTAGAGTTGCATATAAACTCCAAAAGAATCAAATTAAGTGGCAATTGAGAGTGATCGACATGCACAATCTCAAAAAAGCAAATTAACAACATTTAGATTGCATCAACAAAAATGAATATGGAAATCAACAAAAATGAATATGGAATCAAAGTCATTACTTTGCCAAAA
>Ga0315913_1010109_pt1 | contig 10949 bp, 9 predicted proteins | sample MpolsnodulesMG_FD_207736 | JGI IMG/M metagenome (GOLD analysis project Ga0315913, IMG submission 207736) | Medicago polymorpha root nodule microbial communities from Los Angeles, California, United States - small nodules | ecosystem: Host-associated > Plants > Roots > Nodule | place: USA... | reverse complement strand
AAGGCGCGATCATACCGAAGAGGCGGCCGGAGGGATGCCGCGCCGCCGCGGCGATTTCTTTCAGCGCCCGCTCGAAGCCTTCGCGCCCCCGCGCAAGATCCCAAGCATAATCCAGCCGGTGGCCGTTCTCCGTTACCCATCGCGCTTGGCGGAACATGGGCGCGACACAGGCACGGATGCCCGTCGACGCGATCACGTCAAGCCAACCGTCTGTGGGGACGGCCAGATCGCAGATCGTCGTAACGCCGCTTCTGAGCAATTCCGCAAAGGCGACGCGATATGCGGCGCGAGTACCGGCGAGGTCGCGCTCGAGTACCATCAGATATTCGTAGAGCGAAGTATTGTAGAGCCCGGGGCTGCCCACCTCGTCCCAGAGTCCCTTGTTCAGCGGCTCCTCCCCAGGATGAGAATGAATGTTGACAAGACCTGGCATGACAAGGAAATCCCGCCCGTCGATGACTTCCGCGCCGTCTGCCTGCAGATCATTGCCGATCGCGGCGACGGTCTGGCCGAAGGCGATGTCTGCATCTTCGAGGTAAACGTGCTCATTGTGCTGCTCGTCCCACATGACGATGCAACGGGCACGGCGAATGATCTTGCTTACTGCATCAGGTCGCGTCATCATGGTTCCGTATACAGAACTAAGTTCCTATTGTGGATCAGGGTTGCTGTGAACATCGAACTTGTCAAGCCGGTTTTTGTGGAGAGGCCGCTGAATCAAGCAGCCAGTGAGATGTTGCGGAGGACCGTTGACAATCCAAAACAAACCTGTAGGTTCCTTGATAAGAACATTATTCTTTATGCGGAACAAGTTACATGAGCGAAAACGGGACTGTAACGGTCATTCGGAACTGCGAATGGCTGGTCGCATGGGATGCCGTCGCCTCTTCTCATGTTTATGAAAAGAATGGCGATCTGGCATTTGCGGGTGACCGTATTCTACATGTCGGCAGGTCCTACAATGGCCACTTCGATGTAGAGATCGACGGGCGACGCCGCATGATCATGCCTGGCTTCGTCGACATCCACGCCCACCCGGGGCACGAACCGGGCTGGAAGGGGATGCTGGAGGAGCTCGGCAGCCCGAAGCTCGGGCAAAGCTCCCTCTATGAATTCATGCCCGTGTTCAATGTAGCTGCCGAGTATGGACGGCATGCTTGCAGGGTCGCAGTTTCGGAACTTTTGAAGAGCGGAGTGACCACGATCTGCGATCTCGGGGGAGCGCGGGAGGGATGGGCCGAGGATTACGCAGAAATGGGCATCCGGGCAGTGCTCTGGGTCATGTTCCGGTCCGGGCCATGGTACACCAGGGACGGGCATTCAGTCGGCTACGATCTGGATTTTGCGCGGGGCGACCGCCTGCTTCGCGAGGCGATTGCGGCAGCGGACGAAGCGTCCGGCCATGCCAGCGGCCGCATCCAGGGCTTCATCGCCCCTGCCCAGGTTGATACCTGCAGCGAGGGCCAAATCCGCGACGCACTGGCGGCGGCGCGCGACCGCGGGCAGCCGATCCAGATCCATGCGGCCCAGTCCATCATCGAGTTTCAGGAAATCGTGAGGCGATATGGAGAAACACCGATCGGTTGGCTGGCGAAGATCGGCGCGCTCGGCGAGGATACTGTCGTCGGCCATGGCATTTTTCTAAACGATCACCCGTTCCTGCATTACCCGCATGCGGACGACTTTTCGCTCCTGCGCGACAGCGGCGCGCAAGTCGCCCATTGCCCGGTTGTGTTTGCACGACGCGGCATCGCGATGAACACGCTTCACCGGTACCGAAAAGCTGGAATCCGTTGCGGAATCGGTACCGATACATTTCCGCACAACATGCTCGATGAACTCCGGATGGCCTGCTATGCAGGGCGCATCGTCGCGGGAAGCTTTACCGCCGCGACTACCGCCGAAGCATTCACAGCCGCCACGTCCGGCGGCGCCGACATCCTCAGAAGGCCCGATCTCGGGCGCCTGGCCCCTGGTTGCAAGGCAGATTTCTCCATAGTCGACATGACCAATCCCTACATGCAGCCGGATTACGAGCCGTTGCGGAGCCTGGTCTATTCGGCAAATGACAGAGCTATCCGTGACGTCTACGTGGACGGGGTGAAGCTGGTTGCGGACGGGCAGCTTGTGGCCTTCGAGATCGATGAAGACATCGAGATGTTGCGCAGGGCGCAACAAGAGGTCATCGCCAACGCGCCTGCGCGCGACTGGGCCGGCCGTTCCATTGATTCCCTGTCACCGCGCGTCTTTCCCATTCGCTCTTGAACGCAATTCCACAACAACAGGAACGTCAAAAATGTCCACCATCCGTCATCACGGCAGTAACCGCATGAGCCAGATCGTCGAGTTCCCGCTGAGCGGCACCATGGTGGTACTCGCGGGACAGGTATCGTCCGACCGGAGTCTGGACGTCGCCGGACAGACTGCGAATATTCTTGAACGCATTGACGCGCTGCTGGCGGAGGCCGGCACGAGCAAGAACGCCCTTACCCATGCCTATATCTGGCTCAAGCACGGCACCGATTTCGACGCGATGAACGGCGTCTGGGACACCTGGGTCTCGCCCGGCGCGGCCCCGGCACGAGCGTGCGTCGAGGCGCCGCTAGCAGACCCCCGTCTACTGGTGGAAATCCAGGTCTTCGCGCTCAAGCCCTGACAGTTTTTCAAGGTTCCTCCTCCCGAGGACGACCCGCCCCGCCTCTCCTTCCATCGTAGAGGCGGGCACCCCATCCTATTGCAGCCGAGCATCCAATTGCACTTCAACGGAGCCACACATGACGGCCACTCCCCGCATCACTATCGACCCTGCCTTTGTCGAGAGACTGATCCTCGAAATGGCAGAGCACGGATCTGACGGAGGAACAGGTGTTTCCCGCACGGTCTATTCTCCTGAATGGGTCGAGGCGACACGGCTTTACGCTCGCCGGTGCGAGGAGGCCGGCCTGAAGGCGCGGATGGACAGTGTCGGCAATGTCTGGGGCAAGCTGGAGGGAAGCCAGCCAGGCAAGTCCATCGTGTCCGGTTCGCACATCGATTCGCAGACGCCGGGCGGGCGCTATGACGGGATTCTAGGCGCTCTGGCGGGGCTGATTGCCCTGAAAGCGCTGAAGGAGCAGTTCGGCCAGCCAAAGCGCACACTGGAATGCATCGCATTCTGTGAAGAGGAATCGAGCCGCTTCCCCTCCGCCAATTTCTGGGGCTCGCGCGCCATCACCGGCGGCACCCGGGCCGACGATCCGGAGACGACCATCGGCTTCGGTGGCGAGACGATCGCCAGCGCCATGCGCGAGGTGGGCCTCGACCCGGCGCTCATTCCGGAGGCCAGGCGCGCGGATGTCGACAGTTTCGTCGAGCTGCACATCGAACAGGGGCCGATCCTCGAACATGCAAACCTCCCGGTCGCCGTGGTGACCGGGATTACCGGGATACGCCACTACGAGATCGAACTGCGTGGCACACAGAACCATGCGGGCGCTTTCCCGATGGACCTGCGCCGCGATCCGATGGCGGGTTTCGCCGAGATCGCCTCAGGTGTAGTCGATACCGCCCATCGCTGGGGCCGTCCTGCCGTATCGACGGTCGGGCGCGTGCATGTGAAACCCAATGCAACGGCCATTATCCCCGACAGCGTCACCTTCACGCTCGATGCCCGCCACCCGGACCCGGTTCTGTGCCAGAAACTCTACGAGACACACGAGGCCTTCATGCGGGAGGTGGCGAAACGCCGTAACCTGGAAATCAGCTGGAAGATTATGATCGATCACCCCGCCTGCCCTTCCGATCCGGGGCTCGTATCCACGCTCAGGGGTGCGGCAGATACCCAGGGCGTACCCACCATGCTGATGGCCAGCGGCGCCGGACATGATTCGCAGCAGATGGCCAAGATCGCGAAGGTGGCGATGATTTTCGTGCGCAGCAAGGACGGGCGTAGCCATACGCCGGACGAGTTCTCATCCATTGAGGACATCGTGGCGGGGATCGAAGTACTCGCCGCCGGCCTTTATTGCCTGGCCTATTGAGGAGATCGTTGTGACAATGTCGGCGTTGAAACCCCATCGTAACCTCCAGGGATATGCGGGACGCCCCCCGGACCCGCAATGGCCGAACGGAGCGCGACTCGCCATCCAGTTCGTCATCAACTACGAGGAAGGCGGTGAAAACTGCATTCTCGACGGCGACGGCGGATCGGAGGCCTTTCTGACGGAGGAGCCGACACTGCCGCTCGCAGGACGGCGCAATCTCAACGTCGAATCCCAGTACGAGTATGGCAGCCGCGCAGGTTTCTGGCGGCTGCACCGACTGATGACCGAGCGGGGCTTTCCTGTGACCGTCTTCGGTATTGCCACGGCACTTCGGAAGAATCCGGCCGCGGTCGCCGCCATGAAGGATGCGGGATGGGAAATCGCTTCGCATGGTCTGAAATGGATTAACTATGCCGACATGCCGGAGGGCGAGGAGCGCCGGCAGATTCTCGAGGCGATCCGCATCCACACGGAAGCCACCGGCGAGCGGCCGCTGGGCTGGTATACGGGCCGGATGAGCATGAACACCCGGCGTATCTTGTCCGAGATCGGCGGCTTTGCCTACGATTCGGATTCTTTCTCGGATGACCTTCCATACTGGGTCAGCGACAATGGCGAGCCTCAGCTGGTGGTGCCCTACACGCTCGACAACAATGACGGGCGCTATCTCAACGGCTTCGGCCTCCAGGCACAGGATTTCGCCACATACCTGACCCGGGCTTGCGACCTCCTGCGCAAGGAGGGGCGGACCCAGCCGAAGATGATGAATGTGGGCCTGCACTGCCGGATTGCCGGAAAGCCCGGGCGTGCCGCCGATCTCGAGCGCTTTCTGGATCACGTCACTACGCTGGAAGACGTTTGGGTGGCGCGGCGGATCGACATCGCCTCGCACTGGCGCACCGTCCATCCCGCCTCTGACGGGCGGGCGTCATGACGACGGGCGCGGGCGCGCCAGGGCGCACGCGTGTCGATCGGCGAATTCATGGTGGAACTCAGGCACGAGTCGGGGGGTGGACGGCATCTTGCACTCCTTCACCGGCCAAAGCCTGAACACCGCCTATTCCGCCCGCCTCTTCTCGCCACCCGGTTGGGCAGTCGCCTATGTCTTGGCGATCGAACTGACCGTCTTTCGCTGGAGATGGAGCGGTTCATCGGGCAAAACGGCATAGGCACGGCAGGGCATCCGGCGGCTGCCGGCTATGCTGCCCTAACTGCACTTGATTCATCTCGGCAAGGGCGAGCGCAGCTTCTCCTACTGGCGCTCGAACGCGGCAGCCCGCGGGCTTGCGGACGATGCGGTCTGGCTCGAGGAGGCCATCGGCCGCACCGGCACGATCGTCTTTTCCGCCATCACGCTCGCCTTCCTTCAACGACGAACAGCTCCATTTCGCCGAGCCGGACCCGCAGGCGACCACACCCGCTATCAAGCACTTGGTTTGGATCGGATCATCGTCAAGAATGGCGGCAAGGGCATCGTGATGAGCGACCACTGCGCGATCCGCAGGATCGAGACGGTGCCGGTTGCCGCCGTCGTCGATTCTACGAGTGCGGGGGACAGTCGTAACGGCGCTTTCCTGGCACGATTCACCGCGCTTGGCAGTTCGGTGGAGGCGGCGCATCACGCCGCCCATGTCGCCTCCATCGTCATCGGGCGTCAGGGCGCACTGATCGAGCCCACCGCGCTGTCGGTGCTTCCAGGCTTCAACCCACCGGCTTGAAGCCGGCCTCATCGATTTCGATGACAAGGCGGCGGCCTGCGGCGGCCGCTTCCCTGACGATCCCGGACAGCGCCGCGCAGTCCCCGGCGGTCGTATGTTCCCAGCCGAAGGCCACGGCAATCGCCTTGAAATCCGGGGTGAAGATCCGCACACCCAGCGGCTCGACCTGCGAGCGGATCATGGCCTTCTCGATCTCTCCATAACCCTGGTTGTTCCACAGTATCATGATGAGGGGCACGTCGAGTTCCGTGACGCTGCCCATCTCCGCAAGGGTAAATTGCAGCCCGCCATCCCCCATGATCGCAACCACCGGCCGGTCCGGCGCGGCGACGCGCCCGCCAAGCGCCGCGGGCAGGCCATATCCAAGAGTTCCGTAGCCGGTGGCGGAATTGAAGAAGCTTCGCGGGCCAGCTGCGGCAAAGCCTGTGCAGCCCGCATAGACCGGCTGGTTGGAATCGCCAACAAGAACGACACCGGGCAGGCTGTCCCGCAGTGTGTCCAGCATTGCGATCTGCAAGGATTGGGCGGGAGACAGCGCATGCGACAGCACCTGCCTTGCCTTCAGCACGGCGGCTTCCCCCCAACCCTGGCGCTCGGCCGGGGCAATCGCGCCGAGAAGCGCCTCGACCGTCGCGCGGCTATTGCCGGCAAGGCCGTGCGCGGGCCGGAGCGAGCGCATCAGCTGTTCGGGGTCGATGTCGACGCGGATGAGCTTGCCGCCAAAGTGACGGCGCGTCTTCAGGCTTTCGTCGAAATCCGTCGGCCCCAGCTCCGTGCCGACAGCAAGCAGCAGATCCGCTTCCTCCATCAGCTCGAGTGCCGGAGCGCTGGCAGCGCTGATTGACAGGCCGAGTGGGTGGGCCGGTGGCAGGATTCCGCGTCCGTTGATGGTCATCAAGACAGGCGCCTGCAGGCGCTCCGCCAGCGCGCCGATAGCATCGGCCGCACCGACAGCGCCACCGCCGGCGATAATCAGCGGGCGCCGGGCCACTTCCAGAAGCGCCGCCACCCCTGCCACGGCGTCCGGATCGGCGGCAGGAGGGGTGACCACGGCGCGCCGCTCATGGGTCTGCGTCCGCTTGACCGGGCGCGACAGCATCTCGACCGGGATCTCGATATGAACCGGTCTCGGACGCGCCGAGCCGAACAGGGCGAAAGCCCGGGCGAGCACGGTGTCGAACTCCTCTGGGTGATGAACGGTGTGGCTGAAGGCGCTGACCTGCCGCATCAGCTGGCTCTGGTCGGGCAGTTCATGCAAATGTCCCTCGCCGGAGCCGAGCGCTCCAGCGGAATTGACCGTCGACAGGACCAGCATCGGAATGGAATCGCCATAGGCCTGTCCCATCGCCGTTGCGACGTTGGTGAGACCCGGGCCGGTGATGATGAAACAGACGCCCGGCTTGCCCGATACCCGCGCATAGCCGTCCGCCATGAACCCTGCCCCCTGTTCATGCCGCGGCGTGATGTGGCGGATGCCGCTGCCCGCCAGCCCCCGGTACAGCTCGATCGTATGCACTCCCGGTATCCCGAACACGCATTCGACACCGTATTGCTTTAGGCTTTCGACGATATACTGGCCAAAGGTCTGCATTCAATTATCCTGTCGTGTCTCTTCGAGAAGAAGGCGGCAAGCATCGGCCAGGACCTGACATCCGAGCACGATATCCGCTTCACTGGAATCCTCGTCCACATGGTGACTGATGCCGCCAATGCTTGGAATGAAGAGCATTGCGGCTGGCATAACGCGTGCGATGATCTGAGCATCATGTCCGGCACCACTGGGCATCCGCTGCCATTGCCCGGGCGCCATGCGGGACGCGGCGCTTCCAAGCGCATCCTGGAAATGGCGGCTCATCTGGTGCGGCTCGCTCTCCGCCAAAATTTCGAACTCGACTGCGCAAGGCCCGCCCTGCCTCGTTTCCGCCACCAAATGCTCCAGCGCCGCGCGCATCCGGCCAAGCACCGCCGGGTCGTCATCGCGCACCTGCAGCAGCATTTCCGCATGATTTGGGATGATGCTCACCTGGCCGGGCGCAAGCCTGATATTGCCAACCGTCCAGACGGTGCGCTCCGCCGCCAGCTGCCGGAATCGTTCGTTGACCGCGTAGGCAAAGGAAACCAGCGCCGCGCCCGCGTCCCGGCGAATGGCCATCCGGGTTGTGCCAGCATGATTGCTGACTCCGGAAAACCGCAAGCGGTACTGATGGATGCCGACGATGCTGGTGACGATGCCGAGGTTGAAGCCGCGCGCCTCCAGATCGTCGCCTTGCTCGATATGGGCTTCCAGATATCCGAGATAGCGGGAGGGATCGATGGTTCGCCGCTCGAGACCGGCAAGGCCGGCGCCGGCAAGCGCCTGCCGCAGCGTCTCCCCGGTCGTGAGATTTCTGGCGCTATCGATCTCGGCTTCATCCAGCATGCCAATCGCCGAGCGGCTGCCGAGGAAACTTGCAAAATGCGCCTCCTCGTCGGCGAAGACGGCCGCGTCCACGCCCGCGCCGCCGGGCGTGCCGGCCTCAAGGAACGCCCGGGCGATTTCCAGCCCATAGATGACGCCCATTGCGCCATCGAGCCAGCCGGCATGATTCTGCGTATCGGAATGCGAGCCGACGAGCAGCCGCCGCCGCGCCGCCGTATTCTGGCCGATTATGTTGCCGATCCCGTCCATTCGGGCGGAAAGGCCGGCTTCCTGCATACGCGCCACCAGCCAGCGGCGTGCCGCCATGTCATCAGGCGAATAGGTGGGACGGTGGACGCCGGTCTTGTAGGCTCCGAACGCGCGGAGCCGGTGCAGGTCGGCAAGAAGACGTTCCGGTTTGATCGTGATGGCGGGCATGGCTGTATCGTCTGCCGAAGCGGCGCCCCGGCATATCCTTTCGATGTAATGTTGAATAATTCGGACCGCCCTTTAGGCGACCTCCTGCTTCTTGCTGACGACGGCCGCGAGAAACGCCTTTGTCCGCGCCTGCTGCGGGTTCTCCAGAACCTGATGAGGCGGGCCGGTCTCAACCACACGCCCTTCGGCCATAAACACGACCTTGTCCGCGACCTCGCGGGCAAAGTTAAGTTCGTGCGTAACGATGATCATCGTCATTCCCGTCGCCGCGACGTCGCGCATAACCGCAAGCACTTCGCCGACAAGCTCCGCGTCGAGCGCTGATGTCGGTTCGTCGAACAACATCAGCCGAGGCTGCATGGCAAGGGCTCGGGCGATTGCGACGCGCTGCTGCTGTCCGCCGGAGAGGTTGTTCGGGAACGCGTCGGCCTTGTCTACGAGCCCAACGCGGGCGAGAAGGTTCATCGCCATCTCCCGCGCCGCCTGCCGGTTCTGCCTGAGGACCCTGGTCGGCCCTTCCATAACGTTTTCCAATGCGGTCATGTGCGGGAACAAATTGAACCGCTGGAAGACCATCCCGGTGATCCGGCGCTGGCGGGCAATTTCCTTGTCCGTTAGACGATGGACGATGTCATTCTCGACGCGGTATCCCGTCAGCTCCCCGTCGAGGTAGAGCGCGCCCATCTCAATCGTCTCGAGCTGGTTGATGCAGCGCAGGAATGTCGTCTTGCCGGAGCCGGATGGACCCACGATGCACACGACCTCTCCCGGCATGATGTCAATATTGATATCATAGAGAACCTGATGGTCTCCGAATTTTTTGCCGACTCTGACGGCCGATACGAGGGGTTTCATCCGTGCCTCCCGCCGTTTGCGAAGCCGCGCGCAAAACGCTTTTCGATCCACATCTGCACGATTGATAGGACGGAGACTATCACCAAATACCAGATCGTGGCGACGAACAGCATCTCCATGATCTTGGCGTTGCTATAATAGATGTCCTGGGCCGTTCCGAGCAGCTCCCCGAAGCCGATGATGCTGGCGAGCGCCGTCACCTTCAGCAGGCCTATGAATTCGTTACCGAGAGGGGGCACGACCACCCGCATGGCCTGCGGCAGGATGATGCGCCGCAACGTGTCGGGATAGGTCATGCCGATCGACTTGGCCGCCTCGTACTGGCCGATATCAACGGCCAGCATGCCAGAACGGATGATCTCGGATGTATAGGCGCCCTGGTTGAGGCTCAGCGCGATCAGCGTCGCGGCAAGCGGCGTCATCACCACAACCGTCTTCGCCTCCCACACGCCGGGAATGCCGATGGTTGGAAAGACGAGGGCCAGATTGTACCAGATGAGCAGCTGCAGGATCATCGGAGCGCCGCGGAACAGCCATGCATAGAACATGGCGGCGGAGGACAGGACTATGTTGCGCGACGAGCGGGCGATGGCGGTGAGAATGCCGATCAGAATGCCGATCGCCATGGCGATCACTGAGATGACGACAGTGGTGAGGGCGCCTCTCATAATGCGTTCGCTAAACATGTACTCGCCGACTACCGGCCAGTCGATGGTACCTACGGCGAAGGCGTAGGCAATGTAGGCGACCGCCGCCAGCAAGAGCGCGGCTGCTGCGAGACGCCCGAGGTGAAGCGGGCGCGCATGCTTGAGTTTCGAAATGTCGATGAGGTCCATATCCGGCTTTCGCTGGTCGTTCATATTTCCTTCGAGCGCGAGCGACAGCATCACGGTGCGTCGCCTGCGTTGATGGTGGGCGCATCGAGCGCACTGGCTTCAAGGCCCCACTTCTTCACGATTTTGAGGTATTCCCCGGACTTGAACAACTCCTCGAGCGTCTGGAAGATCGTATCACGCAGTTCGGTGTCTTCCTTGTTGAAACCGATGCCGATCCGCACGTTGGTGAAGGGCTTCCCCACGACACGGAAGGGACCGTCCTCGCTTGCAAGCACGGTCGGGATGGCCTCGGTGCCCTGCACGGAACCGATCGCGCGGCCTTGGTTGAGATAGAGGAACTCTGAAGCCATGTCCGTATCGGTGATGACGTCGATCGCAGGAAGGCCGGCCGCGACGCAGTTCTCGTCGCTCCATTTCTTGACGGAGTCCGGGTACGTCGTGCCCCGGTTCGTGGTGACGACCTTGCCGCAGAAGTCCTTCGGCGCCTGGATCTCCGTGTTCTTGTCCAGCGTGTAGAAGGTCGTGCCGGCGCTCAGGTAGTCTATGAAGTCGAAACTCTCGCGCCGTTTCGGCGTGTCGTACATCCCGCTGATGATCAGGTTGATGCGGCGCGATTGCAGGTTGGGCGTCAATCCTTCGAAGCGGGAATGGACGAACTCGACCTGCAGCCCGAGCTTGCCGG
>Ga0315913_1010107_pt1 | contig 10950 bp, 9 predicted proteins | sample MpolsnodulesMG_FD_207736 | JGI IMG/M metagenome (GOLD analysis project Ga0315913, IMG submission 207736) | Medicago polymorpha root nodule microbial communities from Los Angeles, California, United States - small nodules | ecosystem: Host-associated > Plants > Roots > Nodule | place: USA... | reverse complement strand
ACCCCCCTCTTGTGGTTTTTCTCACCTTCAAAATCTTATTGAGTCCTAAAATTTTTCTGTAACGTGATCTCCTTATCGACGTTTCTGTCGAACCTAGTTAGGAGTCAGTATTTTCCAACCAAAAATGTCAATGGTATACCTTCAGAGTAATCAAAGCTTTCCATCTCTCTGTTATTAGAAGATTCGAAAGGCAACTCTCCAAGTAACTTGGTTCTGATACCACTTGTCACGGCCTTAGCACACCCCGCTTTCTAACGCAACCATGCCCTCTGCTCCTCTTTCTTTATATATAAAACTATTCTTCAAATCAATAATTGAACATTTATTTTTCTACAAGAGACTGAACACTATAGATCAACTTTTTATATTCAAAAAAGTCATGTTACCGATTCTTTCAACGTTAAGTTGATATTTATTATTTGGTTTAATTACTCTCTCCATTCCTAATTATAGATGCTTTGGAGTTGCAGTAAGATTGCAAGTATGCCAACTATTTCCTTTTTGTTTTCACGACGCTGCTCTTTTCAAATTTTGTACTGTCCAGGGTGACACTCTTAAGATGAAACATACATGAAATGGCAAAGGTGGATCTAATAGATGACTAAGTGAACAACTATATAAATGAAAGAAGAAAAACAATTGACATAAGTCCATTAGGAATATTAAAAGGAGTATTTGTTTTGAATGGGAATGAACAGACAGAAGAATGGCCACACATTGAAGAAAATTTAGTCTGATGACATACGTTTTGGTACAACATTTGAACTTGTTACTCAAGGCATATTCTTATTTTGATGCTATATTTTATTTCATAATTTGTCTTTTTTATTCCGCAGAACCAACAACTAGTGCTAAAGATTTGGTTCTTTGTGGTGATTGTTTTGCAACGCTAGAGGGCGTTTAAATGATTCTAATTATGCATTTTAGAGAGGTGTTGGAGGATGAACATCAAGTGAAGAGTTTTCTTCAACATGTGTTTTAACAATATTTTTTTTATAAGCTTGGTAACACGATATCCAAACACGAGCTTATCTATCTATTATGTTCTTACAAACAGCTTGGTAACGTTGATGTTGTTAATGGAACATTCGGTTTAGTTTAATATGCAGTGAAGTCAATAGTTTAGTTAATGTAAATTCCAAAACCTGCCTGCAGTAATAATAATTTAACATATAGTTCAATTACTAACAGCTGTCAGCTGGTGAATTTTCCTTAGTTACACTATGCATCAATGACCATATGCTGGCTAAGAGACCAAGAATTTGTCTTCTACAATCTAATTCAATTTTTTTTACTGAACATTTTTCCATTAGGATCCACAAAATTCCAACATTATTAAACCCACACCTTAAGGCTACAGTTTTTGCAGGCTCTCTAGTTTTTCCTTTAAGATCTGTCTCTTTCAATATGCAATAGTTTTTTGCAGCTTATTTGAATTACAATACAACTTTTTTCATAGTAGTTGTAGCCTCGACAAAACCAAAGACTAAAAAAACATCATTTACTACTTTGGCATATATATATAGTGACAAACTACAATAAAACAATTCACCACCTACTTCATTATTAAGGTTATAGTTTCTCATACAAACAAGACTCACTAAATCTTTTTCTCTCCCTCTTAATTTCTCATCAAGAGGGAAAAAAAGAAAACTAAACCATGAAGAGGAGGCTCCAAAAGGTTTGCACTTCTCTCAAAGAGCAAAGTTGTATAAGCTATGCAAAGATTGCTTCAGCTGCAGGTTTTTCTGATATGAATCTCATCATCATAAAAGCAACATCACCTGATGATTTACCAGTTCATGAAAAATACATACAACACCTCTTGAAACTTTTCTCATTATCTCCATCTTCATGTCATTCCTTCGCAATCAACTTCACTCGTCGATTCGGAACTACTCGCAGTTGGAGGGTAGCACTCAAGTCATTGATTCTTCTCCACCGTTTACTTCGCTCCGTTCAAGGAAACTCTCCTTTATGGACCGAACTATTATGGACCCGTTCCAATGGTTTGATCTCTCTCTACCCTTGTCATTTCAAGGATACTACTTCTTCATCAACATGTTCCATTTCCTACACCAAATTTGTAACTTCTTATGCACAGTTACTTGATGAAGCTCTTAACTGTGTTGCCTTGGATAACACGAAACTTGAAAACCAACAACACTTAGAAGAAAAAAATGAAACTTTTCAAGAGAAGATGAAAGAAATGGGTGAGACACTTGAAATCTTGCCACAGTTGCAGAGTATAATTGATAGGGTGATAGATTGTTATCCTATAGGAGTTGCAACAAAAAGTTTCATTGTTCAGTCTGCAATGAAACACATAATTCGTGACAGTTTCATTTGTTACACAATGTTCAGAAGAGAAATTGTTGCTGTTTTGGAGAATCTTTTTGAAATGTCTTATAGGAACAGCATAGCTGCTTTTAATATATACAAGAAAGCATCAGTGCAAACAAATAAGCTTTGTGAGTTCTATGAATGGTGTAAAGCAAAAGGCTTGTGTGGTTACTATGAATATCCTTTGTTAGAACCAATTCCACATATACAAATCAAAGCTTTGGAAAGTTTTTTAAGTGGTATGTGGCAGTTGACAGAGTCGTGTTCATCATCGTTGTCTGATCAGGAATCTAGTTCTGTTTTTACCGAAGAAGATGGAAGACAACAACAACAACAACAAATGATCAAAGGTAATGAAGTGGAGAAGCCTTTGATTGATCTAGAAGGAGAATATGATGATGTTAGTTGGGAGACGGTGTTGGAATCTTCTGTTAGTTTTTGCCATAGTTATGATCAGATTCATAGTGACTTGATCAATTCTAATGAATATCAACAAGGATTAATGGACAATGATCATAGCTTTGATGGCATGTGGGAAATTTCAACATACAAATCTGCTGCTTATAATCCTTTCTCTCGGCAAAGTTATGAATCCAGTTACAATGGGAGATTTGATCACAACCCTTTGTATCCCTGGGGTCTATAATGGAATTCACATAGTTCCATTTATTGTATTCTTTGGATTTCGTTGTTTTTTTTTATTATTTCATTTGTTGTTTCACCTAGTTCTTCCGGCATCAAATTCTAAGTGTCGAATTTTGTTTTGATATTTCTAAGTGTGGAATTTTACCACAGGAAGAAATTATAAGCAAGCGACTCAGAAAATTCATTGTGAACATAGAATGATTAAAATGTTACTAAAAAATAGAATAAATAAAACGACTGTTGACATTTCTTCTATTTTGCTACAAATTTTAGAAGCTGGTAATGTGTTGATGAAAGTTTATAGTGAAATGTATACTTGATTAAATAAAAGGAAAAGGGGTCTCTTAAAAAAAAAAAAAGGGTAAATCATTATTAAATGAGCTCAAACCTCCCTGCAAACTATTGGGACAGCACTTGGGATTGGGTGACACAAATGTCATGTCACAATGATCAGCCACAATATGACAAGGTAAGTGGATTTCTTCTCTCATTTACAATAATTTTTCATTTTGTTGTTTTTTTAAATAAAGGATGACACATGGTACATTGGTTGGTCAATGTTATATAACATTGACACCACAATGTCATCAAAGTGTTGTTCAAACTATTGTGGATGTCAATTTTGTTATATTAATTAATAAAGCGTTAAATAAATTTTTTCATCCCTACAAAATTATCAAATTTCATTTTCCCTCCCCATCAAACAAAATGACATAAATTTAATTTTTTTTAACTTGAGATGAACTAAAAACAAAATTTTAAAAGTTATAACGTTATAAACACATCTGTAAAAAAATACATATTAACTAGAAAAAACTAAAATTGTGTGCAGAAAAATTTCAGAGGTAAATATGCTTTTTTTAATGGAGACGAAAAAATGAAATTAGAAATTTTTTAAGGACAACAAATTTATTAAACCCATTAATAAATGCATGTCAGCCATAAATGTATACATTTTAATTGAGCTTATTCTTCAAATATTAATCGATTAATCTGAAACTTGGTTTCATTATTCTGAGATGTAATAATTCAAAGATTCAGGCATTCATACCGGAAGGCATAGACTTCCAACTTTTCATGTAAGAACAGCTAAACAATTACACTAAGTTTACAAAAATTGGTGTTCCTAAGTAGGACTAATCCTGTAAATGAAGGTTCCATGAATTAATCACATTCTCAAACAGTACATTTGAACCCTGGCTACCCGAAATATACAACACTATATACAAGTGTAGATCTCAATTCATATTTTCTTTGCACCCACTATAGTGGGGAAAAAACAAATAATTTAGACAATTTAAAGTAGATTGGTACAAGGTAGCAGGTAACAGTGATGTGACCCTAGCAACTCCATGAAATGTTATACTTCTGAATCAGCCGTTGATGATTTACTTCCGATGCCTTCTCTTTTGATCAGCTCTTTGTCTCTTCTCATCATCCCATTCACGGTCATACAAGCTAACAATAATCAATTAAGGACACAGCAGGGCATCATTATTAATGGAAACTTCACATCAATTAAATCCAATAAAAAAACATGTGTTTAAACTTTAGTAACATGTCTGTTCAAGGAATTTAAATTAACTCTCTTTTTAATCGCCAAAAAATAAAACTTAACTATCCTTTTGGTGGTTGTCAAAAAAAAAAAAATCCTTTTGGTGAAGAAAATGCATGCAATACAGACACACATAGTATCATACCACATCATTCATCTTTAAGCAATTCATTTATCAAGGACGCCAATCACAGTTTTTCCCATGCATGATGTAACAGAAAGGAAAAAAAAAAGTATCTAGATAAAAAGTGGACTTGTGAATAAAGCATGCATGCATATCAACCTAAGTATTTCACAATTCAGGATACGGATCTGATTCACGACGATTCATCTTGCTGGCTACCTCTTTACCATGAATCCTAAGACTCGGTTCATCTATGTAACTGGCATGCTGAATCATTGGCCCCTTTCTGTCTCTTCCATCATACGCTTGTGACATACCAATACCGGAGAGAGGAGGCGCAACTGGTGAGTACTCCCCAGGCTCCATAGTTGGTAGATGCTCCCTCTTAAGTTTACGCCTCTTGGATGCAGCTATTTCCTCTTCTTTTAGAATGCTTGCTTTCTCTCTTTCCCTCTCTTCCACCTGCAGAAAAGAAAAACAGCTGTATCAAATGTCCATTCTATTAGAACATCAGAAGATGTTAATGAGTGTTGAGAAGCAAACCTTAAAAAACAAAAATTGAGTGTTGAGAAACACAACTGTGCAAAACCAACAAAAACCAAACCTAAGTTCTATAAGACAATGCATACGTATGTCAAAGTATACTAGTATAAATCAGAGATAATCAAAACCAGGAAGCAACCTTAGCTCAACCTGTACAGCAAATAACTCCAGTTGAAACTCTAACCATAGAACCCCTATAATGTCTTAAACTGTAACATTATGCTAAAGTATTTCCCACATTTGTTGCATTTTAACATTGAAGTAATTGTCAATGTTACCCATCAGCTTCAAAAACAATTAGTTCCATAGAAACCCATGCTCAGTAAATGCCTGCCACTCTTTTACTTGGTATCAAATTTTGGTCACCGAAGACACTTGTCACAATTTTTCATGTTAATCCATGTTTAATAAGTAGTACAAAGAAATAAGCATGCTGTATTTTGGTCTTTAACTACTAAGGAATTTTTTTTATAAAAAAAAAACTAGTTTAGTGAATAGACAAAGAGACATATTGAGCCTCTAACAAATCCATTATGACTAATGATTTTTTAAGCACATATCCATAGGACTATGCTACATGTATAATACTCAATTATGTACTCTCAGAATTTGGATCTTAACAGGCATAATATTGGTTCATACCTTCATTTCTTCACGCTTCCGATCACGAAAATCATCTTCTTTTCTACGTTTGGGATCATCCTGCAAAATCACAGTCTCTTCAGACCGTCTCAGTTCTTTTTCTTCATGCCTTGGAGAAAGTCTTTGAGAATGCCTTGTAGCTCCATACCTCCTATCAGCATCTTCATCACGCCTACCGGCCCCAAGAGATTGAGGAACCATATTAGGAGGTAAAGGGGGTGGCGGAGGCAAGCTTTGTCCATGGAAGCGGCCCTCAGCATGAGATTTTTCTATTGTTGCATCACTGTATCGTAATTTATTTCGATCATCCTTACTTCGGTCATCCTTAGCCTTGTCAGAGAGTCTATTGAAACTCCTCTCACTACCCCTTTCTTGCACTCTCTCCACAGATCGTTCTCTTCCGTATCTTTCTATCGACCTGTCCCTGGGTTTTTCTACAACAAAGTCGTCACCACGAGACTTGTCCAGACGATCTAATCTTTCCCTGTGTTCCCTTTCATATCTTTCATTGCCTTTTTCTTTTGGCCTTTCCAATGTTTTATCACCTGCTCTGTATAGACCAAGTTCATCTGGTCCCACTTTGTCATCAGCCAATCGAGGATCCATCAGCTTCTCTCTTTCAGAGAATCGAACTTCACCTTCTAAATCTCTTAGATCTATATCCCCTTTCCGTCGTTTACCTAGTCTGTCTAGCTCATCAACAGAACCAGCTCGCTTCTGAATTTTATCGCTAGACTTTGAGGTAGCTGTGTTTTCATTCCTAGGAGAATGAACTACACGAGAAGAGGATCCTCTTGTGAAGTCAGCAATATCATTTCCATCATCCTTCACCATAGAAGATTTGGAAGCTCCAACCTCTGCCTTTGATTCGTTACCAGAACCATCAAATGCGGTTGTGGCCGCTGGAGCCAAACCTTTTGCAGAACCTGAAACGCTGTTACCATTAGCACTGACTGAAGAAGAGATGTTCGTTCCTGTGTGTCTTCCATCTGATGCATGGGTCTGAAGATCCTTGTCACTGCTTGAGGAACCAGAAGTTCTGGTAACAGTTTTTCCAGATCTACCATCTTCTTTCAAAGGATCTTGTTTCGATGGCTTCAAAAGTGAACCAGTAGCCACTGAACGTTGTTTCACAGAGGTTCTTGACTGAAAACAGAAGAACCAAATCAATATGGATAAACATAAAAGGAACAAAAAGGAAAACAGGACAAACAGGAATTTTAGCAGGGAGGGAATAAACACTCCAAAGCAAGTATGCACTAGAAATAGTGTCATCCTTGCCAGGAAGGTGTCCAATATGAATGAAACAACAATTACAAAAAAAAATATCAGTTAAGCAATGCGCACAGCTGCATCAAGGGAATAGGTTTTTGTAAATAAATTTACCATTGAAATTGGCATTGTGACGCCACATATAATGAAACATACTATAATTGCTTGAAACAATTGGATTTAGAAATTGCTTGAGATGTTTTGCCAAATTCTTTTGAGACACAAACTTGGGTCTAAGATATAAATTTATTAGTTTTTAATGATTATTATGAACTGTAAATTACAGAATAAGTTATTCAACTCTTCTCTTATCAATACAGCTGGTAGTGGAACTTCTTCCTCCAGATAACATGTATTCACCCAGTCTCCTTTCCCTCTACTAAAGAGGTAAGCTGAGGCAATTAGCAGCTAGTCAACAATGTGACAAGTGACGCAAAATGGATTACAGACAAGCCCATCATACAAATGGAAAATGCTAGCTCAAAATAACAAAGATGATTAAATGCTACCTCAACATTTCTAGTAATGTGTTCATCCGGTGCCCTACTTGTGGATTCTTCCACTTGCTTTGGGTTTTCCGCAGATTTTAATGCCCCAGATTGTCCAGCAGGTGAGGCTAGAGATGATTGAGCATCCACTCCATTCACCATTGAGCTACCCTTGAGTTTTACGTGGCCAGAATCAAATTTTGTCACTGTAATGCTTTCAGTTCTTTCTGACTTCCCATCTGCAGTTTTTGTTCTTACTGTCTGGTCTTTGACTGTGTTTCCAGAGTCCAGATGTTTCCCACTGGCAGATTCAGTTTGAGAAACATGAAGACCTATCCCACTTTGGACAGCAGCAGAATTTCCTGCTGCAGATTTAGTCATAGATGGTGCAGGCTTCAATTCAAGATAACCCATACCAAATTCTTCATCGGTAACCCAGGAAGGCTGCATACTGAAAGAGATTAGTGTACTAAAACAGACAACAAATAAGCTTGTAATAAGATAACATCATACCTTCCTAGCAGCCAGTGCAGCTGCTACACCAGTTGCCAACACCTTAAGATCCTCTCTTTCATCACTTTTAATCTTAGCTACCTACATGGAAGATGAAATACTATAAATAAAAAATGCATCAGTATTCAAAACAACTAAGTTTAATTTAGGGATAACTTACCCGCTTTTCAAGGTTTATCCCACTCTTCCGTGTTACAGGAAAAACACTAGAAATTTTAGTCAACATTATAAGAGCATTTCTAATCTCCATGTACTCGCTAGATTCCAGACACTGAATTAGTAACCGTGTGATTCTTTGACTCCATTTCCAGTGTACCTGTCGGCAATAAATAAAGAATATGAAATTGGTTCATATACAGCATTATCTTATGTAAAGGTGGAAAGAACAAGGTAAGCCCCACAAAAATAATTGAGAAAAATCTGGACAACAGAGGCAAGGAAACAATTACGAGCAGCTGTAAACTAGCAAACAGATGAACTTGCCTTAATGAACTGTCCATATGTAACTCGCTGGCCGTTTGGATTTCTATAATAAACAGCAAATCCCGGCATGTTTCCACACTCACGTTCATAAATAGATTCATCACTCTGGAGATAATAAAAGGAAGAAACAAATATGAACGTAAATATTAGAATAACTGAACAATCCCTGAAAAGCTATAAAAAAAATTATAAAATGTAAACAAATTGTTACCTTCCAATGGTAAGCAATCTTCAAAGTCTCATAGAGAAACCTGCCAAGCCTGCCAACCTCAAATTCAGTGCAGCAGCATATCATTGGTTGAAGGGTCTTACAAATAAGAACATCAATGTGGTTGACTGTGTTAAAAAAAGGGGTTCCGAGGGAATGAAGTTTGTGTACAAACATAGCACAATAGACAGCATCTGGCATACTGAAAGTACAGCGTGGAAATATACAACGCTGAAGAAACTCCATGTTGATCTTCAAGGTATCAGGACAGGAACTTAACCATTTGTCTTTCTCATGAAAAAGCCGCCTGCTGACAGATATGACGTTTTCTTCATGTTTATGCAGTTCACTACTCAGACGATCAAGAGATTCTTGAATTCTTTCCTTTTCTTTCTTCCTCTTGGTGATTGCTGAGCTTGAATTGTCAGAAAGCTCCTCCAAAGATTTAAGATTAGCATGCAGCTTGGCTATTTCTGATTCATAACGGTTTTTTGGAACGTGCAGGTCATATAATGTAAGACCCCAAAATGTTGCATAAAGATCGGGAGACAGGCTATTCCATGTTTTTGGAGGCAACATGGTTTTAGCAGTATCAAGAAGATCTGACCAACTGCATGCAATAATAAAATAGTAAATACCAATCCCAAAAATAGCAGAAATAAACCTTTAATATCTCATTAACTATTGATTATATTGAATTGTTGACCGGAAAGATCAGGTTACAATCCCTTACATAGAGCAGTTTTACCTACACTCACAATTGAGTTAACCTTCACCCTAGTAACTGCCAGTGCCAGTTGAATAGAACTACCTTTAGCCACGTGGGCAGAACTGAAACTAACAGTTGAAGCTTCTAGAGCTCAGCAGAAGGTTCTAGAATCTTAGAATACAAACTGAGGCAGTAAAATACTTGTGATTGCCTAAATTCCTTATACATTCACACAGAATGGCATCTAAATCCACCATGCATATTGGAGAGTTCAACATGACAATACCCCATGAAAGTTATAAAAAATACAGGGTAAAAGTTTAGAATTATAACCTAATGGGATTTTTGTTGGAGCCAATATCTAGAACCATACTACCAGAATAATCTGCAGGGTCAGACTCAAAGTTCGTGGATGAATCACTTGCAGAATATTTATCTTCCATGGGCCAGCAAACATCGGGAGTCTTCTGAGACTTGAAAAGTCTCATAACAGGGCGATATATCAAGAAAGCAACCTGACCAGCAAAAAGGAATTAAAGGCAGGTTCGGGTAAAGAACCATATGCCGTAAAAGCTGAAACTCAAGGGAAAACCAGAACAGAAATATAGATGATGACATGAGGTAATGAAGTTTATCAGAAACGTAGAGACAGAAGGGAAACAAAAACCTCAGGGTCCAAGTGGTAAAGATGGATCAAGTCATCAAGTGAGGGAATAAGAATAGCATAATTTGATCCTGGTGTGACTGCACTGCCTAGAAAATCCACATATTGAAGGAGAGTTCCATGGCATCTATCAAACTGTTCACTGACCATCTTGATGTAGGGTGCATCTGCATTGACGAGAACCCTGCAAAAACATTAAATTTCAGAATAAAATATTAATCATCAGCTCTAACATTTTTAAGTTTAAGAGCTTACAGAGAACGATGCTGAGCAAGAAGAAGCAAGAGGGGGGTTGCCAACTTCGGTTCATCTTTCGGAAGTAATGCATCTCTTAGTCTGCTAGTTGACTTTATTAATGCCTGCATAATTATTAGATATCTTAGTGACTTACAAAGTCAATCTACAAGTCACATTATAAAACATAAAATTGGGTATAATTGCTCTGCAATTGAACTTCAAAGCAAGATATATCATTAACTAGAGGTTGAAAATTTTGAGTGTAAAAACAGAAACACCGAACACAATTCAAACAGGAGGCATCCTCTCTGCTTTCTATTCAGCATTCAGTGAAGTTATGAAAAAAGATCAACCATGAAATCGCTATCACAGTTCACATTGGTCCATTTTAAGCTCAATCAATTATGCAACTAACAAAAAGATGTTCATTGTATGCCTTCACTTGATTTTCCAAATCCAAATGCAAACAAGTGTTGTTTTTTTTTTTTTTTGAACAAGCAAACAGGTGTTTATTAACCAGTTAG
>Ga0315913_1010106_pt1 | contig 10950 bp, 10 predicted proteins | sample MpolsnodulesMG_FD_207736 | JGI IMG/M metagenome (GOLD analysis project Ga0315913, IMG submission 207736) | Medicago polymorpha root nodule microbial communities from Los Angeles, California, United States - small nodules | ecosystem: Host-associated > Plants > Roots > Nodule | place: USA... | reverse complement strand
TCTCTCTCTATATATATATATATAAAGTCTGAATTGAGAATACTGTGAAATAGAGTGTGTTATAATCATTTCTTTTTAATGTGTCCTTAAAATTCATAAAATCTTTTGAAATCCATAAAATCATTCCAAATCCTTTAAAATTTTATGATGTAAATCCATTGAAATCCAAATTGTAAATCTTGATAGTCTTTTAAAATCATGAAAGTAATTAAATTTATGCAAAATCTTTTAAAATCCTTAAGACTTTTTTAAACAAAAATTTTCTTTTAAAATCCTAATCCAATACACCCCCTTAGTTTGTTTTCCACCTCTATCACAAATATTATTCACTATACGAGTCTTCCATCTCATTGTTGGCAATTTAAAATTGACATAAATTTTCAAAAAATGAAATCGAAAATATTTTTCATAAAGATGGAGCCTATGATTTTCGCATATGATTTGAGTTTATTAACATGCTTAGAAGTTACACTACTATTTGCATGTGTTGTGGAGGTCGCAGGTACATAATTTTCAGGAAATAAAATGGTGAGAAATAAGGCACAACCAATTGTTGGAGGAACATTCACTTCTAATAAAATGTGTCTGGTATCTGACACGTGACAATATTGAACATCAACACATGATTACATTCAATTAATTAATTTTTTCAATTTTTTACCAATGCCGACGTGTTGGTGTGTATCGTGTCTATACCAGTGCTTCATTGATTATTACACTTGATGCAAACCATAATTCATGAAAAACAAGATAACAACCTTTATACAGACAAGAACAACCAAACCTAGGAAAACCAGATGGACAATAAGGACAAGGATACTCCAAAGCTACATGATTATTTTTTTTGTTTAGAAGGAAGAGAATTAATGAGAACACCACCACCACATTTACATGCAGACATTTGTATGTGAAGTTAAAAACTCTGGCCACACTCTTTACAAAACGATTTTTCCTAACTACAATACAAATAGGATCCCAAAATATGGAAGTAAGACGGTGATAGCAACATATCTATGCTAGAGGACCATAATAAGTTTAACTTTTGATTCCTATGCTTGCATGGTAGTACACACAGTTACAAGGAACAATGTCCTATAATTAACTGATTTTGACACAATTCTATGTTTTGAAGAACACTTAGCCAGAGGTATTACGAGACGAAGAACCTTGATTGTTCATCAGGAAACGAACAACGACACAAGTAATGTTGTCAGAACTACCTCTCTGATACGCTTCTTTCATCAGCCTCTTTGCTGCCTCTTCTGCATCCTCAATTGGTTTAATCATAGCAACAGCTTCCTGAAGAAAAGTAGAAAAAAAAAGTTGAGTTAGAGTTGGATAAGACATCAGGGCAGGGTTTGGACTATCAATTTTACAACTCATAATCTCATATTAATCAGAAATGACTCATTGGTTTGATTTTTAGAGCCTGTTTATTTCCGATGTTTTTTGTTTCCATTCTACTAATAAAATAAAAATTAGAGAAGACATTATGGAAGTTATTGAAAATGTAATTTAAAAACATATTGGATATTTTTAAAAATTGTAAAAATATTCAAAACATTGCTTTCAGTGTTTCCAGAAATGCAGTCTCTCTAGTTAGCTTTCATATTCTCTATCACGATTAAAACAGAACATCCACAACAATTGTCATTTCAGCCACCCACATACAAAATAAAAATTTAAAATGTTAGAAAGTAATAGAGGTCTTGCTCTATCTGTTTCTCGCATCTCACTCCTTTAATCTACATAAGGAAAGTGAAGGCAAAGGTCTATTTGGTTTAAGAGAACGCTTTTAAATTTGTTCGCAAATATTTTACAAAAATGCTAGGTTATGACTTTATTTAAAACAGAACAAATGCATTAACTTCACCAAATAATTTTACCAAATAATCTTGATACAAATCAATTCATTATATTTTTGTGATTATGAAAATGCACTATATTTTTCGGAAAAAGAAAAAGGGAAGGAAAAAAAAAACAAAGGAAGTGAAAATGATAGCAAACCTCATTTGAGACAACATCCCACAGTCCGTCACTAGCCAATATAAGAAACTCAAGAGAACTATCGACCTTTTCTTCCTACAAGACCATAAATATGTTAATTTTCATTTTCTCATATGAAACATAATTTTCTCTCTTAAGATGAATCTAAGAGATGAAATATCAAAGAATGGATGTCAGTATGTCACCATATTAGAAACACACCTGGATTTCCGGATCAGCAACAACGTATTGCTTAAGGAGTCTATCACCAAATGCGCGAGAAACAGCAAGAACACCACCAACTCTCCAAGTTCCTGTAAAGTATGGTTTTAAGTACTCCATAGAGATGGAAAAAAAAAATATAAATCAAATCACAAGAGCTAACAATAAGATGACTTTACCTGCCCACATAACAAAGCCTCCCGCATCTTCTATCCTTTGCCTCTCATCGGTTTGGTCTGGTTTGTGATCTCGGGACACGGCAATGGCTAAAAGAAGAAAAAAATATAGTAAATCATAATATTTTCCCAATTCTTGAAATCGAAAAGTTGAAATGTTTTTCTCAATTCTCAACTGATACTTAAGAAACCATAACAAATGTAGTAACACCTACACCCTCACAATCTAATTAAACAATTAAAACTGAATTAACGCCCTTTATATTTCATCCACAAGTGATACGAAAAATAGTCTTTCAACGTTCATTTAGAAAGAAAACAAAACATAAGGCTAACAATAATAGTAGGAAACAAACAGAAAAGTATAGGGCTACAAATAACATCATATAGAAACTTCCAGAACCATTTGACAACCATAACGATTATGATTTCCTCAGGATTTAGAAAATCAAATTCATGTGAAACAGTATAAATTATACACTGTAAGCAACTAATAATATTAGTATTTAATATACAAGAACATGTAGCTACTAGCCTTACCATTTCCACCCCTGCATATAACAGCTCTGGAGTCCCCAACATTTGCAACAAGCAAACGGTCACCAACAAGAATGGCAGTGGAAGCAGTTGATCCAGCATCTCTGTTTTGATTATTCTCTGATTTCAGAAATTCAGAGTCGGTATGCGTATACGCATCAGCTGTGTAAAAAACAAATGGCAGGAGAAGTATTATTCTTCATATTTAGCGAATTGAAGAAAATCAGTTTAAAGGATCAAACTGTGATAGGTAAGAAACTACACACCTATTGCAGATTTGGTGTCAGAAATGAATTTTGGGTGGCTGATCAAATTACTAAATAGGTTTTGCTTGACATACTCAGCAGCGCGGGCACCACCATGACCTGAAAGTTTTAAACAAGAAAGTTGCAGCTACCTTCATTTCTAATAGATATAGTATAGTATCAAGCATAGGTCATAAATACTAGTCAAGAGCAGTGTAGTTAAATTTTAGCCATGGTGCTGCCAAGGGGGAATGCATCGCAGATTTTTTTTACCACCGCCGTAGGCAATTTGTGAAGGCATGCTCCATGGCGGTGTCAAAGGCTGCAATGGCGTGTTTATATGGCGGATTTTGGTCTTCTTCCATTGACAATAGTTGTCAGGAATCGATAGTTCTTAAATACTAGTCAAAAGCAGTATTGTTAAATTGCGGCCATGGTGCCGTCAAGGGGGACTGGCATCACAGATTTTTTTACCACCACCATAGGCAATTTGCATGCTCATAGGCCGCAATGACGTGTTCATATGGCGGATTTTGGCCTTCCTTCATCGACAACACTGGTCAAGAGCCAATACTTCTTAAAGGATTAAATGCTACAAAAGAATTACTTTCCAAGTCCATGTAAAGAAAAACATCGCACCACAAAATTGCTATTAATGAATTGAAGGCTCTTCATCACAAAAATAAAAAATAAAAAAATTACAAGCAACAGAAAGTACAAGACAATGGCGAAGCCTCTCAAAATTATGCTCAAAGACAGATCACTTAGATGAGAAGCCTTCTGAGATGGTGTTCGAAAAAAGAGTACTGCGTCCAATCAGAATAATCAAAACAGCCAAAACCAGATTTATACTTTATGAGACAATAACTGTAAAGAGATCCAAACTTTCCTCTTTATGTGTGCGTGCATGTGCATTTGAGAAAATAAAAGCAAAATAGCCTAGAAGCATTGCATAAGGAAACACTAAGTCACATGGAACAATTAATTTCCCATTTCCCAATAACTTCAAAAGGAAAATCCACTGACAGAAACAAATTAAGAAAAAAATAATAATCTAAGTAAAAACATTTTATTAGTTCTCCATGGTCGACGGTCCATCACGTGTCCGATCAATGTTTCAACTATAACCAGTCCCTTAGATTGGCACCTCCTAAAATAAGTAGCATGGAAAGAAAGAGATGGAGATAGAAGAATGTAAATATACCATCAAAAACTCCAAAAAGGCCAACAACTTCGCCATCAACGCCATCAATTCTTGTCTCATAAAAATCTTCCATTGAAGATCTCTTACCAGGGGAGCTAGCATATCCATAGCTGAATTTTCCATTCTGGCTGCAGATCATATCAAAACAACAAAGTTTGTCAAAAAAACATCTCATTCAATCGACCTAAAGTCGGAAAAATTAAAGGAAGCCTAGTTAATGAAAAGGCCAGGATTGGACTAAAGACATTCAACAAAACATAGATTGACCAACACAATAATAATATCAACCAAACAATAGTAAACAAAAATCTCAAAAATTCCAATAATTTTTCGTCCCAAACCGTGATCAGAAAAGTACAAAGACAATAACCACGTAAAACCAAGTTGTGAATCTGCACAGCAACCGAAGGAGCAATAGAAAACTAGAGACAAATTTAACATGAAAAATTTCAAATTTTCAATACAAAACCTTCCAAGTATGAATGACATTAACCAACAACAATAACTATAACTATGGTATTAAAATCCTGTCTGCAACTGGAATTGTAGCCGCAATATAAAGGTTTTGGAAGCCTCAGAAACGATATCACAACCACAATTGCAACCACATATCAAGATAACATTCACAATATCAAAATCGCAACGTAAACACAACACAAAACGCAACAAACAGGCAACCACAACTGCAATTTACAACCCCGAGAATAACTATGGTTTTAAATTGCCATCTGCAACCACAATTACTGCGACAATATAAAGGTTTTCAGAAGCCTCGACAACGCAACCACAATTGCAGCAGCATATCAAGATAAGTTTTCACAATATCAAACATCACAAATTAACCACAACACAAGACGCAACAAACAGGCACCCACATCGCAACAACAATTTAAAACCTTGAGAATAATCATGGTTTGAAATTGCCGTCAGCAACTACAATTGCTGTCGCAATATAAAGGTTTTCAGAAGCCTCAACAACGCAGTCAGAATTGCAACTGCAGCTATCCTCAATTTTCCACCACATCAAAAATCACCACACAACCACAAAAGATAACACAACATACAATCGCAACATCAATTTAAAACCTTAAGAAAAATCATTTCATGCAAGCTAGCTTATCAGCTATCCACTGTTTTTTAGCATTTAAAACCATGAGAATAAACATTAAACACAAAACATAAAAACAAAACCATTTCATCAAAATTATAGATCTAGACAAAGATTAACAACATTAACAAACCTGAGCCCTCCACCACTAACAGGTGTATCATCAGCAGCATGAACCTGACTTGAAGGTGATAAAACAGAATTGAGATAGCCCATATCACAAGTTGAATATTCAACAAGATTCTCAGATACAACACCTTGTTTAACCAAAAAATGAAGAAGAAACAATAACAATATTGCGTGTGTAGAGGTTATTCTTGCTTGAAAAAGGTTCCAAGTTATCATAACAATAGTGGAAAAGTGGGGTCTGTTTTATGGAATCAGAGACTTAATCTGCATAGAAACCCCACAAAGAAAAAATCTTAGTTAATCATAAAAAATTGAAATTTATGAGAAAAGATTCAAACTTTTGATCACCCAATAGGGAAATATAGAGAAAGATGCAAAATTTTGTACATGGGATCTTGTTATTTTTTTGCATAAAGAATGAAAAAATTGAAGAAAGTTAGAGAGAGAAAGTACCTGAGGAAGAGAGGAGAAGAGAAATGCCATGAGAGAGAGAGAGTGAGGGAGAGGAAAAAAAGGAGACAAAATTTGGAGCAACAATTTAGTTGAAGTCAGCTCATCGTATTTTGTCTGTTTGATTGAACAACAATTGGTTCAATCACAAACAATTCTGTTTTTAGGAATTTTAAAAAAAAATCTAACACCCAAAAAATAAAATTGGTTCGATCTAAAGTCTAAACTAACGTGTCAATCAATTATTTTTTTTATTTTTTATTTTGTGGCAAAGAGGAAATTAGTCAACGATAAATTACAAGAAGTTCTAGATCGCTGAGGTATTAAGATATTGAAAGGTGTTTTGATGTGTGTCAAAAAAAACGAGGATGTCTTACAATCAGCAAACAATCGAGTATTTAAGAGGATAAGAATGCTAAAAAAATACTTAGGTTGGATGTTAGCTTTCACCAAATGACCAAAAGATGCAATAAAATCAGCATATTTGTTATTGAAAAAGTATTTTTGCAACGTTAATTTTCGCCTCATTAAGAAAAGCAGCGAATAGTCCACAAAATCCTAACTCGTCTTACAAAAATGTTGAAAGTTTTAGGTCGGATGTTGTAATCGGGCTTTGAACTCTGATTCTTTCATTTATGTGTATTAATTTTCAATAACGGTTGTATTTTCGTTTATCTACTAAAAAAAGAAGAATGTGAATATCAACAAAGCATGAATAAAAACAGTCATTGAAATAAGTCTTAAACATTAACTTTGTGATCAAGAGACTTCGCCATTATTTGCAACTACACATTTGTTTTTTTTTTTCAAGGTGAAATATTATTGGGATGCAAGGATTAGGATGTACAAAGCAAATCCAAACACAATGTTCTCGTGAAATTGGCAAATTACTTACATGTGTTGACTATCAAAAATGCAAAATCTTGGTACGTTTGGGACTATGAAAACTGTCTATCCAGCAAAGTTATGACAATCCAAACTTCAATCTTGAGAACATTATTCGCTTGTTTTCAACAATAAAGTTAGGAGTGCCAAAATTTATTGGAAAGACAATATTCGATATCCCATCAAATTGAGACCTTTGACCTACGAAAAACACCAATCACTCACATTGCCGCATGCGCTAAAAATGGTGCTTACATATCAAAATGCATGGACTCATGGCAACCATAAGGGTGCTGTCATGGCAACCATATGAGTGTTATGTGATGACAGGACGAACACCATCAAGTATTGCACAATGACATTATGGCGTAGATGACTTTGGTTGAAAAAGGTGGAAGAGTAGACAAAAGATGGGTCTTATGGGTTCTCTGATTTTTCTCTTCCTCCCTACGTATTAAATTTCTCTCCGTCTTTTCATTCTACTGCTATCTTTTCGCTATTTGTTGTGTGTATTTGATTCCACTTTGGATAAAATTGATTATGACAAAATTGACTTTGACAGAATTGATTTTGAGAGAATTGATTTACGTTTGATACAATAATGCAAAATTGATTAAACACACTGAATGTTGTTTGGATAGTTTTGACCAAAATTGCTTTTGAATGTATAATTACTAAAATGGACATAGCTAAATACAAATAAATGAACATAGTTCAATGTACATGTAGATCAATATTAAATTTAGATATATATTTTAGACATAATTATTATTGAATGTATTAAACGCTGTATGGAGGAGAAATGTGAATTTTTTTTTCTGACCCTATTGCCAAAAATATTTTCAAGTCTGACCCCCTTTGAAAAAAAATTTCCAAAATGACCCACTTTCATTTTTGGGGTTTTTTTTTGTCGTTTTCCCCATTCCCGCCATTTCAAATGCGGGAATGAGCCATTGTCTGACACGTGTCAGTCCGTCACAGGCTGACGTGATTGGACGTTTTTTTTTAATTTTTTTTCGTTCCTGCCGTTTGGAATGGCGGGACTGACTTTTTATTTTTTTTCTTTGTTTTTTTGGCACAACATATATATATAATTAAAATACAATAAATGATAAATAAAAATTAATTAGTTTATTCATAAGAAATAAAAATAAAAACTACTTTCTCCGCGGCAACCATCATGCGAATATTGCCAGAATGCGATTAAGGATGACATTGTTAAGTCCAACACCCATCATGTAGAACAGTTTGACCGAGAAAGGTATATCTTCTCAGTCCATGAGACCGTCAACTATAGGGAGGGAAGGCCAATGAGAACTTTCAAGGTGGACCTACAAGCGGAGTGGTGTGATTGTGGGAAATTTCAAGCTTTACATTTGTCTTGTTCCCATGTCATAGCTGCGTGTTCCTCATTTCACCATGACTACACAACCCTTATTCCAGTTGTGTTCAAAAACGAGAGTGTTTACTCCATCTACAACACAGCATTCAAAGTAGTCCACAACAAGAGTTATTGGCTCCCATACGACGGTCCCGTACTTTGCCATAATCCAAACATGCGAAGACTAAAGAAAGGTCGACTCAATAGTACCCGCATAAGGACTGAAATGGATGAGGAGGTGGTAGAGGGGACTCCAACACCGAGACGGTGTGGGTTGTGTCGGCATACTGGTCATATTAGGAGAAATTGTCCGAGTATAAATAACCGATAGTTAATAACGTTATGTATTATTTGTTCAAATAAATTAATATTTATTATGTTTTTTATTTATTATTATTTTATTTTAATTATATATATATGTTGTGCCAAAAAAACAAAAAAACGAAGAAAAAAAAATTAAAAGTCAGTCCCGCCATTCCAAACGGCGGGAACGAAAAAAAAAATTTAAAAAAAAAAACGTCCAATCACGTCAGCTTGTGACGGACTTACACGTGTCAGGCAATGGCTCATTCCCGCCATTTGAAACGGCGGGAATGGAGAAAACGACAAAAAAAAAACTCCCAAAAATGAAAGTGGGTCATTTTGGAAAAAAAATTTCAAAGGGGGTCAGACTTGAAAATATTTTTGGCAATAGGGTCAAAAAAAAAAATTCGAGAAATGTTGTTGTTGCCTTACCGGTTCCCCTACTTGCGCAAAATGATTAATTCTCTGCAGACTTGCAACAATATTGAATTAATTATTTGTATGTTATGTGACACTTCGCACAAGAAAATAAACTCAATAATAATTAAATGAACTGTAATTTAAAATATTCATCGACCATTTTGTTTATCAATTTATTTTCATATTTAATTTCTTCTTCTTTGTTTTAAGAGTAAATTATTCTTTTCTTCTTCTTGAGGGAAGTTTGAATTACAATTTCCCTCCTTTTATGTTGAATTATACACTCTTTTCTCCTAATAAACAAATATATAGGAAAAGAATTATATTCTCCTCTCATAAGAGATGCTTGAATTGCAATCTACTCTCTTAAAAATTAAATAGTATTACATTTCAACTGATTTTAACATAAGTAATTTTAACATAAGTAAATGCTACAAAAAATGAGCTCACGTTGCGGGGATTTTTAATCTATTTTACGAGGGATTTTAACCTTTGTAAATTGTTTTGCGGGAGTTTTAAAAACTGCCGCTTATACGAATCCCATATATGGTATATTAAAATTAACTATTACGATAAACATGTTTTTTTCCTTCAAAAAATAATAATTAAGCATCCGTTTAAAAAATCAGTTTTTCTTTCATTATAATTTACAATGTAATTGATAATTAACTTTAAATATTTTATAATTTATTTTATGATTTTTTTTTAAGCAAAATAAAAAGTAGATTAATACAAATAAAAGTTCAATAGACTAGGGCGTCATAGACATAATCCAGTTAAACCATACAAAAGTGTATAAACAGTCGTAGAACTTACCTGCCCTCCCTCCTCAAATCCAAACCTCTTCTTTTCTGATGTAGACCGCATGAGTGGTGGTGCGGCGAGATTCAACCTCCGCAACACCGGTGACACTCTTTCCCTTCTGGTGGTTCCGGGTCCAGATTTTCGTCAGATCGATCACCAGTGACTTCTTTTTTGATGTTGATGCGGTCTGAGTGAGCTAGGAAGCGGTGCCTCCGTCTCGCCGGAGGGTTTGGGGTGTTAAAGGAAAGCGCCGTCGCCGAGCCCAACAGGTGGTGAGTCACGCCGCTGCGTCGATTTTTGTACTGTTGTGGTTTTTCCATCCCCTCTTGGATGCCTTTGTTCGCTTTTGTTTTTCAATTCCAGTTTTGTTTTCGGTTTCCAGTTCTGTGTGATTTCTAGTTGATGAGCAAAACCACAAGTGTACGGTTTTACAGAAGTAGTAAAAATAGAGTATGTTGGAACAAAGGGTGTTTCGCAAAATCACCTCTTGAGTTTTGATGATAACAAGGTATTAAAAATTATCAATTGGATATGCTAAACATTTGTTCAAGTGTACAGGATCCTAATCAAAGTACTATTCACAAAGATTCTGATTGAACAAGTCAAAAAGCAAAGGAATTTTATTGAAGCTTAGAGCGTCTGAAAGAAATGCGTCTGAAGAAACGAGTCTGAAGAAAGCGCTCCTGAAGACACGTCATCAGAAGCAAGGTCATCAGAAGCAAGGTTAATCAGAAGCATCTCATCAGAAGCCACTTCACCAGAGTTGACAAAGTACAGTGTACGAAGTGTACGACCACTAATTCTGCGCATGCCTCTGCAACCACCATCTCTGCAACTTGTCTCCACATCAAGACAAGAATAACAATAATATTGCTGCAAACGTTGTTCCGTTTCACATGGAATGGATTTGAAATTAGTTCTTCATAGGACAATTATCAAATCAGGCAAAAGATCAATGGTGAATAATCAAAGCTTCAAGCAAGACAAGTTGATGTAACGGCTAATTCTCAACGTCTCTCAAATCCTCTATAAATAGGGATAAAGACTTGAAGAAAGACACAACACAATAGAACAACAAGCAAAGGCCAATACTCTGTGCA
>Ga0315913_1010099_pt1 | contig 10957 bp, 5 predicted proteins | sample MpolsnodulesMG_FD_207736 | JGI IMG/M metagenome (GOLD analysis project Ga0315913, IMG submission 207736) | Medicago polymorpha root nodule microbial communities from Los Angeles, California, United States - small nodules | ecosystem: Host-associated > Plants > Roots > Nodule | place: USA... | reverse complement strand
CTAAACACTCAAAACCCTGACTTTTTTGTGTGCCCATTCTCTTTAAGATTCTATTTTGTGAGTTGTTTGTAATGATGTCAAAAAGCTGATATTTATATAGACAAATACACGATCTTGATTCAAATCATATTACATTATGATTAAAATCACACATACAATACGAGGAAACTAAAATAGCAAAAAAAAAAAAAAAACTAGCATGATTCAAATCAAATTTGAATCACAACAACCTTGATTCAAATCACAAACGCAAAAATTCAAAACTACTGATTTTAAGACACAATCTTTTACACTTTTAATTCCCAAAAATAAATAAATCGAGAGACATTTGTTTAATTTTTGTGCTAACTTGTGTACATACTCGTTAGCGTGGTTGCTCAACATTTTTTTTTTTGAAAGCATGTATTAATGTTGAATGCATAACAATATTTTTAGTGATAATTTAGTCATTAACATTAATTAAAAGGGGCAACTCAGCCTCTTAAACTGGGCTAAATTCTTAACTCATTTCTTCTTCAACTATTTGCCCCTTTGTGTTTATTCCTCCATTTGAAGACTTTGTAGAGCACCTTCGATTGCAGTTGTTCTTTGTCTCATTGATGGTGTAAGTCAATAAACAATAGAATGTCATTTAAAGTTGGACAATATATAGAAGATAATCAATAAAAGGAAACAAAAGGAAATCAATGGAAGAATATCTCAAGACTGAGATCACACAACATTGTAAAAATCTAAAATCAAAACAATAAAATAGAAACTCAATAAAATGTCATCAAACTGGAGGCACTCTAAGGCTTCTACAAGATAACTCAATGGAACAAACAAAAAGGGAGCAACTTTCTTTTAGGGGAAAAAGGGAGCAACTTTTTTAAGATAAAAAAAGGTGTAAATAAACTTCAATTCTATTGTTCCTTTTAATTAATATCGTGAACTAAATTATCGCTAAAAACACATTGCAATAGCACATATTCAATATTGATACATGTTGGAAGAGTGGGCACACAAGCGATCCGGATCCTCTATTGCCACAAGACGGTTATTTGTGATCTAGACTAATGATTTCAATCAACCACATGTAGTCAGCAACACATATTGGTTGATTGATGGTTCAAATTTCGAGCAGAGCAAAAAACACGAGAGAAAGGTAGAAAAATATGTGATCCCGCACACAAATTAGCAAAAAAAAAACATATTTTTGAACAAACATTAAAAGACAAATGTATTTTTATTTATTTTTTTCAATTTGGGTTTTGCATTTTTTTCTCTTATACATCACAATTTGTATTCAATCTAAAAGTTAACTAAACACATATTTACATCCAAAGTAATTGAAAGTTAACTATTACTGCACGGGTCTGGAGAGAAAAGGACAGAAACTAATATATGTACAAAATTTGGTCACATGTCACATAAGTGGATATTATTTGTTAGAATAGATAGATTTGAGACAAATCGTTAGTTTAGTTAACTTAAGTTTGCAACTACCTACTAAAAGTTCTACTTTTTTTTCTTCTTGTTTACAAAACTAAAAGTTATAATTACAATGAACAAAAAACTTCCATTGCTGTACACAAATTTACATTGATCAAGAATAACAAGAGTTCTAACGTTTTTCTCTCTTCTTCCAATTTCGCTTTCGAATAGAATTATATGCTACATCAATTTGATACAGACTTGGCTTGTAATTCTCTAGTCAATTTTTTTTATTCTAAGAAAATGAAGAGATTTAGTTGTAACTGTTGTTTAAGTGTTTATTGGAGAACATGAGCTTTTGTTTAACAGACGGACTAAAATGTAATTAAACATCCTTTATTTTTGTTAATTTTATATTTATCAATATATACATTTCTTCAATTAGTATATCACATGATAATTTGCAATCAATTTTAACAGACGGACTAAAATGCAATTAAACATTCTTTATTTTTGTTAATTTTTTTTTATCAATATTTACATTTCTTCAATTAGTATATCACATGATAATTTGCAATCAACTTATTTAAAATTAAAACATATATATAGAAAATAACAAATTACAACCGGTTTACTTAAAATTAAAACATAGTTGTTGTCGGATGGGTTTTGCTCGAGTGAAAAAAACTCATGCAATCACGTAGTTTTTTGAACAATTGCAATCACACAGTTAAGCATCGGCGATCGTTAAATCAACGATTACCGATCAAACAATCTTAATTTAAACATGATATTTTTAAAATTATTAAATCAAATTAAAATATGCTTTTCTAGACAGTCTAACCGATTAAGATCGAACATACACAAACATCGTGAATACATGGAATGACCGACCGCGTGGAATCCATTTCCATTTATAGTCATAGGATGCTCTCAAGCATCAAAATTAGAAGTTAAGTAAGAAATGAAAGAAAAGAAATGAGAATGCAAGAAGGCATCGTAAAAGATCAAAGGGCATGTGCCTCATTCCTTATCATGTGGGGTAAGTTATGCCTGCATACCACGATGCTAAACCCCACTTTGTTCTTCTTTTCTGAACCACCAAATTTCTACTCCCTTTCATCTAGGTTCTTTCTCCATCATGTTTAATTGAGAAAAAAAAAAACTTTATTTATAATTTTTCGTCTCAATTACCAACTTTACATACATGCTTCCTCGAAAAGAACAAGACCAAAGGAAATGAAAACATTATTATTGTTTCTGCTGAGTTATGTTCACGGAGACAAAACTTCTATCTACCATTCAAGCGCGTATAAATTTTGTTAAAATAAATATAAAGGAGGTATATGATTTTGCATCCGTCCATGAATCTCATTCGATGTGGTTAAGGAGGTATATGATTTTAAAATAAAAACAGTGCAATCTTAGTTTTAAAATGAAACTATTTGTAGAATGGAAAGAAACTTCCTTTTCTAATCCTATGTGAGAAAGATGCAATTGGGTGAGCATGGAAGTGGATGTACATTTTCTTAACCCAACCCTAAATTTTAATTGAGTCATTTTTTAGATTTCAGTGTCCTTAAACTTGAATAAAGTCGATCTTATGCGGTTATAGCTCAGGATAGTACTCACTTGAAAGATTATTATTGTATTAAAATTATAAGGTTATAGCTCAATTATTATTTATTAATTAAAAATTAAAAGTGAAAAATTGAATTTATTATTATTTTATCATGTATCTAAACTCAAACATGACCTATGCTAAAAAATTATAAATAAAAGTTTAGCCTAAGGGAGACACATTCATATACAAAGCGAGAGAATCATCAACCTCAACCATAATTTAGATGAAATTTACATGTAGCCTATAAAGTAGAAACCTTTGAACTCAAATGGCAGTTACATGTAGTGTGGGTAAGATTCAATTGTCTATGTCAACCCCAAGATTACTATCCAAACTAACTTAGATCTTAGGTTGAATATTTTGTTTATTAAAAAAAAAAACTAACAACTAATAAGAGAAATCAGTAGAAGTCTCACATTAGATTGAATCGTGAATGTTCAACAATATATAAGGGTGAAAATCCACAATTATAACGTTTTTAGATTTTAAATTAATATGTATTGTTCTTCATCCAATGTAGACGATTCTCTAAGTTTCCTTCATGACCCAACAACAAAAACTCAAATTAGGGTTAAGTGAGGGATATTATGAGATGAGGTATATCCAATCCAAATCTCTCACCCACCTCGAATTTTGATTTGGCCAATTGATTCTTTAATCCCAACTTATCCCTACCTCTGAACAAAATTGAAGGTTAAATGACATTAAGATGAGTTAAAAGTTTGAATTTGCTCTAATATGCAATATTCATTTTTTATTTTTATTTTTTAAATGGAAGATGAAACATATTAACCTTTTTGTAAATTAAAGTTCAGACGAGTTGAATCATGAGACGACCCATCAAAATCAGTGCTTAAAAAGTGCTTAAGAACTGTCAATTAATTGTATCTTTACACTGAAAATGAAATTGAATCCACGTTTCCGCGGTGTTTGAATCAACATATTACCAATTAAACAAACCTTAGATACCAATATTAATTTCTTGGAATTCTTAATGAAAAATATTATTCCTCTCTCCTCCATAAATGTATTTATAAATATTAATACAATCCCATTTAAACAAATATGAAATTTTTACTCAAGTTCCCTGTTCACCATATAATTTTGTTTCATGCAACAAGTTTTGCGGTGGGACCATGACCATGATACTGAAGGCCAGCTTTCCTAGTCAGTTAGTGATATAAAACCTCACCTTGATCAGTTTTTGTTTTTATTTCTTTCATAATGATCATCATTTTTTTCATTCTCTTTATATATACTAAAAATAATCCCACGCAATAACCGCAAGAAGTACCTTCTTTCTTCCAATCTTCTAATCTTTGTCATTTTTCTTTTCTTATTATTAAAGCAAAAAAGTTAAACAATCTTTACCCGATCCAACCACAATTTGAAATCATTGTAGTTGAAGCAAGAGAAAGCATGAGTACACTATTAGCTCTTTTGCTCTCTGGGACACGGACATCCGACATGATACAGACATTGACACATTAATATTGATGATAATTTAGACAAATATAATTATATGTGTAGATATCATATTGGTGTCAAACACTATCTATCTAAACACGTCTAATACGAGGAGTATCTCAGTTAGTTGCTTTTGCCGGATTTCACAACATCATTCCTTAAAAAAAGAGGTTTAATTTTATACTACTTTAACTCACGTTGCTTGTCTTGTTTATAACGGTCGGAAGATCCGAAGTAACGTCCAAAATTAACGGCGTTATCCTGAGGCTCACCTACATCACAGTCAATTACCGTCACTTTAATTTTCAAACGCCCCGTAACGGCCTTGAAATTTCAATTTCCAACTTTTTTTTATATTACTCACATTTTTCTTCTTTCAGCTCACAAAAGAGACACTTTCATTATAGTAACAATTTAAAAAACTTAACAAATCAGAACAAATTAAAATGGTTAAGTGCTTTTTCAGTTAAGTGCTTTTGCAGTGTAGTGTTGTCTTTGACTTCAAGTTTTCCCTCACGTGAAATTCTCTTTCAAAATTGAACATCACTGTAAGTTCCGATTTCAACAATTTCATAACCGTTTCTTCTTCATTTCTTGATCCTTGAATTCTTCATTCTTCGCATTCTTCTTCAATCGCAGATCGCAAATTCATCATCATCATCATTGTTAATTGTTGAATTTGTTCAGTTTTTTTTCACCGATTAGGATTTGATTTGGTTGAAATTGGAACTTGGTAGTGAAATGGAGGTTCAACAGAAAAGAGGAGGTGGAATGGTGCCGTTATCGCCGTCGCAGACGCCGCGTTCAACGGATAAGCCGGCACGAGATCTACGATCTGCTGATTCGAATTCAAGTAGTCATAATAAGTATGATAAAGAGAAAGGAGTTAATGTTCAGGTTCTGGTTCGGTGTAGGTGAGTTTGACTCGTTCTGACTCATTGATGAGTTGAAAATTGACTTTGTTTTTGATTGTTTTTGGTTTTGAAATGTTGTGATTGGTTTTGGTTCTGTAGGCCGATGAATGAAGATGAAATGCGGCTTCATACACCGGTTGTGATTTCATGTAATGAAGGAAGAAGAGAAGTTGCAGCTGTTCAGAGTATAGCTAATAAGCAGATCGATAGAACCTTCGTATTCGATAAGGTTTTTAAGTCGTTTCGTTACAAGAATTTTTATATTTATAATGATAGTAGATAAGTTATTTGATGTTGATTTCATATTGGTAGCTGCATTCTGCAAATTTAGGAAAATTTGTTTCTAAATTTAGTAACTTTAGGTTATGAAAGGGAATTTAAGAGAGAGAATTTTCTAATTTTGCATTATTCAGATTTGCAGAAAAGGTAACTGCATTCAAGCATTAAATTTTGGGTTTGAAGTTCATTAATTATGATGACATGTTTTGTCAGAACTCTCTTATGATTTTGGTTTTTCTTGGCTTAGGTGTTCGGTCCTAATTCTCAACAGAAAGAATTGTATGATCAGGCAGTGTCTCCTATTGTGTATGAAGTGCTTGAGGGTTATAATTGTACAATTTTTGCATATGGACAGACCGGAACAGGGAAGACATATACGATGGAAGGAGGCGCGATAAAGAAGGTAATTCATGTCACCGGCTTCTCTCTTTGTGATTAAAATTTAAAGTTTATTATGTTTTTTTATGGGTCTTTGTTAAAAATATAAAATTTATTTGTATGTACTTGATTTCGTAGAATGGCGAATTTCCGAGTGATGCTGGTGTCATCCCAAGAGCTGTGAAGCAGATTTTTGATATATTAGAAGCTCAGAGTGCTGAATACAGCATGAAAGTAACATTTTTGGAGCTTTACAATGAGGAAATAACTGATCTATTGGCCCCTGAGGAGACTACAAAATTTGTAGATGAGAAGTCTAAGAAACCTATTGCTTTAATGGAAGATGGGAAAGGGGGTGTTCTTGTCAGAGGATTAGAAGAAGAGATCGTTTGCACTGCAAATGAAATTTACAAGATATTAGAAAAAGGTTCCGCAAAAAGGCGCACTGCTGAGACTCTTCTGAACAAACAAAGTAGCCGTTCTCACTCCATATTTTCTATCACAATTCATATCAAGGAATGTACTCCAGAAGGTGAAGAAATGATTAAATGTGGAAAGCTAAACCTTGTGGACCTTGCGGGCTCGGAGAATATTTCACGCTCTGGTGCAAGAGAGGTACCGATGATTATACCAAATTTGAGTTAACACATGCTTTTCAATTTCATAATTGGAATAATATGAAAATTTGATTGTTATGGGCTTATGTTATGGCAGATTGCTTATTTTGTGTATATGAATCCCGACTATACATAATAAATTGAATCACCCCTATGCATAAAAAATTGAATTACCCCTGTACATAAAAAATTGAATTGAATTACCCCCTAAACCCTTGTCTACTTTTTTTTTTCTTTTCTTTCTTTCTTTCCACGTCTGGCATTATCTCTATACCCCTTAAAAGAGAATGTCTTCATTAGCTTTGGAGCTTCACTAAGAAGAAAATACTTGCAGGGTCGAGCAAGAGAGGCTGGGGAGATAAATAAAAGCTTGCTTACACTTGGTCGAACTATCAATGCTCTAGTTGAGCACTCAGGTCATGTTCCATATAGGTATGACTAGCTGCAACTTATCTAGTTAATTCTCATTGTCATTTTTTGATTGTTTTTAAATCTGGAGAATGATTTTTATAAAAAGGATATCCCTTATTGTACCAGAGATAGCAAATTAACCAGGCTGTTGAGGGATTCTTTGGGTGGTAAAACCAAGACATGCATTATTGCCACGGTATCACCTTCCATTCACTGTCTAGAAGAAACCCTTAGTACCTTGGATTATGCTCACCGTGCTAAAAATATCAAGAACAAACCAGAGGTGACTCTAATATTCCTTTGGTCAACCTTTCACTATTTTATAAAGCATCAAAGGATATCTAATAGGTTGAAGTTGCTTGTTTTTTCAGGTTAATCAGAAAATGATGAAATCTGCGATGATTAAAGATTTGTATTCTGAAATTGACAGACTAAAGCAAGGTTGCGAACTGTTTCCTTATTAATAAAGTTTTATAATCACTTTGTTTTCTCCTTCTAATTTTTTTTTCTTCCCTAAATAGAGAAAAAATAGTATGTTGGTAAACTTGCTTCTCTCTCCTCCCTTTTACGGTTCAGTGCTGAAATCTGTTTTTTATTTTTCATTTATGTTACGCAGAGGTGTATGCTGCAAGAGAGAAAAATGGAATCTATATACCACGCGATCGTTACCTTCACGAAGAAGCTGAAAAGAAGGTTCCTTCCAAATGTTTTAATATGAATATGAATTTTAAATATGTTATAAATTTGGAATCATTACTAATCCTAATCTTTTACATTGTTATCTTAAGGCCATGGCTGAAAAGATAGAACGCATGGAACTCGATGCAGATTCTAAGGATAAGGTATATTACGTTCTTAGTAATTCTGTGTAGCAATTATGACTGCTTAGCCACTGAAACAAGAACGTAACATGGTATGTGTACAGAACCTGGTGGAGCTTCAAGAACTCTACAATTCTCAGCAACTTTTGACTGCTGAATTAAGTGCGAAACTTGAAAAAACTGAGGTAAGAATAGCTGTGTATAGTCACTTTATTCTTTTGTTCTGGACTTCTGATCTGGTCAAGAATTAGACTTAATTCTGGTATCTGTAATTTCAGAAAAGTCTAGAAGAAACTGAGCAGACATTGTTTGATCTTGAGGAAAGGCACAGACAAGCAAATGCAACAATTAAGGAAAAGGAATTCTTGATATCAAATCTCCTAAAATCTGGTTAGTCATTTTTGTATTCCCTTTCTCGAGTTGATTGAATATCATTTGTCTTATGTCTGTCGTAATATACTTCAGCTTTAGGGTTGCTACACATGCAGTACCTTATACTTCATTTTATTTACTTTTTACCATCTGTCATGCTTTCTCCAGAGAAGGAACTGGTAGAACGTGCAATTGAACTACGGGCAGAGCTCGAGAATGCTGCATCGGATGTGTCAAACCTGTTTTCCAAAATCGGTAAGTGTGATTCTCTAGTGATTTTCTTGTGGGGTTCCAATAGGAGAATTGCCTGCCCTCTAACATTAGTTATAATTTGCCTTTCCTTTTTTCAACCTTAGAGCGGAAGGATAAAATTGAAGAAGAAAACAGGGTACTTATCCAGAAATTCCAGTCTCAGTTAGCTCAGCAACTTGAAGCTTTGCACAAGACAGTTTCAGCATCTGTAATGCATCAAGAGCAGCAACTGAAGGATATGGAAAAAGATATGCAGTCTTTTGTATCAACAAAATCAGAGGTGTGTTTCTGAATGACAGTTACGTTTGTTACTTAAACTTCAATTTTCAGATTTACTGACTTCGATTTGGTATATGTTTCTGAAGGCTACCGAAGATCTTAGAGTAAGGGTTGTTGAGTTGAAGAATATGTATGGTTCTGGAATTAAAGCTTTGGATAATTTAGCTGAGGAGCTTAAATCAAATAACCAATTAACTTACGAAGACTTGAAATCTGAAGTAGCTAAGCACTCATCTGCCTTGGAGGATGTAAGTGGTCTATTATCCTTAAGAGTTGATTTTACTTGAACTTTTTTGCCGTGTTTAACTTAAATTATGTACTTCAGCTTTTTAAAGGAATTGCCTTAGAAGCTGATTCATTACTGAATGATCTTCAAGATAGTCTCCACAAGCAAGAGGCCAATGTAACTGCTTTTGCTCATCAACAACGAGAGGTCTGTATTTTTTTGTTTGAATGTCTGTGGTTTTTTGTTGGTTGACTGAACTTATGAGATAGAGTTGCTGAGTTTTGTGCTATTGCATGCAGGCACATGCCAGAGCAGTTGAGACTACACGTTCAGTATCTAAAATAACGATGAACTTTTTTGAGACAATAGACAGGCATGCATCCAGTTTGACCCAAATAGTGGAAGAAACACAATTTGTTAATGATCAGAAATTGTGTGAGCTTGAAAAGAAGTTTGAGGTGACTGCAATGTCTTTTCTGATAGACATAAATAATGATTGGAAATGTTTTTATTTGTTTTCTTCTTTTACCTTTAGTGTTTCTCATTCTCTACTTGGTTTAGGAGTGCACTGCTTATGAAGAAAAGCAATTGCTGGAGAAAGTAGCAGAAATGCTAGCAAGTTCAAATGCTAGAAAGAAAAAACTGGTAGCTATTATTTTTAAAACATGCCAAGTTTACCCATACTGCGTTCAAATGAAATTAATGTGTTTTTGTATTTTAGGTTCAAATGGCCGTTAATGACCTTCGAGAAAGTGCAAACTGTAGAACAAGTAAATTGCAGCGAGAAACATTAACCATGCAGGATTCCACTTCTTCTGTAAAGGCAGAATGGATGGTTCACATGGAAAAGACAGAATCCAACTATCACGAGGATACTTCTTCGGTGGAATCTGGAAAGAAAGACCTTGCGGAGGTTCTTCAAATCTGGTATGTATATGCCAGGACATTGTATTTTGTCTCAAGTAAATTTCTCTTTTGTTAAGTGTTTACTGAATCCTACTGAATAAACAACTGCAGCCTCAACAAGGCAGAAGTAGGTTCACAACAATGGAGAAATGCTCAAGATTCTTTGCTTAGTTTAGAGAAGAGAAATGCTGCTTCTGTGGATACGATTGTTCGGTAGGTTTTGTATTGCTTATTTTGATTAAAAAAGTCAAAAAACAATAGATTTTGTTAACGCTTTTCTCTATTGCTTTACGTCTAGGGGAGGAATGGAAGCTAATCAAGCTCTGCGAGCCCGATTCTCAAGTTCTGTGTCAACTACACTTGAAGATGCAGGAATTGCAAACACGGATATTAACTCATCTATTGATCGTCAGTATCTAGAGTTACATATATGCATGATTATTACATTTTGTAACTATAAATGTCAGTCAGCTTACAAGTTAAATTACTTGCAGATTCATTGCAACTTGATCGTGAAGCTTGTGGGAATTTAAATTCCATGATTACTCCATGTTGTGGTGACTTGACAGAATTGAAGGGTGGTCATTACAACAGAATTGTGGAGATAACTGAAAATGCAGGAAAATGTCTTCTCAATGAGTACATGGTAAGAAAAAGTCTTCATGTGCAGTCTTCAATTCTTAAGCCGTTACAATATTTATTGTTTTCTGGACTCTAATTGTGAATGTTGTTTGAATTGCCTGTGTTATTACACTACAGGTTGATGAACCATCTTGTTCAACACCAACAAGAAGACTCTTCAATTTACCTAGCGTATCATCTATAGAGGAGCTAAGAACTCCATCATTTGAGGAACTTTTGAAGGCATTTTGGGATGCAAAATCTCAGAAACTAGCAAATGGAGATGTTAAACACATTGGTTCATATGAAGACACTCAATCAGTAAGAGACTCCAGAGTTCCTCTTACCACTATTAACTAAGAGACACTCAAATTCTG
>Ga0315913_1010098_pt1 | contig 10958 bp, 6 predicted proteins | sample MpolsnodulesMG_FD_207736 | JGI IMG/M metagenome (GOLD analysis project Ga0315913, IMG submission 207736) | Medicago polymorpha root nodule microbial communities from Los Angeles, California, United States - small nodules | ecosystem: Host-associated > Plants > Roots > Nodule | place: USA... | reverse complement strand
AGAGAAACAAAATTGAGTGAAATCAAACTCAATATCGAAGAAGAACAAGAAGCTTCTTCACAAAATCAACAAGAAACACTGCAAATTGAGCAACGAAAATGGTGGAAAAAGGAGGAAGAATCTTCATCTACACGGCACAACGGAAAACAGTTACAAGGATCGTAACAAACTTTCCCTTGAGGGAAAATCTGATACCATATTATGAAACTATAAAAATGAAATGATATTGCTTAATTGTTCAATAGTTACAAGGCTATTTATAGGTAGTTGCATGTGTACCATAACAAACTATGGTAATGGAGTAGCTTATTAAACAAGTAACTAAGCTAAACACTATGACTTGGAGCCCAAGTCATCTCTATGAGAAGTGTCATGTAATACATACAAGTGCTACCCGGTCGTGCGAATATATTTTGTACCATATAGCAAGGCTGCCTTGAACTATTTAAAAAAAATTAAAGTGAAAAAACAATGTAATTCGCTCCATCAACTAATACATATTTTTCAATTAGGTCCTTAAGTTTTTTTATAAGCAAACTTTTATGAATAAAGAGTACACCAGCTAGTTAATTTTGACGTGGATTGTAACATATCATTAATGTTACACATCATCATCCACCACATCATCATTATTTTATTTTTACAAAATTAAATCTTATCTTCCCATTTTCCTAAGTTCTCCCCATTTATTTATGAAATTCCAAACTCCTCTCCCATGAAACTACTCAGACATCAAAATCCAGAAGTTTAGAATTGAGCTGCACTCCCTGCAACGGCGAAACCCTCACACACTCTTTTGACGAACTTGGCTTGGTGGTGGTTTGGATTTATCAAAAAATGTTGAAGAGTTATATTTTGGTTTAGTTGTGGCTTGGCTATGTCAAAATATTTATGTTTATGTTTTAAAGGATCGGTTTTTATATGTTCAAAAGTCCATGACCTATTTAGAAATAATGAATTAGTTCACGGATCTATCTATATAATATGTCTCATCAGCGTTGACTAACCGTTAATTAACTATTCTTTAACGAGAAAATTTAATTGAAAATATATAATAGTTTAGAGATTTGATTACAACTTTTTTTTTTATAATTTGGGATATATTTAAAGAGTTTGTCTAACATGTGCAACATTGCATATGTTAAAGTTACTAAAAATAGTAAATTTTTATTGAAAATAAATAATTATTTATTAAAAAGTTATGTATTTAATACAAAATATACAAGTTCCAACGTAAAGTTACTATTTAAAACTTCTTAACATGTGCAAATTTGCACATGATAGAAAAACCCATATTTAAAAAGGATAATGTTATGTACCCTGAAATATTTTATCACGAAAAATCCTTGTTTCTTTTGTTTCTTCTCATTTGATTACAACTCTCTAACTTCGTTTCTTTTGTTGTTGATCATGAAAAATCCATATTTTATCCTGGAATATTTCGGAATCGTATGGAACACCTTGTGTTAGAATGACCTATGTTACATATTATTTTGACTTCATAAGAAAAATAGGAACACTATATTGATTCCATTTATTTAAATTGATTTTAATGAAGAGTATTAAACTCAACCTCTATAGGTACAAAGGCAAATCTTATTATCAAAGGCAAAAGTACATTTCCCAACACCCCCCCAATTTTTATATCTGCTAACACAATTTGCATTGCAACAAGAATCACTACATTGAGCATTGCAGAGTCCCAACCCTACTTCACAGGCAGGTTTATCTAATCCTGGAGGCGACCGATCAAAAGCACAAATGCATAAGTTGTAGAATGAACATGATGACCCTAAAACAGCAACAACTTTTGCATATGATTGACAACGAGTTGCACAATTTATTTCATCACAGCTACCCACAATTTTTGTGCATTCACCACCATCACCTTCTACCTGTATTAATTTCACTACGCTCCCAACAAAAAAAGAAGAAGAAGTAGAAATAGTGAGATTTATGGTATATAATTTAATAATCATTGAATCTTATGCAAGTGGTTGATGCTCAATGTTCTTTGAGTGTTATATATCTCATATAATGATTTATACTTAAAAAAATAGGCTTAAATATGTAAAATGTCTCTGTAAGTTGACACATTTTTTGTTTTAGTCTCTGTATCTTTTTTTGTTGCGAAACAACCCTTGTATTTTCTTAACTTTTTGAAATTTGTCCCTGCCGTCACCATCCGTTAAAAAACGCACATGTGGGTAACAGAGGCTGATGTGGCAACCTGTGACGTGGCGAAATTGGCTAATGTGTCCATCCATATGACCAGTCACCAGGTTCAAGGGACTAAATCCAAAAATGAAAAATTACGAGAGGGACCAAATCCAAAAAAAAAGGGCAGTAATCAAGAAAAATTCAAATTAAAAACTCATTTATCTTCCATCTTCTTCCTCACTTCCAGCTTCTTCTTTATCTTTCTTTTGAAGGAAGATAGAGAAGAAGCTGGAAGAAAATGAAGATAAAGAAGACGCTGGAAGTGATGAAGAAGATGAAAGAGAAATGAGTTTTTAATTTGATTTTTTTTTACTACTGCCTTTTATTTTTTGGATTTAGTCCCTCTTGTAATTTTCGTTTTTGGATTTGCTTCCTTCAACCTGGTGATTGGTCACATGAATGGACGCATCAACCAATTTCACCATGTCACAGGTCGCCACGTCAGCCTCCATTAGCCACATGTGCGTTTTTTAACGGATGGTGACGGCAGGGATGAATTTTAAAAAGTTAAGAAAATACAAGGGCTGTTTCGCAACAAAAAAACTTACAGGGACTAAAACAAAAAACGCGCGAACTTACATAGACCTTTTTCTTATTTAAGCCAAAAAAAAACTATATATTATGCAAGATACAATGGTGAAGAGGCTTACCTGCGGCAACTAAAACAAAGATGGCAAAGAAACTGAAAGATTTTGACATTTGGTACCCCATTAAACAAAATTCTTTGCAAGTTTAATATTCTGTATTATGTTTAGGTGCATTTAAATAGGAGAAATTCTAATATGATCACATGACTAAATAAAAAGTGTTTGGTAACACACACATAAAGAAATATTTTTTTAATAATAAAGAGGAAATTGATAAAGACCATCTTTTTATGTATGTGTGTCCAAACACCGTTGATTTGATCTTGTGATCATGGAAGAATATCTCTTTAAATAGTCCTAAAAAAAGTCCAAATAGTAAGGCTTCACTTTTGTGCCAAAACCTATGTGTATTGATTATCCTCAATATTATATATGTAATGTTTTTTTTTTGGACCAAATTATACATGTAATGTTGATATACTTTTTTTGACAATATTTTTGTTTGAAAATCGGATTTTTTTTAAATTATTTTTAAACACGTCAATTAAAAACCTTCGTCCAATGATATTTTAACATGTGCCATTATTGTGGTGTTGAACCAATTATATTGCATCATTTTGGTGTTGTTACGTCTTATTCTTCTAATCTTTTTATTGCTTCAAACTTTGCCTTTTCTAAAGAGGTATGAAATGATTTATCTTTAATTATATTTGGTCAACAAATTCTAGCCACACTATTATTACCAAAACGTATTTTATTACTTTCCTGAGAATAATTTTGTTACCTTAAATTCATTAGTAACTAAAAAAGTGATAACTTGTCACCTATTAATTTTTCTTTAATGAGATATTTTTATGCTAAAATAGTATTTCTGTAACCGAAAATTGATGTTTCATCAACTTTCTAATCTAAATAAAGGTTTTAGTCATGTCATTATGTATGCTATTCTCCAATCATATTTTGGCATGTGTCATTGTTGTTTTGTTGAACCAATCATATTGCATTATTTTGGTTATATTGTATCATATTTTTTTATTTTTATATGGTTTCAAATATTATTCTACCTATACTATTAGCTTATATATACCAATGTTTTCTTCAGTTGTCTCATTTGTCTTCTTCTTCTCTTTCCTGTAAATTTAAATAACGATACTATAATGACACCAAGATCTGATAATATCTTTGAGATCAACCCCGTGAAGGAGTCATGGACTGTAGTTATTCGGATTGTTCGTGCTTGATTCCTCTCACCATTTCAACATTCACTTATCAAATTCAAAATTATTTCACAAAATAATGTTTCATCCCTATTCTCTAAATATCACGTATTTGTTCTTGGTTCTTGACTCAGGGTAGTTTATAATATATTAAAATCCATCATTTTATTTTTAATCCTCTTTCTATCTCTCTATAGTTTTAGAGTCTTTTGTCTCTTTTTTTTTCCTTCAATTTTTCGTCTTCTTTAGCAGCGGGTGATATATGTGGGTTGCTCTTCAACCGATTGTTCTTTCGTTTTAACTAAATTTTATTGATTTGTTCTTTTTTTTTTCAATTATGTAGATTCATTTAAAGATGAAGCACAAGGCTGCAAGAGTTGAAGTTTAACTACAAAGATTTGTAGAGTTCCTATAAAAAAATTTAAAGGATTTGTAGAGTTGTATATTTTACAAAACTAATTAAAGTTGTAATTTTTTTTTACAGAGTTGTATATTTTAATTAAGTTTTACATTTGTACAGTTGTATATATTAAAACTTTGATTAAAGTGTCTTATGTGGATTATAAGTAGTTTTGTTTGCATTGAGAATTTAAAAATGCTAGCAGTAATATTAAAATTGTTGCAAGTGTCTAACTAATCACACTAACGACTAGTTATGAGTGTTCAAATATACCAATTCTAAATAAAACCATAAATTGATCATAACCTTTGGTAAAATGGTGCTTAATGAACCATAATGTTGATTCAAGTTAAATGAGTGTTTTCTCTCATGTTAAGGGTCATATAATGCACTATAAATGCTTGACATTTGGGCATTAGTTTTACACAAAACAACAACACACAGAAACAAGAATTTTGTTGCATTAACAACATAATTCTCCCTCATTCTTGTACTCTAAATCATCCATCAATTCTCTAATGCATGAGTGAATTGTTGGAACCATAAATCTGTAAAATATTGTTAGAAGATACTTTTGGTGTGGTTGTGCAATACACATCAAGGAAATCATAGTATCCCGAAGGGGATTCGCTGGTCATTCCTATTGCATCCAATATACAGTTATTGGTGGGGGCGAATCGAACCTAAAGGGTAGTGTGGCAACCCCATGCGCTTTGAGTTTTACGTGCATAATCATATCATTAAACTTTTTAGGTTTCAAGTGCAACAACATCTTCCCAACAATCAAGTTATATACACTTCATCATCTTCTTAGTCAAGTTATTGCAACATATCCCACAAACAAGATATACAACATTAACTAGTTGAGGTTGGGTAAATTAGGTTTCTCAGCTAGCTTTTGTTGGATGGTTGAAGCATACTTTGGATGATTGCGTACTAAAGAGAGAGGGGTTGGGAAATGATGAAGAAGATGAAGGTTTTCATTTATTTTGGTCACCGGATACATCAACATGTGTTTGATCCTTTCTCGGTCGTCACGTCAGTATTTTTGACTGAGTTAACGTCCTAGTTAACGTTAGGGACTGAAGGACTAACGAATTAAAAAGTGGAGGATTTATTTAAATTTTCGTTTATGTCAAGAACCAATATGACAACGAGTTACACATCCGAGGATCTCTTTATAATATTAGAGCATTGCCCTTTTCTTAAGCAAGATCTAGTCGGTATTTATTAACTTTTACGTATTTTATCTTTTAGTCAATATTTACAAATGTATATATTGTATTTGTAGCTATAAAAAACAAACAAAATTAATTTTTTTTTGGTTAATGATGATTTCAATAATCCATGTTTTGTCATAATGTTTTACTCTATTGATTCACATATACTGCCCAATTTGTTGATTCCTTTCTAAGAACACCTTGTGCTAGAATGACATATCTTTAATATTATTTTGACTTCTTAAGAAAAATAGGAACACTATATTGATTCCATTTATTTAAATTGATTTCAATTAAGAGTAATATCCTCATCCTCTATAGGTACAAAGACAAAACACCTTATCAAAGGCAAAAATACATTTCCCAACACCCCCCCGATTTTTATATTTGCTAACAAAATTTGTGTTGCAACAAGAATCACTACATTGAGCATTGAAGAGTCCTAACCCTACTTCACAGGCAGGTTGATCTAATCCTGGAGGAGACCGATCAAAAGCACAAGTGCATAAGTTGTAGAATGAACATGAAGATCCTAAAACAGTAACACCTTTTGCATATGATTGACAATGAGTTGCACAATTTTTGTGCATTCACCACCACCACCTTCTACCTGTATTAATTTCACTATGCTCCCACAAAAAAAAGAGCAGAAATTAGTGAGATTTAACGTATATAATTTAATAATCATCGAATCTTATGCAAGTGGTTGATGCTCACTCAATATGTGTGAGTGTTGTATATCTCATATATTGATTTATAATTAAAAAAAAATACTATATATTAAGAAAGATACAATGGTGAAGAGGCTTACCTGCAGCAACTAAAATAAAGATGGCAAAGAAACTGAAAGATTTTGACATTTGGTACCCCATTAACAAAAATTCTTTGCAAGTTTAATATTCTATGTATTATGTTTAGGGGCATTTAAATATAGACCCAAAAAAAGTCCAAATAGTAAGGCTTCACTTTTGTGCCAAAACCTATGTGTATTGATTATCCTCAATATTATATATGTATTGTTGTTTGATATATATACTCTTACTTTTTTTTTTGACAGTATTTTTGTTTGATGTATATTATTATCCGAATGCATTTTAACGATTTCTATGTTATTTTTCATGTAAAAGAAAACACCAACTTCTGTTCTTATACACGAAGTTTATTAAAAATTTTAAGGGTTAAACAAGTTTTTTTTCCCCGTAAAAATCTAAAATTTTGTTTTTAGTACTTCTAAAGTTTTTTAACAAGTTTTGGTCCTTCGAATATTTTTAGTCGAAACTTTTAGTTCATGTTTTTAAGTCAGCTTTTGTGTACCTTTCATATTTTTAAATAAATGTTTACTTATATGTTTAGAATTTTATAACAATATCTTCCACCAAAATGTAGATTTTTTTAACAAAATATGAAATAAGTATGAGCGCTAAAAACTTAAATGTTTATATTTAATTTATCCCATGTTAAAAAACATAAGTCTTTGCAAGAGAAATTTCTTTATTGTACTAAACATGATTGCAAAAAATAATTCAAAATTAAAGGTATACACACGAGTTTACTTAAAATCAAGGATCAAAAGTCGTGATGGAAAATATTTGGTGATAGAAACTTTTTGAAATATTTTAATCGGACTAAAAAACAAAATTTGAAATTTTTATAAGTACCAAAAACTTATTTAAACCAAGTTTTAGTACTATTTATCTTGTAAATTGCTTTAAATAACGTATTGTTTATGAAATATCTTAAAAAATATTTAATATGAAAATTTATATTTTAAAATCGTTTTTTTAACAATATATCTTAAAAATTATTTAATATGAAAATTTATATTTTTAAAATCGTTTTTTTAACAATATATATGATAAAATAAGAGTTTTCAGTATGATGAATAAGATATTTTTTAAAAATATTTTTATCAAACACTTTTTAACATAGAAAAAATGCCCTTAACACCTTTTATCAAACATATTAACAAACAACTTTATTTTAATTTATTCAAAAAAAAACTTTAACTTTAATTTTAAAACTTTGATTTTTAACTTTAAGCTAAGTAGTTTCCGTGCTAAAAAAAGTTTGGTCAAACACACACTTAAGTTATGTGTTTGACCATTGTCATATCCTTCTAGATTGAATTACTAAACATATCGACCAGTTAGATATGATATATATTACTAAACCAATGATGTTTCCTCTCGCACAAGGTGTGCAACGAAGAAACACCGACAAATATTTACAAAGTTAAGGTGTCAAAACAGAGCATCATCCAAACCAACAGTTACAAAAGAACACCCATACAAAGAGTAGGATGTCTCCACCACTCGTAAAAAGAATAAACATAAGCCACATGTTTGGATTTTAGCCAAAGGAATGAATGGAGTTTAACTTGTTCAATGAGCGTAAAAGGAGAGGAAGTCGTATTTTTGAATACTCGGCTGTTCCTTTCCCTCCAAATCACCCAAATAGTAGCAAACCAAATAATCCTAAGGAATACTTGTGTAGAGAGCGGCATACCCGCCATTTTAGTGAACTGAAGGAAATGATGTCGAAGCTCACCATCGTGCACAAAGGAAATGCCTAACCAATTCAAAACAAGCGCCCAAAGATCTACTGACAGCGTACAAGGAAGAAATAAATGAGTTGCCGATTCAATACAGTCACAACCAACAATACACGACATAGCTGAGGAAGGAAGAACACCGCGCCGCATCAAGTTGTCTCTAGTTGGCAAGTGATTACGGAGAAGACGCCGCACCAACAAAGACACCTTCGAGGGGACATGTCTGTGCCAAATGTCATCAACAAGAGACCTGTCGACCATATCGCCTGTAGTAGTGAAAAAACGGTATGCTCCTCGAACTGTGTAACCATGAATAGGATCAAGAGCCCACCGCCACCTGTCATGAACAAAGTCCTGCAAACAATGTTATGTAATAAGAAACAACACTCCTTTACAGCCTCCTCTTCCCACGCAAACAAACGACGTCTCCACACCCAGGCCCCTCCGTCGATTCCCCAACCGCGACCCTCCATCTCTCCCACCGAGCACTCCTTTTCCACCGCCAAATCAAAAAGGCGGGGAAACTTCAACCTCAATGGCATGTCTATACAATCTTTGTTACAATCCATCGTAGAACAGCTACCCACAATTCTTGAGCATCTTGCTCCTACTAGTATTGATTGCACTGTGCTCCCACAAATTAGGAAAGAAAAAAATAAAATAAACAATGAAACAAAAAATTAGATAGGTTTCTTGTTGATAGTTTTAGGTATATTTCAATTGCCGGTCAGATCTAGTAGGGCAAAGATTGTCGGAATCTAAATTTGAGTTATTCACGCCGTCAACACGTCTGTGTTTGTTGGATCGAATGATCTAGATTCTAAATTGAATATTTTTTACTACAAGAAATAAATTTAAAATTTGCATTGAAATCCGAATAGTCGAATCTCGATTTTAAGAACAGATTTGCTAAATGTGTGAATGCGTCGATTTTAAGAACAGATTTTGGTATAGCACATGTCGTTGATGTGTAGTGTGTGTAAGTGGTATAAACTCTTGGATATCAAGTTTGATTGTCAATAGTTATAATAAAAAATTAGTAATTCAATGAAGGAGAAACTTACATGCGAAGACTGAAACTAGGACGGCAAAGATATATAAAGAATTTGAGAATGAGATGCACTTCGCCATTAGACAATATTTCTTTGTCAAGTTTCTTTGGATTTGTTGTTGTTACTCCAATTTGTTTTTTGTTGTTTCTAGTGAATCAAAAGCTAGGTATTTATAAGGTTTTAGGTTAACTTAACATAGAGAATCAAATCAGTAGTTTTGTACAGAAAGTTTTTTATGGAAAGTTTTTATTATATATTATGTCCTCTGATAGCACTAGAATGAAATGGTAAGAATTTTTTGTCAATTAAATAAGAGGGTCTGAGATCAAATACAAATTTACGAATGCTAGTAATGTTAAATCTCTTGTTCAAAAAAAATTTGTGCGTAGGGTATATTCGACTCATAGTCGAGGGCTACTGGTTAATACATTGGCTATGGATCTAGTTCAACAACAATAGTATCGTTTACTCAAACACTTTTATTGATTGTAGAATTCGTGGAAGAATTAAAACGAGTGAAAATCAATAATTAACAGTATATATATTTGGGGGATAATGCGTTGATAATCTAAAACTTCTAAAATAACAAATATTTTAAGACACTAACAAAGTTGAAACGTGACTCTTATTATGAGACGAGTAAAGTATTTGTTTTTTTTTTTTTTGTGTTAACAATATGATTTTAGGGGGATGGGGTCTTGATAATTCAATATTGCCTAGTGTATTTAAAATTATGATCGATCATTGTTTAATGAGGTTTATTCAAAGCCATAATAATTGGTGATTGCATTTAATACAATGGAATACTAAGTTTCTATAAATTATTGATTGTTAAAATGATTTTTAAAACTACCGTTTGAAGGGAGGAGAAATTGTGAAAAATAATTTGATGGCAATGAGGTTTCTTTAAGCTAAATTGTTTTGATTGAATCATAAATGCATTAAATTCGAACAAACGAGAATTATATTAAGGGCGTTTATAAGGGAGTTTCTCTGCTTAGATGTTTAAACCATTCATAATAGAGAACCTATTTTGAATGTTTAGGCACATCATCAATTTAAGGTTCTTAATTACTGTTTTGGGTGCTAGCATTTTCTTATTTTAAAACTACCGTTTGAAGGGGGAAATATTCTCGAAGAATAATCTGATGGCTAGCAAGGTTTCTATATATGGTTGAGTTGTTTATATGAATTATAAATGCATTAAATGTGGAATGAATGGGAATGATATTAATAGCGTTTATAAAGGAGTTCCCCAATTTGTACGCTTAGATCATTCAACAATTGTAGATCACAATGGTGGATGTCGTCTAACCTATTTAACATCAAGTTAAATAGACACTCTATTGCATAGTGAATTAATTTTGTGACAGATACTACTCACACCCCAAATAATCTAAGTTACATCCCAAAATCACCACTATACCTTTTAATTAAAATAAAATTTCAATATAAACTATGTAAATTTAATTTACTTAACTTATGTAAACTGAGTTTAAATAAGTTAAGTAAATTAAATTTACGTGTACATGTTCACGGTGGATTCTAGGGTGATTTTGATTTCTACTCTACCGTCTGATCTTTGACTGAAAAAGGGGAATTGGTGTTTGAAGAAGAAGAATTTTTTTTATTTTAATTTTAGGGTTCATGTAATTTGATTTACAAATTTGATGGTTTGAGGGGAAGAGCAGTTATCTGATTATGGGAAGAA
>Ga0315913_1010097_pt1 | contig 10961 bp, 4 predicted proteins | sample MpolsnodulesMG_FD_207736 | JGI IMG/M metagenome (GOLD analysis project Ga0315913, IMG submission 207736) | Medicago polymorpha root nodule microbial communities from Los Angeles, California, United States - small nodules | ecosystem: Host-associated > Plants > Roots > Nodule | place: USA... | reverse complement strand
GTTATTTCTTCACATATTTACAGAGAAGGAAACAGTTGTGCAGATAAATTGGCCTTTTTGGGCCACTCAGTCATTGGAGAGGTTTGGCTGGATAGACTTCCTCCTGTTTTGAGTCTTGATTTCTTTCGGGATAGATGTGGATTTCCTAACTACAGACTTGATCTGTAGGTGGTCTCTGTTATTTTGCTGCTTTCTTTTATGTTTTTTCTCTGTTTTCTTTGAGGGCCTTGGTCTAGTCCCCCCTCCTGCTGTAATTATTTTTCATTTTTTTAATAAAATTTTCTTGAGTGTGGCGGTATAGGATGGAGGTTTCTCGGGGTGCCAACCTAGTTGAGATGTCGACGAAATCTCTTGATGCTGATCCACCCTCCGTGTTCATCAAAAAAAAAATAATAATAAAATCTAAATTTGAATTTTTTTTCTTGAGAAAAAAATTTACTTTTCTTTTTCTGCATTATGTCAATTTGATATGATTCCTTATTTGAATTTTTTGAATTGTATAGCTTAATATTTTATTGTAGGTATATGTTTTGTCCCTTTGGTAAGCCATAAATGATAGTAATTGGAATTTAATTTTTAAAACTGAAATAATGATAGTAATTGGTATTTAATTTTTAAAACTGAAATAATTATGTTTATTATCATATTCATATGTTTATGATTTAAATTGTCACTTTTCTTATGCATTTCATTTTGTCATCACATGTGTATTGTTTCATTTCACCATTCTAAAATGTATGTATAGGAGATTTTGTTTTATTTTTGTTATGGAAATTTTGTTCAGTTCTGTATCAATGGAAACCATGATTCCATAGGGCACACATAGCTTTGATGCCTTTGACCGCCATGACCGTTATATACCAAAATAAATCATATATATTTTTATTTTTTTTTGGTACAAGAAATCATATATTTAACATCTAAACAAATTAATCTTTTCTGCCCCCTTTACAAATTATTTTTACAATCTTCAATAGTAGTATTGCAATAAATAATATGCTTATATATCATTGACTTATTAACTGTCCAAACATGATGATTGTTTGCAAAATGAAAGAGAAACCCGACCACACGAGATTCTTACTTTCTTGAATTCTTGTACTCTTGATTATGGCTTCTTGAAAGTGAACATTATAGTAGGTGATTACTTTTGTAATGTCAAGGCTTAATTAACTAAATTGATCATTTGATTAGTCCTAAGTGATTGGTATTATAGCCATTTAGCTAGGGGGTTGGTACATTACAAAGAAAAGCCAAAGGATTGACGGAACACTACCACCTAATTATATTAAATATTAATTAATTGTACTCATTTAGACCAAGAATTGTTTAATTTTTTTCACTTGTCTTTTTGCCCTCGTCTTTCTTCCTTTATCCTTATTCTCCTATTTTTAGTTTCTGCGGAGTGTGCTTTAGTACTGTACTACAAAAAGAAGTATCTATAGGATTTCTGATACAGGCTTTCACTTTAGATTTTATTTTGGTTCGAAAATTTTCCACTTACCTATTAGATTTTTCTTCTTTCATATTACCCTGTGCTTTTCAGAACACTGCAACGTTCAGCAGTAATGGTTGTTGACCCCATATAGTACGTATAAAAATAAGATATGATGTACACAAATAATGCCAACCACGAGGAAATTGAATTTACGGAAGTTAGGGCCGACCTTTGGGGAGTGCAAGAAGCTCTATCGAAATGGGTCTCTAAAAACAATGGGTCTCAAAAAAAATTATAATACCTACCCCCTCTTAAATTAAAAAAATTACATGTTATTATTAGACTCTAGTTCTACTTTATGAACATAAATTAGATGCTATCAAACCACCATCAATTTGTATAATCACTTAATCACTTAATCAGTCAATTTGAAAAGCTATTTCATCGAAAGAATCACAACAATTATTTCTTTTTCGCATAAACCATTCGTTTTTCCCTTTCCTACGACGTATGTCTGACATTCCAAATGACACCGATATGTAAATTTCACCTCTCTTTCACTTAATTTTATTTTGTTTCGTTTCATGTTTAAAAGTTCTTTTGATTCTGATTTTTTAATAAAGTTCAACTACATAAAAAAATTGCGTTTTTATTTTACTGGGGTCTATTTTAAAAATAAAACCGAGTATCCTATTTCATAGGAACCACCCTGATAGTAGCTATAAAACGAGTGTACGTAATTCTTTTTTTCGTTTAAAAATAATTGAGTTAATTGATCATTTGAGACGGATGAAGTATTACTTAGGAAATTTATCGTGTAACGCTACGCTTATCTCTTTAACTTTTACATTTAGAGGAACTGTTTATTTTGATTTCATATATAAAACAAAACATTTCAAATTTTTTGGAATTCTCTTAATGGAAATGCAAAAGTAAATAAGCTTTCAATTGCTTATACTTTTATGAAACTTTTTGGATTTCAGCTCCTCTTGTTTGTTAGAGGCGACAAGAAGTAGACCTTTTATTATTTCCTTTCCCCTTTTTAAATCAAAACAAAATACATAGCGGAGACGTGGATATCCAAACTTATAGTCTTGTCATATATTTTATTTTTCAGGAACGTTAATCATATAATTCATGATATTAGCTCTAGGTGTCTTTTTGGACACCTATATCAACCAAACAAAGTATCCAAAGATACCTTTAAGTTTGTAAACCATTTTTTTTATATATTTATTAATTTTTTGATAGGATATATTAACAAAAATAGGAGAGAATATATCAATTAATTTATTAATAGGCCAAGAATATCTAATATTACATTCTCTCATTCGGTTTCAACCCTTTTTCAACGATCCGGTAATTGGTGTCCAGATTCAACTATGAAACATATTTAGAAATTTAAAATAATGAACATTATCGATGTGCAATTTTCAGCTCAAACAGTAGAGTGGATATACTACATTAGTTATGTGGTCCTTCAAATGTATATTGTGTATGTATCAGAGGATCTACAATCTAGTGGTCCAGTGCATGACACTCTTTACTTGTTTCTATTGGTGAAGTGTAATATTCTTCTTCTTGAAAGAGCCCTTGTGATCTTGACCCACTCTATAGATTATTGTGGATTCATTGCTACACATAATTGAGCAGCAGCAGCAACACACAGGTACATGGGGACCAATCTGTTAATTTTAGTAAATAGAATGTGTTTTTTAACCCTATATCTAAGTACCATTTTATTACATGCAAAAGATGCTTACATATAGGGACAGGACAGATGGAGTAATATCTAACTCACTTATATGTGAAGTTTTTCCCGATCTTCTTAGGGTGCAACAATGATATTAGAGTCGAGGTTCAGTTTGATGGAAATATTGATTAACAACGTTGTAAAAATCCAGCCTTTTTGGCGGAACTCATTTTAGTTGGTTATATCAAACAATTTATTATACTATAGAATTGAGAAACCAAAGCAAATAAATTATTGAGTACAGTACATTATATTATACAATACTAATCCAAAGTTGATGTTGACCTCCCTATTTCTTACTTTGTAGGTACGTAATTCAAAATTAACAACTCTGAAACGTGGGATGGGGACTTTTGTCTCATAGTCAGCCCTGTCCCTCACGAGAATCCTTCGTTTCTTGCCCCCATATTCTTTCTCCTCGTTATACTCGATTTTCTTTTCTCAAATTGCACCACTCTTACAATCTACGAGGTTTTAATAACCATTTTTTTCCTTACCACTCTTATGTTATGTGTATATATAACACACCAAACTTTTATCATTTGCATAAAATAGAAATAACTATAATCAAATTTATTGTTATTAATATGATCCCTCCGTCCTTTAATGTAGGCACCATTGACTTTTTCACATTTCTTAAGAAAAATCGTCAGTGTAATTAATGTGTCTGTTTTAAGTGTTAATATTACGAAACTGTTATTTGTTTGTATGTGTATTAAATTTAATTTTTCATATTTCAAGACAAGATAGTAGTATTAATTAGGGATATGTTTAGGAAAAGAAAATAATAAATGCATCTAGTAATTTGAAAAAGAGTTTACATTTAAAGACAAAAATAAAATCAAATGGGTGCTACATGGAGGATGAAGTATCTTGTATCTTTCTTTTTTTTCATAATACGCTAGTACTATTTGTTTTATTTGATGATTTGGCATAATCACATAAAAGTGTCTGACTTTCTGATTTCTGATCGTCAATTGGAGACCCCACATTGGAGCACAAATGGACAATATGGTCACGTGACCCATTTATTTGAAGCCAAAAACACATTCAATGTGATGAGGTACACGCAATGAATTGCATATACATTAATCCTAAACAAGATTTGGGTGTTAGAAGGTCAATTCCAATTCCATTCCTAAACTTTCTTTGGATTCCATTTACAACGTTGAAAAACGTCATTTCTTTCCATCTGAGGTGAAAACTTTTGTAATGTCAATGAGTAGGGTGGCAATGGCATCGTACTCCTGGGAGTTGGGACAATGCCCTTCCATGTTCCAACTTCGAAAGTAACACTGTTTTGGTTCAATCTTGGAGGGTTTCTTAATAAATGATGTAGAGGTCGTAAAAATAAAATAAATGATGTTTGGACATAAATAAATTGGTACTATCAAATACGTCGTTAAATGATGTTTGAACCGTGACTTGAGATATAAGTTTATGTAATCTGCACAAGTTAAATAGTTATGCATCATGTATAATCGTCCTTTTCACCGTTTGATTAATAAATATCATCATATTTCATTTGAGCTAACGAAAATATTTATTATTAACGGTGGAAACTATGATGCATTCATCTCACTTGTGCGTAATAAAACTAGACTAAAATATAATCCTTTGATAAAACACATTAAAATATAGACATTGATGTATTTTTTTTGTTTTTTTATTAGTTTCAACCATCAAATGTAAATTTATTCGATGTATGTTATACACTAAATTTGGGTGCATCCAAGCTAGAAATTGAAACTTTGTTCTCCAAGTTGTAAAATAGCTTTCACTTGCATGGTTATTAAAGTCCAAATATGTATTTTTTCAAAAAAAGTAGAAATATATACTAATATATTTATTAGTGAAAACAAAATGAACAAAACTAACATTATATTTTCTATCAACAAAAAAAAAAAACTAACATTACATTGATTGTAAATTAGACTAGTAACTTGAAATGGCTAAGGTAGGTGTTCCAATATAAATTTCTCATGGTCTAAAAGTATAGTTTTTTCATTTTTAAAGATCAATTTGGGCATCAAGTTTTTTTCTTTCTCAATTATCAAGTCTAGTTCAAGTGATTAGTACATAAACCATAATGTGTGAATGTTGTAAACTTTTGGATTTTTAGATATTGAATTCCATTTCTATCCATAATTCTTTTTGTTCTCAAGATCAAAATTGAGAATTCACTTGAAAAGTCAAAATGGACAAAATAAAACAAGGGTGGGGTAGAAAGTTGAAACTTGAAACTAAGCACCAATCAAGGGTCATGCCTTATGGCTTATGGCATCTACCAAAAGGTGAAAACACAAACGCAATACAATGCATTTATAAAAACAACAGTCTTTCATAAACCTATATCAACATAATTCTTTATGGCTATGATGACCTATTTCACGTAAATGTAACCTTATTTTACTTTCCAGCACATCAATATCTAGCAGTAATAATATCTGTTCTGAAACACACTCATATATAGTACAACAAAAACTAAACTAGTTTTCATTCAAACACACTTAAGTTTAACAATGGCTACTACTACATTCTGTATATTCCTATTCCTTCTTTCTCTAACCTTCCAAATCTTCAACTTCACTTCATCTTCATCAGAAGTTGATACCCTTCTTGCTTTCAAATCCACCATTCAAGACTCAAAAAAAGCTTTATCAACTTGGTCAAACACTTCATCAAACCACTTCTGTAACTGGACTGGAATATCTTGTTCTTCTACTACACCTTCTGATTCACTCTCAGTAACTTCTGTTAATCTTCAAAGCTTAAACCTATCTGGTGATATATCATCTTCTATATGTGACCTTCCTAATCTTTCTTATCTCAACCTTGCTAATAACATCTTTAACCAACCTATCCCACTTCATCTTTCTCAATGTAGTTCATTGAAAAGTTTGAATCTAAGTAATAATCTTATTTGGGGTACTATCCCTTCTCAGATTTCTCAGTTTGTTTCTTTGTCAGTGCTTGATTTGAGTAGAAACCATATAGAAGGAAATATTCCAGATAGTTTAGGTTCATTGAAGAATCTTGAAGTGCTTAATATGGGAAGTAACTTGCTTTCAGGTGATGTACCTAAAGTTTTTGGTAACTTGACTAAGCTAGAAGTTCTTGATTTGTCTATGAATCCTTACTTGGTGAGTGAGATTCCAGAAGATGTTGGTGAGCTTGGAAATCTAAAGCAACTTTTGTTGCAGGGTTCTTCTTTTCAAGGTGAAGTTCCCGAGTCTTTGAAGGGTTTGATTAGTTTAACTCATTTAGATCTCTCTGAAAATAATCTAACTGGTAAGGTTCCAAAGACGCTTGTAAGTTCTCTCATGAACTTGGTTTCTTTTGATGTTTCACAAAACAAGCTTTTAGGTTCATTTCCAAATGGTTTATGTAAAGGAAAAGGGCTTATAAATCTAAGTCTTCATACAAACAGATTCACTGGTTTAATACCTAACTCAACTAGTGAATGTAAGAGTCTTGAGAGATTCCAAGTTCAGAACAATGATTTCTCTGGTGATTTCCCTATTGTATTATTTTCACTTCCTAAAATTAAGCTCATTAGAGGTGAAAACAATAGATTCACAGGACAATTACCCGAGTCAATCTCAGAAGCTGTTCAGTTAGAGCAAGTTCAGCTTGATAATAATCTTTTTGATGGTAAAATTCCTTCAGGTCTTGGCTTTGTTAAAAGCTTATACAGATTTTCTGCTTCTCTAAATCATTTCTATGGTGAACTTCCACCTAATTTTTGTGACTCACCAGTTATGAGTATAGTGAATCTCTCACACAATTCTCTTTCTGGTTCTATCCCTCAGCTGAAAAAATGTAGAAAACTAGTTTCACTTTCTTTAGCTGATAACAGTTTAACAGGAGAAATTCCTAATTCTCTTGCTGAACTACCTGTGCTCACTTACCTTGATCTTTCTGATAATAATCTCACTGGTTCAATCCCACAAAGTCTTCAAAACTTGAAACTTGCTCTTTTCAATGTGTCATTCAATCAGTTATCAGGTAAAGTACCATACTCTTTGATTTCCGGTCTTCCCGCATCCTTTTTGGAAGGAAATATTGGTCTTTGTGGTCCTGGATTGCCGAATTCATGTTCTGATGATGGAAAGCCAATACACCATACTGCTTCTGGTTTAACAACCTTAACATGTGCTCTGATCTCTCTAGCATTTGTTGCTGGAACTGTTCTTGTTGCCAGTGGATTTATATTGTATAGGAGATCTTGCAAAGGGAATGAAGATGCGGTTTGGCGTTCGGTGTTTTTCTATCCACTTAGAATTACTGAGCATGATCTTGTTATAGGGATGAATGAGAAAAGTTCAATAGGAAATGGAGATTTTGGTAATGTTTATGTTGTGAGTTTACCCAGTGGTGATTTAGTATCTGTGAAGAAGTTGGTTAAATTTGGAAACCAGTCTTCAAAGAGTTTGAAAGTTGAGGTCAAAACATTGGCTAAAATTAGGCATAAGAATGTTGCCAAGATTCTTGGGTTCTGTCATTCTGATGAGTCAGTTTTTCTCATCTATGAGTACTTGCATGGTGGAAGCTTAGGGGATTTGATTTGTAGTCAAAACTTTCAGTTGCATTGGGGAGTTAGATTAAAGATTGCTATTGGAGTTGCTCAAGGACTTGCTTATCTTCACAAGGACTATGTACCACACTTGGTTCATAGAAATCTCAAGTCAAAGAACATTCTGTTGGATGTTAACTTTGAGCCAAAATTGACACATTTTGCTCTTGATAGGATTGTTGGAGAAGCTGCATTTCAATCAACTTTGGATTCTGAAGCTGCATCTTCTTGTTACATTGCTCCAGGTATGATAAGTAATTATTAATAACGGTGGCACTAATGGTCATTTTAGTAATTGTATTGTTTGTTGCATTGCAGAATATGGTTACAATAAGAAAGCAAGTGAACAATTGGATGTATACAGCTTTGGTGTTGTATTACTAGAGCTAGTTTGTGGAAGACAAGCAGATCAAAAAGATTCAAGTGACTCCTCACTTGACATAGTGAAATGGGTTAGAAGAAAAGTGAACATTACCAATGGGGTGCAACAAGTTCTTGACACTAGAATATCAAATACTTGTCACCAAGAAATGATTGGTGCTTTAGATATTGCACTACGTTGCACTTCTGTGGTACCTGAGAAAAGGCCATCAATGTTAGAGGTTGTTAGAGGTCTTCAGTCCCTTGAGTCAAGGACTTGTGTTGCAAATTTGCAGGGTGCAAATGATGAACCCTCCATTCCAGTTTGAAAATGAAACACAAAGACTTTTATGTTTTTCTTTTGAGTATTTGGATGTAAATTTTCAGTTTATATGTCACAATCTTTTTATATTTTTTAAAATGATGATTTAAGATATAGAATGGCTTGGTAAATCACATTGTGAACGAAACTTTTCTTTCCATGACTGGAATGATTGAGTTTAGGTTGCTAGTGTCATAATCTATAAATTAGTTTCTTTTTAGTAAAAAAGTAATTTTTATGTAAGATTTATCACTTATTGCAATTAATACTTTTAATTACCAGTATTAATTTGGGTGCGAATATTCGTAAACTTGAACCTAGCAAATTAAACTTATTGGAATTGATATTTTTTTCCTTTATAGATTTTGTCATCATGAACATATATTTTACGTACTACTAGTGATAAATAACTTAACAAGAGAGAAGATGCTACCATAGGTCATGATGAGTTGGTAGAATTTTTTTCATTTCTGCCTTAGTTTTTGCCAAAAATTCCAAAACTGCCCTACTTTTTTAAAAAATTGCAGAAATACCTTACTTTTTTACTGACTTTCTGGTACCCCTCCACTTGGAGTTGCGGGGTACTCTAAAAAGTGACGAAATTTTGTCCTTATTATACCCCGCAACTTAGACTTGCGGGGTATTTTTCTATTTTTTTTCGAAAATTTTAAATACCCCTTTACTTGGAGTTGCGGGGTATTTTTGCATTTTTTTTTTAAATTTTAAATACCCCTCTACTTGGAGTTGCAGGGTATAATAAAGACAAAATTTGTGCATTGGTTTCCGTTTTTGCATGCATAATATATAAAATTTGTGCAAAAACGGAAACCAATGCACAAATTTTGTCCTTATTATACCTCGCAACTCCAAGTAGAGGGGTATTTAAAATTTTCGAAAAAAAATAGAAAAATACCCCGCAAGTCCAAGTTGCGGGGTATAATAAGGACAAAATTTCGTCACTTTTTAGGATACCCCGCAACTCCAAGTGGAGGGGTACCAGAAAGTTAGAAAAAGTAGGGTATATCTGCAATTTTTTGAAAAAATATGGCAGTTTTGGAATTTTTCGCAAAAACTAGGGCAGAAACAAAAAAATTTCTGAGTTGGTATGGTGAATATGAAACTTCATGGATCTGATGCACAAGTTGTACCAGGATTAGAATTTAGAGTCATGAAATTTCATGTCCATTACACTAGCAAGAAAAGAACATATCCAAGACTACTTGGTATCAATATACCAAAACTTCTGTCTAACAAAATACAAGTCCCCTAGATTAACAAATCACATACTGATTAAAAATGAGTATTTTTGTCAAACTTAAAGACTTTATGCCTTTTTTTAATGAAAGGCAAAATGTTTTTTTTCTTTCCTTTAAGTTTGACCAAAATATTGGGTTGGTCTTTTAAGTTTTTAAAAATTCAAATAGGTTCTTTAAGTTTGACCACATAGTATTAGAATTAATTAATTTAATTTAAAATGTATATTTTATCGGATACTTATAAGATACTCGACAGATACACACAAATAGTTATTTGATACTTCACGAAGACGTATCCTGGAACAAATGAAAGGTAAAAAAGCGAGATTGTGTTGCGAAAATTCAACGGAGATGTATATGATTCAATTTAAAATATGAACCACTACAATTGTTTTTCGAACAATCAATTAAAAATTATATTTTTGGTGGATGAAAGTAATGAGAGAGAGGAGATTCAATCAATCAACATTAAACAAATTTTGTTTTGAGTTATTTTATTGATACATTCGTTTATATAATTTGTTTCTAGTTCTTTTATTGATGCATTCATTGATATCTTTTTTTTAGCAAACATTCGTTAACATATAAATAAAAAATAGAATTCAATTTATAAGAAAACTTTACATTTTTTTATCTTGATCACATATATTATTTTTTGTAAATTGTGACTTTTATGATTATATAGTATTGAAGAGTAATCAATACTTATTTTGTTCAAGTATTTAAATATTTTATTAATGTATCTTAACCATATTGTATCCTAAACTATATAAAATTTCACATATCCCGTACTCATATCGTATCGTACCTTATCACATCCGGCTACGTATCTAGGTCGGTGATACGAAGTTGGACAGCAGGTGAGTATAGAAAAGGGTTAAATATGTTTTTGGTCCCTATAAATATACTAACTTTTCGTTTTAGTCCCTCTAAAAATTTTCTTCAACTTTTAGTCCCTAAAATTTTTTCCATCTTCACTTTTGGTCCTTCCTATAAAGTAAACTCATATGTAGAATTCATATTTTTGAATAAAATTTTGTAGAAAAATTCATAATATTATAAGAATCTCTCCTAAAAAAATTTAGAATTTTTTAACAAAACATGAATTTAATATAAATTTTTATATTTTTTATTGTTAAAAATTCATATTAAATTTATGTTTTGTCAGAAAATTCTAATTTTTTTTAAAAATATTTTTATAATATTTTACACATTTGTGCACAATTTCATTAAAAAAAATACTAAAATGTAAAAAA
>Ga0315913_1010095_pt1 | contig 10963 bp, 9 predicted proteins | sample MpolsnodulesMG_FD_207736 | JGI IMG/M metagenome (GOLD analysis project Ga0315913, IMG submission 207736) | Medicago polymorpha root nodule microbial communities from Los Angeles, California, United States - small nodules | ecosystem: Host-associated > Plants > Roots > Nodule | place: USA... | reverse complement strand
AAGTTAACTTCCCAAAACTAACATAAACAACAAAAAGGGATATATAATTTGTAAAAAAGCAGCTAGAGAGAGAATGTGACTGCCTGATGAGAGAGAGAGAGAGAAATTGCCTAATGTGTTTGTGTGGGATATATATATATATATATATATATATATATAGAGAGAGAGAGAGAGAGAGAGAGAGTGTGTGTGTGTGTGTGTTTCTCATGTGTTGTTTATGTTGTCGTGATTTTTTTGGCCTATGTATCGTACAAGGCCCGATACTTTTTTTCTCACAAAGCCCAAAACTTGATATTTGGATTTCATCTAATGCTGTGACAAGTTCGAGCCATCCGCCCGAAGTAAACGGTTGAAATCTAAACCATCCAATCTTAAATAAATAGTTGGGACTATTACAATGTCAAACTGGGGAAATATCATAGCAGTGAATCTAGGTCCAAATGTACTAGAATTGGGTTATAAATAGCTGTTTCGGAGAATGTGGTGACCAGTTCGAACCCGAGGTTTCACATAAGCACAACCAAACGACTAGGTTGCAGTAATGAGGACAACTTTGTAATACATTGAATCATGATGTCAAAGTTAAAGTACATTGAATCATTTATTTCAAAATTTATATTTTATTCAAACTTAGATTTTATACAAAAAGAAATAAATTGAAATTATTAATAGAGTTACTATACTATGACTCATATGCCATTATAAAAACATAAGAAAACATTCTTTCAAAAAAAAATTAATAAGAAAACATGCTTTCTAATACATTGTATCAATTAGTCAAAAATAATTAAAATACATTGAATAATTAATTTATAATTTATACTCTATGCAAGATTTGATTATGTACAAAAAGAATAAATATAAATTATTAGATATAAATGAAATAATAATTATATTTAACCATAATAGTTACTTTTTTCTTTTTGGTCAACTAGCCCAGTGGCTATATTCACAGACTTTTGAAGTGTGTGAAATCCAGAATTCAAACTTTGACCCCCGCATATAATGTCCCTCCTAACTACTAACTAAGCGTAACTTACGGGAGAACGTAACAATTACTTTATTATGGTCTAAATATATGTTCAAAAAACTTCATAAAAACATACAATAAAAGTATTTCAAGAATTTGTTTGATTAATTAGTTTAGTAAAACTAATTAACAAAACGGTATTAAAAATTAATAAAAAAAAACTAAACAAAATGATGGAAGATATAAAGTTAAATAGAACCATGACCAAAGACAAGGATTATGGAACTATGGTTGATAGATCATCAAAAGATATACAAATAATATAAATTATATTTGTAAAGAAGAGAAAGATCTCCTTTCTCAAAAAAAATATATTGTGGTTTCATGAACATTGATTAAAGCATGGAAAGAGCATGAATGTTGAATGTACATTAAGTCATTTTTTAGAAGCCTTTGAATGAATGGATAATGAAAAGTAACAACTAGGCTCTGAACTTTAGTCCTTTATTAGTTGAAAAAAAATTCAAGCTCAAAGTGAAATAACATATCAAAAGGTCAATATTCATCGGCCAAATTAACTAGTCTCAATAATAAAAGGCCTTGAAACAAGACTCTTGTGGGTATGCTTGTGATCTATCAGTTAATTTGGTAGAAATTTCATAACATTTGAAAATGCAGGTAAAGCACCATTCGAAAGCAAAGTTTTCTACCCAAGATCACATACAAAGTTGTGAAGAGCGAAATCCTACTAAGGACCATGAAGGGGGAATCATGATCGTAATATGTAGGATCGTAAGATTCTGTATTGCGTCTCAAAAATCAATTTTAGAGTATAAAATGGGTTTGAAACTAGTTTAAGGAGTCAAAGAGTGAACCTGGCTATGAAAAATTGAACTTTTAGGGTCGTGTAGGGTCTCCCAGTGGTTATATGATTTAAAATTTTGATCTTAACAACTCTATTCACATAGGTTTCTAGTGAAATATAATATAATTTCAAATTTTTAACCATAAGAAATGTAGTAAGCATTTAACGTTATACAAATCCAAAAAGAAATTGATTTCATATTTTTGAAATGTAAGAAAGAAAATTATCATTAGAATGGTTAAACATAACCATAAGAAATGTAAAACGCATTTAAACGTACCTTTCCTTTTTCCAATTGAGCACCTATTTTCGGATCAACAACAACTGATCCAATAATAATATGTCTTACTATCAAAGTTTAAGGATCTAAAAATCCTAAAAAAAAATACATGTTTATTTTTGTATTCCCACTTCATGTATACATTTAATGCAAAATATATTGAACAATGCACGTCTCAATTTTATTATGTATTTATTGCTTTATTAAAATATTTCATATATAAGAGAAATAAGAGAATGGCGAAAGTTGATGCATTTTCTGCAAGAAAAAAACTTATACTATGATCAACATGGGGTTGAAACAATGATATGTAGTGATAATGATGATAACAACGAAGAAGAGGTCCAAGAGAATAACGAAGTTAAACGTGTCTTTTCTCAGGGTGAAGACCAACATCTATGGTAAATCAAAATTGAGATGTTACGATACTTACATTTAAAAGTTATATTTAAAATAAGAATAAGAGAAATAAGTTCTAATTGCAATATTTGTTGTTATAATATATTTGAATCATCAATTTAACACAATTTAAACTCATTGTGTGTGCTTCATTTTTAACCTTTCATTCCAAGGCTTTAAGTTTATTGTTTAATACTGTAGAAAAATATACGGGTGATAATGTTCACCTCAAGTTTAAGTAAAAGTGGCTTTATGTTACAAAATGATGTGGCCATTTCCATTTGTTTACGCCATAGCTTTCTATAGTTTTCACTAAGAAAGAGCACATCTACTAAACCATGTAAGCTTTCCTCAAAATATATGACTATATTGAAATGCTAGGGCTAATTCCTTCTCCACTCCTTACATAAGCAAGACCAGAAAGTACTTTCTCGATGCTTTTGATAGCATATATAGCAGCATGAGTCAGAGCCCTTAATGTAAGTTACACATGACAACCCTAACTTGGTAGCAAAAGCATTCTCACTAACAACTTCACGCTTCTTTTGGCCAAATTCTGACAAGAAGCTTGGGGAGGTTATAAGAGAGAGGTGCAGCTGTCGCCTTTCTTGTAAAACCATTGTTTCAAGCAAGAAAGGGTGCATCTTAAATCATGCTGCTATATATGCTATCAAAAGCGCCGTGAAAATACTTTATGCTCTTGCTCCTATAAGGGGTGGACAAGGAATTAGCCCTAGCATTTCAACATATGTCATATATTTAGAGGAAAGCTTACATGTTTTAGTAGATGGGCCTTTCTTAGTGAAAACTATAGAAACCTATGGTGTAAACAAATGGAAGGGGCCACATCATTTAGTAACATAAAGCCACTTTTAGTTAAACTTGAGGAAAACATTATCACCCATATATTTTTCTACATACAACTATTGTTTGACTATTCAATATATTAGGATGGCATTTGAGGAAACGATGCAACTGAGAAGTTGTTGACTATTGTTCAAAGTTATATTAGAGGTACCAATTCTGAGATTTAGGTAAAATTCAATAAGTTACGGACAAAAATACGATTCAATGATTTTAATTGTTAACCCTAATGATTAATAATTGATAGATTCATGTACCCCTAATATTCAGAAAACTTAATATCAGATTAGCCATATTTTGTAATAGTTATTATGGTTAACAATTATATATTATTGAATTACGTTTTTGTGCATAACTAGTTAAAAGTTATTTGAATCTCTGAATTTGTACCTCAAATATAGCTCTGAACAATACTAAGCACCTCCTCAGTTAAATCGTATTCCTCAAATGTCATTCTAATATATTCAATAGTCAAATTTTAGTTGTGGTAACCAATAAACTTAAAGCATTTGAATGAAGGGTGGAAATGAAGCACACGGAACGGAATGAGTTTAAATTGTGTTAAATTGAAGATTCATATATAGTATAACAACAAATAGTGCAACTCGGACCCCTCACTCTTATTCTTATTTTAAATATAACTTTTCCTTGTAAGTATAGTGATATTTCAATTTGGATTTACCATAGAAGATTGTCTTCACTCAGCGAAAAGAGAAGTTTAACTTCATTATTCTCTTGGACGTCTTCTTCGTCAGTATCATCATTAAGACTATATAGCATTGTTTCACCTCCATGTTGATAATAGTGTATATTTCTTCTTGCAGAAAATGCATCAACTTTGGTTATTCACTCATTTGTGTTATGTGTGAAAGATTTTAATAAAGAATACACAATAAAATTGACAAGAGATAGATAGCTAGATATATTTATATATATATATATATATATAGAGAGAGAGAGAGAGGGAGATGAGAATCTTCCCAGATGACATCTGATATGTTATATTATTTTCCACATATCCATGGCGAGAAAATACTTGTTGTAGCACATCAAGAGTCTTAGGATACCATATGGAGTCCGACATCAAGTTAGGTAAAATGAAATTTCTTATTATCAATGGGAATGAACACGACTTTCCAATTGCAAAAAATATGCAGTCCAACATTAAGTTAACAAAATAGTAGTCTAGTTGCATAAAAGAGAAATAAACAATCTATGTATACCTTATGATTGGTTGAGCATTTTTGCAAAATTGTATAGCAATAACAGCTGAAGAAACATCTCACATTTGAAGAAGTGCCTACAAAAATGATATATCAATTCGTCATTGGGTTCTAAGAGTCTGAGAAAAACCAAAAGATTCACTTGAAGGCATGAAAGAAAACCTGATTTTTGGGACGCATCATATTAAGCTTTGTTATGACTCCAACACGCTGAAATAGCTAGAGAAATTTATTTTGCAACAAGAATAATATTGTCCAATAAATTTTTAGGTTGACAGGTTTACTTTTCATTTGTGTTTCTTAATTACGATGAATTAGACAAGTGACAGAAAAGTGTATATATATATATATATATATATAAGAGACAAAAAGAAAAAAGAAGTATATTCATATCACTGACATTCATGTGATCTACATGAATTGGTGCAATTATATGTCATTGATATGAATGAACGATTTAACAAATTTTCAATTTATATTTAAAAAATTGGCAAACAAAAGGTAGAATAGGATTAACAATTTTTTTGAATTGTACATTCATACCAAGAACAAATGATTGCGCCAATTTATGCAGATATCCATGATTTAAATCATTTATGACTCATCACAAGATATAATACATAGGAATTACTATCTTGCAAAATCATATCAAACCAAACTTCAAATTGTATCAACAAAATATAATCTACTCACATGATTTTGCATATTTCTTCTGTAAACATAGCAATTAGATAAAACCATACTTCAAATTGTGTCAACAGAATATTATCTACCGATATGATTTTGAGGCTTTCTTTTATAAACATGACAATTAATAACGAAGATAACAAGCAACTTTTGAAGTTAATACTATCCTTCTAAGTTTTATATACCCACATTAGAGCCTGCACAATATGTTACAATTAATATCAAAAATAAAAAATATAGAATTGCTTACTATATCAATAAGGATCTAAACTAGCTTATTTCTTCCACAAACAAGAGTAAATCAAGTGACTCCATTACATGATCATACTAAAAAACCACAAACATAAAGAGAGATGGGTAAAAGATCTTACTTCAGCTATCTCAGGACCAACATTTTGAACGTGAATCACCTTTGAAGGTTCAGCCATTTCAAATTACCTGTAAAAAAAAAACTTTGGGTTAGAATCTTTTTGACATCCCTTGGCTCATCAATCCATTCAAACACAAAGATTAACCAATAAATTATTATCTTATATTTAAAGGTTGAACCCTAAAACTCCTTCAAAGTTCCTCATCTCATTAATCACATCAGATGAGCGCGTGGTGAAATTGAGAAAAAAAAAGTGAGCCACCATGATTTCGGTGATAGTTACACTTTAAAGCTTCACAAAATTACGGTGGCTCAACGTGAATATTCAATCTTACAATGATTTTGGAAATAGTTACACTTTGCAACTTCACAAAATCACGATGGCTCATCATAATTTTTCAATCTCACCGTTCATCCAAACATCCACAGATGGTAGAATTGATGATCAAACCTACGATTTACTAATAACACTTTATCCAAACATACAAATGCTTACAATGAAACTCAACAACACAATTCCAACATCAAACACAAATTAATAATAAAAAAAAGCTACATATATGAATCTTACCAATTAATATTCAAAACATATTTTACAGAAAATCAGTATTCAATTATATAAAATCTTGAGGCTTCTCAAACAAAGTAGAAATTAATAAAAATTCAAACTTTATGTGCTAGTCAATTAAACTCGAGAAAACTCATATACCAATTTGAAAAATGAATCTTTGAGTGTTGAAAATAATTGACATACAGCAAAAAGGGGATCTATGTTTTTTTTTAACAACAAACATTATTGATGAAGCCTAATCGGCTTAAGCAGTGAAGACGGGACACTAAAGAAAATAAAACCCTGTTAAAACACCAGGAAACAACAACAAGGGGAAAAACATATCTAATTTGTAAAAATGCAGCTAGAGAGAGAGAGAGAAAGAGATATTGTCTTGTGTGTGTGTTAGATATATATATATGCATATATATATATATATATATAGAGAGAGAGAGAGAGAGAGAGAGTGTGTGAATGTGTGTTACTCATGTGTTGTTTATGTTGTCGTGATTTTTTTCGCCTTAGTATCCTACAAGGCCCAAAACTTTTTTTTGTACTTATAAGGCCCAAAACATGATATTTGGATTTCATCTAACGCAGTGACAAGTTCGAGCCATCCGCCCGAAGTAAACGGTTGAAATTTAAACTTTCCAATCTCAAATAAATAGTTGGGACTATTAGAATGTCAAACTGAGGAAATATTATAGCAGTAAATCCAGGTCCAAATGTACTAGACTGGGGTTTTAAATAGTTGTTTCAGAGAATGTGGTGACCAGGTTCGAACCCGGGGTTCCACATAATAGTGAGGACAACCAAGCGACTAGGTTGCAGTAATGAGGACAACTTTGTAATACATTGAATCATGATGTCAAAGTTAAAACACATTGAATCATTTATTTCTAAATTTATATTTTATTCAAACTTAGATTTTATACAAAAAGAAATAAATTGAAATTATTAATAGAGTTACTATACTATGACTCATATGCCAATTATAAAAACATAAGAAAACATACTTTCTAATACATTGTATCACTTTGTCAAAAATAATTAAAATACATTGAATAATTAACATTATAATTTATATTCTATTCAAGATTTGATTATGTACAAAAAGAATAAATATAAATTATTAGATATAAATGAAATAGTAATTATATTTAACAATAATAGTTACTTTTTTCTTTTTGGTCAACAAAACTAGTGGCTAGATTCACACACTTTTGAAGTGTGAGAAATCCAGGATTCAAACTTTGACCCCCGCAAATAATGTCCCTCAAAGCTACTAACTAAGCGTCCCTTACGGGACAACATAACAATTACTTTACTATGGTCTAAATATATGTTGAAAAAACTTCAGAAAAACATAACACTAAAAGTATTTCAAGAATTTTTTTGATTAATTAGTTTTATAAAACAAATTAACAAAATGGTATTAAATATAAAAAAAAAAAACCTTAACACAATGAAGGAAGATATAAAGTTAATTAGAACCATGACCAATGACAAGGATTATGGAACTATGGTTGATAGATCTTCAAAAGATATACATTAATAACCATTTTTTACTTCATTTTTTTTAAAGCATAACCAGATTATACATAATAAAGGTTAGTGTCATAGATAATACATGCAATATAAATCACAAATAATATAAATTATATTTGTAAAGAAGAGAAAGATCTCCTTTTTCAAAAAAATAATATTGTGGTTTCATGAACAATGATTAAAGCATGGAAAGAACATGAATATTGAATGTACATTAAGTCATTTTTTAGAAGCCTTTCAATGAATGGATAATGAAAAGTAACAACGAGTCCCTGCACTTTAGTCCTTTCTTAGTTGAAAAAAAATCCAAGCTCAAACTGCAATAACATATCAAAAGGTCATTCATCGGCCAAATAAACTATTCTCAACAATAAAAGGCCTTGAAACAAGACTCTTGTGGGTATGCTTGTGATCTATCAGTTAATTTGGTAGAAATTTCATAACATTTGAAAATGCAGGTAAAGCACCATTCGAAAGCTAAGTTTTCTACCAAAGATAACATACAAAGTTGTCAAGAGAGAAATCCTACTAAGGACCATAAAGGGGGAATCATGATCGTAATATGTAGGATCGTAAGATCCTGTAATGCGTCTCAAAAATCAGTTTTAGAGTATAAAATGGGTTAAAAGGCTAGTTTAAGGAGTCAAAGAGTGAACCTGACAAAGAAAAATTGAAATTTTAGGATCGTGTAAGATCTCCCAGTAGTTGTAAGATCGTATAATTGTACGATTATATGATTTAAAATTTTGATCTTAACAACTCTACTCACATAGGTTTCCTGTGAAATATAATCTAATTTCAAATTTTTAACCATAAGAAATGTAATAAGCATTTAACGGTATACAAATCCAAAAAGAAATTGATTTCATATTTTTGAAATGTAAGCAAGAAAATTAACATTAGAATGGTTAAACATAACCATAAGAAATGTAAAACGCATTTAAACGTACCTTTCCTTTTTCCAATCGAGCACCTATTTTCGGATCAACAACAACTGATCAAATAATAATAAGATCTACCTTTACGTTTTCATATAATTCAATTCACCGTCCATATCTAGATCCCAAGGCATGAGTCAGATAATGGAATTGCATGGTCTTGCGATATATATCGCGATTATGACAAGATATCACAAGATCTAGTATAAAGATTCCATAATAACCAAGGTATGCATGAAACTAACCTTCAGAATTTGTACCGTCAATTCAGCCTGGAAAACATCTCTCATCTGGATAAGTGCATGATCTGGTTTACTTTGAAGACGTTTCATTTTGAAAATTGTTCCCATAAAGAGAGAACAAGTTGAACAATTTATGCTCATCTATTCTCTGAAATAACCAAATTTGAAGAAAATATTAAAATAAAGGGAAGATATCTTTCCCGCAGAATCAAAAATGTTACAATCAAATGAACTTACACTAGGATTGAGATTTGAGACACGATTTGTACACCTAGAGCCAAATCTCCCCAGAAGGCAGCTTTAATTGCTTGCGCATTGCTCATTTATAATTCAAAACACATTGATAAGTATGTGGAGGGATTAATCGTTGTGTTTAAAATAACTTATAGATAAAATCCTATTTAACGAGCATTAAAGTGGAAAATCTTTAAAATTAAGCTAAACAAAACATTTTAAATACATGTGCGATTCACAGTACCATGTCATTTATCACAAAATGGATGAAAACATTAAAAAGTTATTTAATGCGTGTATATAGGTGATTTAAAAACAAGAAAATTATAGCAATGTTATTTAATAAACCTCCTTATGAATATAACCCCAATATGAGCAGGAAAAATGCTTTTACATATTTTTGTTCAGAAAATTTATTTTTTAGAATTAAGATATATTATTTAAGAAAAGTACCAACTTACAACGTCTTGAAAAGATACCTCCTTATACATCTTGGTTACATTTGTTTATTAAGTCTTACTTTCAAAGTTTAAGGATCTAAAAATCCTATAAAAATACATCTTTATTTTTGTATTCCCACTTCACGTATACATTTAATGCAAAATATATTGAACAATGCACGTGTCATTTTTATTATGTATTTATTGCTTTATTAAAATATTTCATATATAACAGAAATAACAGAATGGCGAAAGTTGATGCATTTTCTGCAAGAAGAAACATATACTATTATCAACATGGAGGTTAAACAATGATATGTAGTGATAATGATGATAAGAATGAAGAAGAGGTCCAAGATAATAACGAAGTTAAACGTGTCTTTTCTCAGGGTGAAGACCAACTTCTATGGTAAATCAAAATCGAGATGTTACGATACTTACATTTAAAAGTTATATTTAAAATAAGAATAAGAGAAATAGGTTCTAATTGCAATATTTGTTGTTATAATATATTTGAATCATCAACTTAACACAATTTAAACTCATTGTCTGTGCTTCATTTTTTACCCTTCATTCCAAGGCTTTAAGTTTATTGTTTAATACTGTAGAAAAATATATGGGTGATAATGTTCACCTCAAGTTTAAGTAAAAGTGGCTTTATGTTACTAAATGATGTGGCCCTTTCCATTTGTTTACGCCATAGCTTTCTATAGTTTTAACTAAGAAAGGGCCCATCTACTAAACCATGTAAGCTTTCCCCCAAATATATGACATATATTGAAATGCTAGGGCTAATTCCTTCTCCACTCCTTACATGAGCAAGACCAGAAAGTATTTTCTCGATGCTTTTGATAGCATATATAGCAACATGAGTCAGACCCCTTAATGTAAGCTACACTTGACAACCCTAACTTGGTAGCAAAAGCATTCTCACTAACAACTTCACGCTTCTTTTGGCCAAATTCTGACAAGAAGCTTGGGGAGGTTATAAGAGAGAGGTGCAGCTGTCGTCTTTCATGCAAAACCATTGTTTCAAGCAAGAAAGGGTGCATGTTAAATCATGCTGCTATATATGCTATCAAAAGCGCCGTGAAAATACTTTATGGTCTTGCTCCTGTAAGGAGTGGACAAGGAATTAGCCCTAGCATTTCAACATATGTCATATATTTAGAGGAAAGCTTACATGTTTTAGTAGATGGGCCTTTCTTAATGAAAACTATAGAAAGCTATGGTGTAAACAAATGGAAGGGGCCACATCATTTAGTAACATAAAGCCACTTTTAGTTAAACTTGAGGAAAACATTATCACCCATATATTTTTCTACATACAACTATTGTTTGACTATTCAATAT
>Ga0315913_1010092_pt1 | contig 10964 bp, 6 predicted proteins | sample MpolsnodulesMG_FD_207736 | JGI IMG/M metagenome (GOLD analysis project Ga0315913, IMG submission 207736) | Medicago polymorpha root nodule microbial communities from Los Angeles, California, United States - small nodules | ecosystem: Host-associated > Plants > Roots > Nodule | place: USA... | reverse complement strand
CAAAATGAGTAACATAACATATTCCTTAAAGAGAAAAAGAAAAAAAAAATATACAGATTCAATTATGAATGAATCAAAAAGATAATAGAATTGCTAACCTTCACAACTTAGATGATCTGCAGCAAAAATATAAAAGAGGGAACTCACTTGTTTAGAGAATAGAGAGAAGAATAACGATTAAGCTGTGAAAAAAGGAATATTAGCCTTTGTATATATAGCAAAACAAGGATATGATTGGAATTTTAGTTTGTTTTAAACATATCTTTTTGTTGCTAAAAAAAAAAACATATCTTTTTGTTAAAATCCCGCAACAAATTTCTCTCTCGTCTAAAAATAATCTATTAAAAAAAAGCTACTTATAACAGCTTCTCATTTAAAACAGTTTTTAGATTTTTTTTAGATTCTGATTTTTTTGAAAATTTGTAACAAACAGATGCAATATTAAAAAAAAGTGATTATTTTTTTTAAAAAAAAAGTGATTTTCTTATAAGAAAAAAGCTGTAACAAACGGGCCCTTAAAACTTAAAAAATTCTTAAGGAGACTATTTACTCATTTAACCCTAAAATAAAAAACTTAAAAAATTCAAGAAAAAATTCCATTTCTTAATAGTAACATTTAGCAAACAATTGGTTTCAGTCAAACGATCTCATCTCTTATTTATTAAAGTTAACCCGGAATCAAATGTTTGCCCTAATTTTAACCTAACCCTAATGGTTAATTTTACTCTAATACCCCTGTTTAATTATTAACCCTATTTTTTCCTTCTCAACAAAATCACACCTGATCTCCTATTTTTTTGAACAAAACAAATCTGCATTATCTCTTATTTATTAATGTTAATCCGGAAGCAAATGTTTGCCCTAATTTTAACCTAACCCTAATGGTTAATTTTACTCTAATTCCCCTGTTTAATTATTAACCCTATTTTACCCGCAATATCGAGGGTTTACTTCAAGGGATGGTTTAAAGATACTGATCAATGATGAAGACGGTCAAGATACTGACGTGACATCTAATGTGGTCTACAGAGAAGTTTTCCGTAACGTGTAACACTTTGTTTTGTAGTATTGTTTTTATTTCATATCGGTACCTTTTCTATTTCGACATACGTTGGATTTTCTTTTCGTCAATAAATTATGCCATCAAATTTATATGTCATGTTACCGTAACAGGGTTGATGTCATGACAATTGTTTAATATTGTACATTTAAAACGTTTGCGACAATTAATTTTATGAACTGAATCATACTATTTTTTTGATTCAAGTAAAGTTTTTACTTTCTTATTTCCGCTGTATTTGTTCTCTTACGCCCGGGTCAATGGTCTAGTAAGCATAAACTATAAGTTATAATTAAAACTGAATTATGGCCAAACATACCTTAAATATTGAGTCATAACATAACTGAATTTAACTACACATACCATAAAAAAAAAGAAAACATCCTCACATCACACCACCCATCCTCCTCCTCCTTTCATGAATATGACGACGGAATTCATCGATCTCGAAACCCAAGACGGCGTTCGAATGCCATGGAACGTAATCCCCGGCACGAAACAAGAATCCACAAACGTCGTCGTTCCCGTCGCCGCCATCTACACTCCGATCAAACACTTCCCTAACATGCCAATCCTCCCATACTCCCCTCTCCGTTGCCGCACTTGTCGCTCAATCCTCAATCCTTTCTGCATCGTCGATTTCGCCGCCAAGATCTGGATCTGTCCGTTTTGTTTCCAACGCAATCACTTTCCTAATCATTACGCTTCAATCTCTGAAGATAATATGCCTGCTGAGCTTTTTCCTCAATACACTACCGTTGAATATGATTCCGTTAACGATTCTGGACCGCACGTGCCTCCGGTGTTTTTGTTTGTTGTTGACACGTGTGTCATTGAGGAGGAGATTGGTTTTCTTCGATCTGCGATTTCTCAAGCGGTTGAACTTTTGCCGGATAATTCGCTTGTTGGATTAATCACGTTTGGGAGTTTTGTTCATGTTCATGAGTTAGGGTTTGGCATTGTTCCCAAAACTTATGTGTTTAGAGGTAATAAGGATTTGTCTAAGGAGCAGTTGTTGGAGCAGATGAGTTTTTTCGCTAAGAAACCGAAGCCGGCAGTTGGTGTTGTTGCCGGTGCTCGTGATGGGCTTTCGTCTGAGAGTATTTCGAGGTTTTTGCTTCCTTCTTCGGAATGTGAATTCGCCCTTAACTCGGTAATGTGCCTGTTGGATAGTTTGGTTGTGTGTTGATCAGAGTTGTTGGTGGCAGATTGCAAAAAATAGCGGTGTTTTGTTCAAATTCTGCTGCTATAGCTGCTATTTAACAAAACTCGCGGGGTTGTCAAATAGCAACTTTAGCGGTGGTATCATACTGTAGTATAGTATAATTTGAACAAATCGCAATTGTTTCATGATACCCAATTTACTATTTAGTATAAAATGTTGCGGAGTAGCGGCTATAAGTGACTCTACGACATTGTTTTCTAGCAGAATTTGAACAAACTACTAGTTTCTGCGATTGATAACATTACACCCATGGAACATTAGTGATTGGTTTAGATTTTGTTATATTATAGCTGCAATTTGACAATACTGGTATTGATGAATTGAATTGTGTGTGAGTTTTGGTTTGGTTTGTTTTTACAGGTTTTAGATGAGTTGCAGAGGGATCCCTGGCCGGTGCCGGGTGATCAACGGGAGGCGAGGTGCACCAGCACGGCGCTGAGTATTGCAGCTAGTTTGTTGGGTGCTTGTGTTCCTGGTTCTGCCGCAAGAATAATGGCGTTTATTGGTGGACCGGCAACAGAAGGACCAGCTCCTGTAAGCGTTTCTCTTCTTACTTACAGAGTGACAATATAGTTGGTTTTTTTTTTTTGAAACAGACAATATAGTTGGTTTGATTTGATAGTATGTTGGACATGAAGGTGTCTGGCCGATAGAAGTATAGAGTAGCTTTACTTGTGTTTCGCCAGCAAAGTAGAGACTAGATAGTAGCTTTTTTTCAAATGCATTGGAAAACGTGTGGATTGAAATCCAAACACATACTATGTAGTCAAATTAACTTGAAAGATTTGGATAGCATCATTTATGGTGTTAGTTCTTAGATAATTGAAAATTTGTAATTACAGATGTTGTACTTGAATGCATATTTTGTTGGTTAAATTAGTCTCAGGACCTCAGGTTAGAATATTTTAGTTACTAATTCACCAGGGCATGTTTGGATGGATGATTTTGAAGGAGAAGGGCGGGCTTACTTTTCCCTCTTTTAAATTATGGACACTATAAATGTATATTAAAACCAACTAAGTGTGATTGAAGTATTATATGACCATTTATCATACTGTTCTTTGATACACACACACACACTAAAATATAGCTTTCTCCCTCCAAATCCCCCTCCCAAACAGACCAAAGATTACACATTTGAGGACTAAAATGTTATTCAGGAAGCCTTCGAGATAATATTTCGATTATTTTGGGACTCACATGAAAATATTATATCTTTCTAAAAATATTTCTACTAATTACTCTATGCTTATATCTACTATCAGAGACTAATTTTACTTGACATCTATTCATGTTGTAAGGTAAAGCATAATTCCTCCAACAAGAATATGCATCTGTGTGTGTGTGTGTGTAACCTTCGGAATCTGCATCTTAATGTACTGCATACATATAAGATGAGTTATTGACTGTAAGCAAGAGCTAGTGGTTTTGTATTTTTCTTCATGATACAAAATCCCCCTAATTTGGGGGAACTCAAAAATTTATTGGAGGGAGATTTTGGAGGGCGTGGATAAATTATTCAAACCCTAACAATGTTGTTATAATATTCCTAAAATTGAAAATATATTTCTTTTATCATTCTCTACAAGCTCTCTCTCTCTCTCTCTCTATATATATATATATATATATATCTCTTAAAAAAGATGAAAAATTTCTCTCTCTCTCTCTCTCCCTCTAATCCCCTTCCCCTAAAGCCCTCCCCTCCAATCTCCCAAACATACCCTTAGGCTGTATTTACATAATAGAATCTTCCTTTCCATTTGTAAGTTATTTTCGGAAAAAGTTATCTAGTTTCAGTGGATAGCAGCTGTTTTATCTCCATTAACATTTCGTCTTATGATTCTGGAGAGTTTTGTGGTTTCTTTTGTGGGTTTTTTTCTTCCTCAGCTTTGTCCTTTTGTCGTTGCTTTTGGGCCCTCTCATGTACTTTTTCTGTCTTAAGAAATTCATTTTTATCTAAATAAAAATATATGTCGTGGAGGAAATTGTTCTATTGTCATTTTGACATTAGTGTGTATGATAATGATTGACCTCTATTTTATGAGTGCCTGTACCAAGGGAATGTATTTGACTGTTTAGGATCATACTGTTAGGTATTTCATTTACTTCTATGATGCCATGGATAGAAATGATTTCCATCTCATTTCATTGGTTGACACTCAACTGTTTCCGTCCTTGCGAACTATTGTATATTGTTGTAGATTGTATCCAAACAACTTTCTGAACCAATTCGCTCCCACAAAGATCTGGATAAAGATTCTGTGCCACATTACCATAAATGTGTGAAATTCTATGACGGGCTTTCAAAGCAGCTAGTACATCAAGGTCATGTGCTAGATCTCTTTGCTTGCGCTCTTGATCAGGTAAAGTTTTCTCTTTTTTCAACTGATCTTTTCTGGTTGACGTACATCATTATGCTTGTTTATAAGCTGGCAAAGAGATCCTTTAAACCAGTTCACTCATTTCATAATCAGAAGTAGTTACCAAACAATGTTTACTATTTCTTTTCCATGAATATTTTTATATTTGACCAAGTTGTTTTTTTCACCTGTTTTCTTTGTTCTAAAGGCATTCTTGATGTTCCTTGCTTGTAACCTTGTCAACTATTATAAGATTGTAGTTTCATGGGAAAAATTGTTTCATTTTTTTTTTTACAAAGCTTTATTGTTGTTTTATATGTCGAGGTAATTCTGAAATGACGCCTCCTACAGTCCTACTATTAATAACTTGATTGTCCAACTTAATAATTCCTGTTCCTTGGCTAATTTCAAGGAGATTAGAATAGAAAAATGTTGAACATTTTGTTAAATGGCCTACTTGATTTTCTTTCTATTGAAATATGTGTTATTGTTTAATTGCTTCAAATGTTTGTAATCATATTCTGGTGGTTGTTTTTGCTTTGTCTAGTGTTCTTATATTTGAAATTATAAATTTTTTGGTCTACTCTTTATCTTTCAGGTTGGCATTGCTGAGCTTAAAACTGCTGTTGAAAGGACTGGGGGCCTTGTTGTACTTACTGAAAGTTTTGGCCATCCAGTGTTCAAGGATTCACTTAAGCGTGTTTTCCAATCTGGTGATTATGATCTGGGCCTAGCATCAAAGTAAGTCATAAAAGATTTTAATTTTTCTATGATATGGATCGTCTTGAATTTCTTGTTTCTTGCTTGCATGTGTAGTTAAGTGTTGATAACCCTACTATTCTTTCTCCCCTTTTATTTGGTGCTCGATATTCAGACACTTAAGTTATTGTCTTTTTCTGTCCATGGCCTCCCCAGTGCCACAGATTCATTTAGTCAGCTTTTTTGCATCAAAGACTGTTCTTGAGTCTTGTCCTGTCACCAACTTCCATATGGCTAAAGACCCAAATCTTTCTCAAATGACTAGATCTCTCACCTCTCAAACCTCCTTGTTATTTATATTCAGCATGGTCCATCTCTCAAACAATTCTCACCTGACTAATGGGGACATTCTATTGTATGCACGAATTTATTATTGTTAGATAAGATACGACTCATTTATATTCGGTAAGCAGTACCAGTTACATTTGTGTACCAGTGTGTAATTGTGTAAAATTGGAAAACAAGTTGATTCTTGTTGAGACTACATATTTTAGGGTTAAGGAATGAGGAAAAAAGATAGATGGCAGACTATAATTGGGACAAGTAAGATGATTTTGAAGTTGATCAGACGTAATTTTAAACATTGTCGAAGGTGGTCTAGAACATGAAACCAGTTAAATGGTATATACACGGCGAGTAGTCGACAACCATTATAGTAAGATTCTATTTCTAATTACTGTAGGACTCTATCTCCTGTTAACATAGTAGGATAAAAAGCAAATAATAATGATATCAACAGCCACCTTAATTCTATGATACCATTTATAACGATAATTGTAGAATCTGAAGAGTATCCCATAATAAACACCATGGAAAATAGTCGCCAACAGATTAGGAGTACCCAAACCAAGGTTGCTGGAATAATACAAGTAGGTCTGTGGTAGGTATCTGGATCCAGAAACATGATTTCTGGCTATGAATAGTTACGAGGTTACATATTACTTTTTGTCCAAATCTGAAAGATCCTTGTATCCAGAAACAAAAGCGTATTCTTGTGGCTTCTGATTCCAGCCAGATACCAGAAACACATGTTCTCTAACCGAAACAAATCAATGAGCTGAGGGAGAAGTTGACTGGCATTTAACCTTATTTTATCTACTCTGTGCAGTGGAATATTTGAGATAAACTGCTCTAAGGACATCAAAGTCCAAGGGATTATTGGCCCCTGTGCTTCTCTTGAAAAGGTATATCTAGAAGTTTTGTTCTATCTTTTTCGCATGTTAAATTCCATATAGCCTCTCCCAAAATGAAAACAAAATGTTTAGCTGCTTCTTTGTATATGCAGAAAAGCCCATTATGCTCAGATGTTGTTATTGGTCAAGGGAGTACTAGTGCATGGAAGATGTGTGGCCTTGACAAATCGACATCACTGTGCCTGTTTTTTGACATTGTGAGGAAGGAAACTCCAGACGCTACAATGCAATCCACAAGCAATCAATTTTACTTCCAATTCCTGACTTAGTATGAAAACTATCTTAGTGCGCCTTTGAGTAATCTGTTGCCTTTTGTGGTAATGTGGTTGAAATATTTCTCACTCATCACAGATTTTTTGCTTCAGTTATCAGAATAACAGTGGACAAATGAGATTTCGGGTTACAACTCTTTCACGTAGATGGGTTGCTGGACCAGGAAGCATACAGGTAAGCTACCACCATTTAGTTATTTTGATATCCATTATTAATACTGCAAAGCAATTCATTTGGGTAATACTGCAAAGCAATTCATTTGGGCTTGTCATATTGTAAAATTTATTATAAAAAATGGTCTTGGGAATTATATACAAAGCATATTTAGTTATACATAAGGAATTAAGATACAAAACGAAGACTTTTCTTTGATTATCAGTTGTTCAGGGAAATTGATGGAGACATCATTTTATGAGCTTATTTTGGATTATTTATACACAATTTTTCTTTAATTACCCTTTTTATTTTACTTGCTGAATTGGAGTTTTATGTTTATTGTGTTTGGATAATGGCCAATGCTAGTTTTATGTTCATTAACTTTTACAATTAGTTAACGATAGCATGATATGATTTATCTAGTAACTTGAGCACTCTATTCATTACTGTAGTTACAATTTTTTTCCCACTTGTTTTTAATAAATTCATCATTTAATTCATTTTCTGGAATTCATCAGTGTTTTATATCAGTTATATGTAAAATTTTGTAGGATTTGATTTCTGGATTTGACCAAGAAGCAGCTGCTATAGTCATGGCACGCCAAGTGTCTTTCAAAATGGAAACGGAGGTGAGTGCTGGATATTTTCTGCTTCTTTTTAATTGTATTTTGGATAATTTTATCTCAGCCTGTTCGATATGTATTTAGCTGGATATAATCCAAGTCATTGGTTTTTGTTTCTCTTGCAGAAGTTTATTTTCATACACCAGTTAAGAATAATTTTAAAAGGCTCTCTGTCTATACACACACGGACGTGCACACACACACACGCACACACTTTTTCTGCACCATTTCTCTAAGATGCTTTACTTGGATTATTATGGATTATTTTTCTGTAAATTGATTATTCCAGTGGAACGTGAGATTTTTCAATAGAAATGGGAATTGCAACATGTATAGTGGCACATGGTTTCCATTTTTTACCCCATTCATGAAAATGAATAATGGAATTCAGTGAATCAGAACCCATTACAGATTACAGTTTTGTAGTATATTGTTGACTAGTACATTGACACAGAAGTATTCTTTGCCAGTTTGTTTATGACACATCCATAGTTGTGAGAACTGTGGACCTGCTTTTCTCTCTCACTGATTAGCTTGATATGTTTTTGTGCCTGCTTATGAAAAATGTCGTTGTTTTGACACCCTGTGATGATACAACTTCTGTATCAGGCTGAATTTGATCCTATTAGATGGTTGGACAAGGCATTGATAAATTTGTGTTCCCGTTTCGGAGATTTTCAAAAAGAAACCCCATCTTCATTTAGTTTGTCTCCCAGGTTGTCAATATTCCCACAATTTATGTTTCACTTACGACGTTCTCAGTTTGTCCAGGTATGCATTTTGTGTTTTCAGACCTCTTATAAAGTTTTTCATTGTTGATATTTCGTGCTGCTATGTTTGTACTTCAACAATATTTACTTTTTTTTTGTTAATTATATAATTGCAGGTCTTCAACAACAGCCCAGACGAGACTGCTTACTTTAGAATGATTTTAAACCGAGAAAATGTTACTAACTCTGTCGTCATGGTTCAGCCTTCATTGATTTCATATTCATTCCATTCTGGTCCTGAGCCTGCTCTTCTCGATGTCGCAGCCATTGCGGCTGACAGGGTTCTGCTTTTGGATGCATTTTTCACAGTCGTTATTTTTCATGGTTCAACCATTGCCCAGTGGCGCAAGGCTGGATATCATAATGAACCAGAACATCAGGTATTCTTTGGACATGTTATTGCTAATCTAATATCATGTCTGCCAGTCAATTATGATGAACAAGAGTATTCGGCTGATGGGGACAATATAACATTGTGAAACTCAACGAGTATAGGTGAAATCATTTAGTGTTTTGGCATAGTTACATTGTTAGGATATATTGTACTAGTAGTTAATGGGCTTTACCTGATCATTATAACTCAGGATTAGGTTCAGTAAGGTGCTTGTGCTTGAAGCTTCTACAAGGTTCTACTAAATTTTGCAAACCCTAGGCTGAAAAATGGATTACTTTGGGAGTTGTGGGATAAAAACATTAATGAACTCAATGTGAATATAATATCAGTACCACATCATGTTTTTGTGGGAAAACTTTTATTTGACAGAGGTTTCGCAAAATTATGCAAATTTAGAACTTATTAAGCACCGGCGTATCTGAAAACCTTTATAACTTAAAAACATTTAATTATTTGGGGCATAATTAAGGTTTTAACTACGAAATGCATGTTATGGCCTGTGCCAAACCTACTTGATAGTTGGATTGGTTTTGGACACCTTTCCTAAGTCATAATGCATAACTAATGACCATTGGAAATTTGTGAATGAGTAATGATCTTATCTTCGCATTGTCAATTTGGTTAACTTTGATCAAATATTTTTGCAGGCATTTGCTCAGTTGCTACGAGCTCCTCATGATGATTCAGATTTAATAATGAAAGAGAGATTTCCTGTCCCTCGCCTGGTTGTTTGTGATCAGCATGGATCCCAGGTTACATTCTTATACTTTGATCTGGCTTGTTGCATATTAGTATATATATTTTTTGGAATCTGACATGTATGGCATTCATGCACATTGTGCAGGCTCGATTTCTTCTAGCAAAGTTAAATCCTTCTGCAACATATAACACCGAAGCTTCACTCCCTGGAGGGGACATTATCTTTACGGATGATGTTAGCTTTGACGTCTTCCTTGATCATTTACAGAGATTAGTTGTTCAATAGAATTAGTGTCTTGGGACTTTTATGTTAAAAAAAATAAAATCTTGGATTGCTATTGTTATTTCCTATTTAGTGCAAAATCTTGTAATTATTTGCTCAATGACAGGAAAGATTACATCTACTTTTTACTGTAGTTAATTATCTTGATTTATAATTTTTGTCTGGTGTCCAAGTACGTCCCGATTGACTGACCTTGGTGACTAGCCTTCAGCAAATGGCGTTTTGGCTTTTGTTTGCAGAACCTTCCCAAACAATTCAAGAAATATATTCGGCAAAAGTTAGTTATCAATGGTAGTTATTAATTGTACACCAGAAAACTCTTTTGATTAGATCTTGAGATTTTAGAAGCGAAATTAGCTCACGTAAATTAACATAGGGATATTCGAACATGAGACCTTGAGGGAGAGCACACTTTCAGGTTTCAAGTGGGTTATTTTTTTTTAAAAAAAAAAAACTTGATTTTGGATATTTTTTTAAATAACTAATTGTATTGAATTGTTTGATTGGTTATGCAGTTGGATTATCATTGTTGTATTAAATTGGTTTGTTATTTCGAAATTTTGCACAAATAGTCGTTGGGATGATCTGATTATTTATTAGCAACATAAGCATTTCATTATCAACAAATTCCTAAAAATAAATCTCCATTACCATGCATGGCCATTCCTCAGGGATGATTATATACTGATCATCACTTGGTTTTCCATTTAAGAGAACAAAATAGCCCAAAAATGACAAATTTGCTATAATCACATATTCACACTGTTAGACATCATTGATCATTGGACCGAGGTTGAAGGATTTCGATTTTAAGCTCGACATTTTAGAGCTTTGGAAAAAAAAAAATCTTTTATGCAATGTTCGATTTTAATCTAAAAATTATCAATATATTAACTGTGGATTTATGACCGCAACAAATCTAAATCAAAGGAATGAACTAGTTACCAATTAGAAAGGAATCCGTAAGCCAAATGGTTTAAAATCAAAATCATTTTAACTTTTAATTAATCCTAAATTCTACTTAACTTACAATAACTTTCATTGTATCATTTACGAACAACGGAATGAGATATATTTCAATAATTTGATAACTTTTTGATCAAATCTTGATTGAAAGCTGTGATTACACTTCGTATTTACCATTATTTCAAATATGATTACATCATATG